>Ga0070712_100000699_pt1 | contig 19787 bp, 20 predicted proteins | sample LARL81metaG_FD_71396 | JGI IMG/M metagenome (GOLD analysis project Ga0070712, IMG submission 71396) | Corn, switchgrass and miscanthus rhizosphere microbial communities from Kellogg Biological Station, Michigan, USA - LAR L8-1 metaG | ecosystem: Host-associated > Plants > Roots > Rhizosphere ...
TGCACCCCCGCGTGCTTGATGAAGGAAAGGAGATCCGCCACTTCAATCTCTCGCCCACGCGGCGGGCCGTCGCCAAGCGCGACCGCATCAGCGCTGATCACGCCTATTGGTAGATCCGCGGCAATTACTTTCCAGGTAGCACGCGAGCTCATCAGCTCCCGCTTGAGCCAAGCGACCTGAGCCGTGCCTAAAATGAGTGCCTCGTCGCCCTTCGAGCTCGCAATCCGGTATGAGCGCATGTCGAGCAGAAACACGTCGAGCAAGGGACCATAGGAAATCCTGCGGTATATCCTTCCGGCCTCCGCGATCGTGTCGTGCATCGGCATGAATTCGTGAAAGGCACGATTACCGCGTGCCACGAGATCGAGAATGCTGCTTTTCGGATAGTCGTGCACAGAGATCTCGTCGCCCGGACACCAGTCATTCGTGACCTCGTGGTCGTCCCACTGGGCGAAGACAGGGACCTGCGCATTGAACGCGAGGACATTTGTGTCGAGGAGATTGTATTTGTAATTGCCGCGAAACTCGGCCAGGGTCTCGGCCACCTTGGACTTCTCCTCGGTGACAATGTTGGTCCAGATTTCGCCATTCGGCAGTGCCAGCTGGGCGGGGATAGGGCAATCCGCATAGATACTGTCGCCCGAATGGATGAAAAAATCCGGCTCAGTCTTCAACATGGTTGCATAGGTCCGCATGCCGCCGCGCGCCACATCGATCCCCCAGCCCTGGCCGGCGGTATCGCCGGACCAGACGAACGAAATGCCGCGCCGGTCGCCCGGCGCGGTGCGGAAGTGTCCGATCTGCGATTCCCCGATGATGCTAGGTGACGAATGGTCCTGGAACGCGATCCGATAGAAGATGTCTTGCCCGGACGGCAATCCTTCCAGGAGCACCTTGGCAGTGAAATCGGTCTCTGGCAGTGCATCGACGAAGACGGCGCTACGAATGCTCTTGAAGCTGTTCGTCGTAGCTGCCTCCAGCAGCATGCGGGCGGGCCGATCGGCGCGTGCCCACACAACGGCTCCCTCCCTGGTAACGTCGCCGGATTGAATTCCGTGCGTAATGACGGGCCGATCCGCCGCCCGACTAATATAAGGTTTGGCAAGTGCGCCAGTCGTCACCATCGCTGCCGATGACGCGGCCATAGTCAACAGGCGCCGCCGGGTGAGCGGCAGGCCTTTTGGTATCAAGACGGTCATCTGGCCTCCACCGTCGAATCACGGCGGAGGCTGCCTGCACTTTTTTACAACTGCCGGACACTTGTGCGACGGCTTGATGACTCAAGATCCCCCTCCCCGGCATTGTCATGGGGCAGGGTCGGCGAGTCTAAAAGTCCAGAAGAACTCCGCCATCCCGGATCACGTTCAACAGTCGGCGAACTCCGGCGGTGGGCCGTGCGACATTGCAAATCACGAAGTCAGGCTGACCGGTTTCTTTGACTTGCGCTGAACGCGCGATCCTTCCAGCCAGATCGCCGTCGCTCGGGCGCTCCCGCGTTGCCAACCGCGCCTCGAGAATATGCTGCGGCGCGGTGATGAGCACGACGGCGACGTGCGCATATTGCCGGCGGGCAACATCGACGACAGTTCGTGAGATGTTGCAGATCACCGTTCGGCCGGAGCGGATATCGTCATCGATGGATATGGGGACGCCATAGCGATGACCGTGAGCGTCCCACCAGAGCGCAAACTTGCGGTCCGCTAGCCTCCGGTTGAATGTCTCAAGGTCGACTGTCTCATGGTCCTCGTAGACCGAGGGCGGCCGCGTAACCACGCGCCGCGGAAAGATCACCGTGGCGTCGTCTTCACATTCCAGCCTGGCACCGTTGATCAACGTGTCCTTGCCAGCCCCACTTGGTCCCACCACAAGAACAAGCCGACCCGGCCCCAGCAAGCCGGTCTGCAGCTTCATGAGAGCACGCGTTTCCATTCCTCAACTCACGCCACCCTGCTCCCACGCTGCCAGACGGTGCGCACGACGGGCACCCGCTCCATCATCCGCACACGGATCAGGTCGGCTCGCTTGCCGGCCGCGATTTCTCCGCGATCATCAAGCCCGATCGCGTGCGCGGGTGTCTTCGTGACCGTTCGGATGGCAGCCGCGAGCTCGACGCTCGGAATCATCTCGGGTAGCCGTAACGCCGCCAGCAGCAGACTCGCCGGCATGTAGTCGGACGAGAGCACGTCAAGCGCACCTATTTCCGCAAGCTCAACAGTAGCGACGTTGCCGGCATGCGAGCCGCCGCGCACCAGATTCGGCGCTCCCATCAGTACTCGGATTCCGTGCCGATGCAACGCCTGTGCGGCTTCGACGGTAGTGGGGAACTCCGCGATCGCGACGCGGTCCTTAATTGCCAGCTCGACATGCTCCAACGTGGTGTCGTCGTGGCTTGCCAGCGGTACAGCATGGTCGCGAGCGAGCGCGACCAGAGTGCGATAATTCTCGGCCGCATAGGCCGCCTGGTACTCGAGGCGGCGCGCAAAGAGCGCATCGAGCTGGGCATCGCTCAGGCTCGCATTCTTTCCGCGGTAGTAGTCACGAAGCTTCTGTTGATCGCGGAACTGGCGTTGTCCCGGGGTGTGGTCCATCAGCGACAGCAGCCGGACGTCGCTGCGCCCGATCAGCTCTGCCGCTTCCGCAACGACGTTGGGCATCGGCACTTCGCATCGCAGGTGCAGAAAATGGCTCACCCGCAGCATGCCCGCCTCGCGTGCCTCGCCAATGGCCTGTGCCAGCACGCGAGCCTCCCCATCGACGTCCTCGGCGCCGTCCTCGCTCCATACGCGCAAAGAATCGAGAACGGTGGTAATGCCGCTCGTAGCGAGCTGACCATCAAACGAAACAACAGCGGCCACGGGATGCCAACGGACATTGGGCCTTGGCGCGTAGTGGGCTTCGAGATGGTCGGTGTGGAGCTCGATCAAGCCCGGCATGAGGAGGTCGCCGCCGAGGTTCTCTCCACGCTCGGGTGCGTCACCCTCCCCGACTTCAGCAATCATGCCGTTGGCGACAGCAAGCCAACCCTGCTCCAGGATCCGATCCGCCAGCACCACTCGGGCGTTCGCGAGAATGCAATCGCATGGCGAGGACTTCATCGGCTTCTCACGCTGCCGTCGCGAATTGCGCCAAGTCCACCACGGAATCGGCGATGCGGCCTCGGATCGTCTCGTCGTGGACGACCGCGACGATGGCGGTGCCCCGTTTCTTTTTTTCAGCGATCAGCCCGGTCACCACGGCGCAGCTCTCGGCATCGAGCGAGGCAGTCGGCTCGTCCAGAAGCAGTACCGGCAGATCAGGCAGAAACCCGCGCGCGATGTTGACCCTTTGCTGCTCGCCGCCGGAGAAGGTTGCAGGTGGCAGGCTTCGCAGCGACTCCGGAATATTGAGCGTGTGGAGAAGATCGGCTGCACGCGCGCGGCTGTCCTCGCGGGAGCAGCCGCTGCCGAGCAACGGCTCGGCGACGACGTCGATAGCCGGTACGCGCGGCACGGCGCGCAGAAACTGGCTCACATATCCGATGGTGGTCTTGCGCAGCGCAAGCATACGCCGCGGAGAGGCTCTCGCGACGTCGGTACGCGGGGTGCAGTCGCCGATAAGGATCTGGCCCGCATCGCAGCGATAGCTGCCGAAGATCATTTTCAGGACCGATGACTTGCCGATACCGGAGCGTCCGGCGAGCACGACGCATTCTCCCGATCGCACCGAGAACGTGATCCCCGCAACGACCGGTAGCCGCAGGCCGCCTTGCAGGTGCATGGTGAACGACTTCGATACTGCGATGAGCTCCAGCACGACCGGCATGCTTTCCTCAGGGAGGCAGAATGGAGGCGACCAGCAGCTGCGTGTACGGCTCCTGCGGATCATCGAGCACCCGGTCGGTCAAACCGGCTTCGATGACCTCACCCTGCCTCATCACCGTGATGCGATGCGACAACAGGCGTGCGACGGCAAGGTCGTGGGTCACGAGCACGACCGAGAGCTTGAGATCGGCGGTGAGCCCGCGCAGGAGATCAAGCAGCCTCGCCTGAACCGATACGTCGAGGCCGCCGGTGGGTTCGTCCATGAGTATCAATCGGGGCTGGGTCACGAGGTTGCGCGCGACCTGCAGGCGCTGGCGCATCCCTCCTGAATAGGTGACCGGCATGTCGTCGATCCGCGCGGGATCGATCTCGACCCGGTGCAGCCAGTTCGTCGCGCTGCCGCGAATGCGGCCGTAATGCCGCCAGCCAACGGCCATCAGGCGCTCGCCTACATTAGCGCCGGCCGAAACCCCCATGCGCAAGCCCATCGCGGGATCCTGATGGACGAATCCCCAATCGGTCCGCGCGAGCAGGCGGCGCTCCGCTTCTCCCAGGGCGGCGAGGTCGCGGGTCACTCCGTCACGCATCCGATAGAGCACGCGACCGGCGGTGGGTGCGATCTGGGTGGACAGGAGGTTCAGCAACGTGGTCTTCCCGGACCCCGACTCGCCTACGACAGCCATCACCTCGCCTTCGTAGAGCTCGAACGAAACATCGCGGCAGCCGAGCTGACGACCATATGATTTGGACAAGCCCTCAGCGATGAGCAGCGGTTCTTCCTGTAGCGTATCGGTCATCGCGGCACGGAGGCTTCCGCCATTGTTTCCGCCGCACCTGACTGCGAGCGGCGAGTTTCGCAGTAGTCCGTGTCAGAACATACGAACATCCGGCCGCCCCGATCATCCGTGATCACTTCGTCAAGAAAGCTGTCGTTCGCTCCACAAAAGGCGCATGTGCCGTCGAGGCGATAGCGCTCGAACGGATGATCCTCGAAGTCGAGCGACTCCACGCCGGTGTGCGGCGGTATGGCGTACACGCGTTTCTCGCGGCCGGCGCCGAATAGCTGCAGCGCTGCGCAATTGCTCATTTTCGGATTGTCGAACTTCGGCGTGGGCGAAGGGTCCATCACGTACCGGCTGTCGACCTTGACGGGATAGGCATACGTTGTGGCGATGTGGCCGTGGCGGGCGATGTCCTCGTAGAGCTTCACGTGCATGAGCCCGTAATCCGCAAGGGCATGCATGCGGCGCGTCTCGGTCTCGCGGGGCTCGAGGAAGCGCAGCGGTTCCGGGATCGGCACCTGGAAGACGAGAATCTGATGTTCGCCGAGGGCCGCCTCCGGGATGCGATGCCGGGTCTGAATGACGGTTGCCTCGCCTGTGCTAGTCGTGGTGCGCACGCCCGCAGTCTTGATGAAGAAATTTCGGATCGACACCGCGTTGGTGGTGTCATCGGAGCCTTGATCGATTACCTTGAGCACATCGTCAGGGCCGAGGATTGAGGCGGTCACCTGCACGCCGCCCGTCCCCCAGCCGTACGGCATCGGCATTTCGCGACTGGCGAACGGCACCTGATATCCAGGAATGGCCACCGCCTTGAGGATGGCGCGGCGGATCATGCGCTTGGTCTGCTCATCCAGATAGGCAAAATTGTAGACCGGTGCGTTCATTCCGCCGCCTCCTGGAGGGATGAAGCCCCTGCCCGCTCCTGCTCGAACTCGGAGCGAAGGCGCCGCAAAAGTCCCAGCTCCGCCTGAAAATCAACGTGGTGCGGCAGCTTCAGATGCTCGACAAAGCCGGTCGCCTGCACGTTGTCGGCATGCGAGAGCACGAATTCCTCGTCCTGCGCGGGAGCTTTGACCTCCTCTCCGAGCTCGCGCGCGCGCAACGCGCGGTCGACGAGAGCCATGGCCATCGATTTGCGTTCGCTGTGGCCGAAGGCAAGCCCGTAGCCACGCGTGAACCGCGGCGGCTCAGTCGCAGACCCGCGGAACTGGTTGATCATCTGGCATTCGGTGACGGTGATTTCTCCGAGCGGGACGGAAAAACCTAGCTCCTGCGGCACGAACTCGACCTCGACCTCACCGAGCCGGATCTCGCCCGCAAAGGGGTGGGTTCGGCCATATCCGCGTTGGGTCGAATAGCCCAGCGCCAGCAGAAATCCTTCGTCGCCGCGCGCCAGATTCTGCAGACGAAGATCGCGATCGGCCGGAAAATTGAGGGGATCTTGTGTGAGATCGCCGACGCGATCATCAGGACGGGTTCGAGGGGATGGCTCGATCAGCCCCTCGGCAGCAAGGATGTCAGTCACCCGCGGCATGGCGCCGATCGGTTCCGCGCACTCCGGCTCGCTCGCGCCTGCGCCTTGCAATGTGGGATCCAGTAGTCTGTGCGTATAATCGAATGTCGGGCCGAGCACCTGGCCGCCTGGCAAATCCTTGAAAGCTGCCGAAATACGGCGGCGCACGGCCATTTCACCCGTGTCAAGGGGCTCGCTCGCACCGAAACGCAGCAGGGTTGCGCGAAAGGCTCGCAACAGGAAGATCGCCTCGATCAAGTCGCCGCACGCCTGCTTGATGGCAAGGGCTGCGAGCTCGCGGTCGTAGAGCGAGCCCTCGCACATCACGCGATCGACCGCCAAGCGCAGCTGCCCCATGATCTGCTCGAGTGACAACTCAGGGACCGACGGATCACCGCGGCGCTCGTGGGCGAGCAGGCGATGCGCATTCTCGATCGCCTTTTCTCCTCCCTTGGCGGCGACATACATCTCAACGCCCCTCGCTTAGGACGCGCACCGACCGGGGCAGGGCAGTCACTTCCTCATCGGCGGTCAGAATGAGGTCGACGCCCCTGGGGAAAAGGTCCCGGTTGGCCATCATCCGCGCGCGGATATCATCCGGCAACGGAAAGGCGCGCACGGATTGCCGGCCACGGATTCCTGGCCCTTGCAGCATAAGCTCGGGCCCTGCGTGCAACGAGGCGAGCTGCAGAATCAGTGTGGTCGAGCGGTCGGGATAGTCGGGCAGTCCCGGGTTGAAGCGGTCGAACGGCGGCAACTCGGATGGCGTGCCGACGAAAGCGAAAGCGGCGGTACGGGGGTCGTTGACGACCGGTGATCCACAGTGAAAGCGCAGCCAAGCAATGACCGCTTCGGCGGATCGAAGGCGCTCATCCAGCCAGAGCGGCGTATCATGGTCGCACAAGGTCAGAGCAATCGCGGCTGCCGTCGTGGTAAGTGGAGGGGGAGCTGATAGTTCAGCCATCACGGGATGAATGCTACCGGGGCGCGCGAGCGCGTTTAGAACGGCGCGGAACGTCGTTTGCGCCGAGAGCACAGGGGTGGCGAAGCCTGCCGTCATGGGACTCATGTTCAGCCTTCGCCTCGCACCAAGGTGAAGAACTCGACTTTGGTGGCAGCGACCTGCTGTTGTTTGCGCTGGCGAGCCGTGTCCACCCGGGTGCGAATGGGCGCCACCACGTTACGCTCGATCACGTTGCGATAGGTCGCGTTCTGCACGAGCGCGTCACACAGCGCGACCAATCTTGCCTTGGCAAGATCTCGGCCGAGCACATATCCGAAGCCTGTCTCGCCCGTTTCCAGCTTGACTGCAGCGCGCGTCACAGTTGCTTCCCCAAAGTTGAACGGCGGCCCGTCGCCGCCAATTCGGCCGCGAACCATCACCAGCCCGCTCTCAGGCGGGCGCAGATCTTCGCTTGCTGGAAGCGGGCCAAGCGAATCCAGGTGAAGCGCAATCTCGGCAGCGTCGCTGCGCGTCAATACCGTCATCACACCGCGACGTCGGCTCTGCAGATCGAGATCTTTCGGCAACGGCGAGCCCACGCATTGCTCTCCGGACTGGGTTATGGTACCGCTTGTCTATATTACTAGACAACTCAATCGCGGTCTAGCACCGGTCAATGATGGTTTAGTGACAGCGACAATGATGCGCCGAGCGCAGGTGAGCGGTCCGGGCAAGATGAGCAATCATGAAGCCGCGGCGGCTGGCATCTCCTTGTGGCGGCGCATCGCGGACGAGCTCGAGCAATCAATCGCAAATGGCGCGTTTGAGGCAGGCAGCAAGATGCCCGGCGAGATCGAGATGGCGATGCGTTTTGGGGTCAACCGGCACACGGTGCGCCGTGCCATTGCCGCTCTTGCGCACCGCGGCCTTTTGCGGGCCGAGCGCGGCAGCGGCACCTTCGTCGAGGCAAAACGCATCTCTTACCCGATCCGGCAACGGACGCGCTTTTCCGAGATCGTGGGCGGCGCTGGACGCGCTGCAGGCGGCCGTCTGGTGTCCGGCATGGTCGAGCCGGCTGCTCCGGAGATAGCCGCGAGACTGAAGCTCAAAGCTCGCACTTCGGTCGTGCGGCTCGAAATCATTCGCCAGGCGGACCGCATTCCCATATCCGCGGTTACGTCCTGGCTTGCGGCGGCACGGTTCCCCGGTGCCGCCCGGATTTATGGCAGCACCCATTCAATGACGCGGATGCTCGCGCATTTTGGGGTGCGCGACTATGTGCGCAAGAGCACCCACATCTCGGCTGTCCTTGCCGACGCGGCAGACGCGGGCAGGCTCAAGGTGACCCTGGGTCGTCCCATCCTGGTGGTGGAGAGCGTGGACGTCGATGGGGACGGCTGTCCCGTGCTTACGACGCGGTCACGTTTTGCTGCCGACCGACTGGAATTTGTCATCGAGAGCTGAGGGATTTGCCGACTGGAGCGGGCTCAGTCCGCTTGATGTCATGCTGCTGTCGCGGTGATCGTCACAAATGGCCTCATCACAAGGTCAGCTCGCGACGGGCTAGGGTCACATGAATATTCGCATCGTAGGCGGGCGCGTTCTGCTCGACGGGGGGCTGGAAGATACCGCCGTCGACATCAGCACTATGGATGGCATTGTCGCCAAGATCGGCTCCGAACAGTGCGAGAGCCGCACGTTTGATGCGCGGGGTCTCATTGTCCTTCCCGGAATCGTCGATATTCATGGGGACGCCTTCGAGCGGCAGATCATGCCGCGTCCCGGCGTTGGGGTGTCGCTCGACATCGCGCTGATCGAAAGCGATCGCCAGGCCATCTCGAACGGCATCACCACCGTTTTCCACGGTGTCACCTGGTCGTGGGAGCCGGGGCTGCGTGGGGCGGAGAACGCTCGCGGCATTCTGGCCGCGATGGAAGCTCTGCGTCCGCGCCTTGCGGCGGATACCAGGTTTCATCTCCGGCACGAGACTTATAATCTTGACGCGGAGATCGAGGTTGCGGACTGGCTCGCAAGGGGCCGCATCGATGCGGTCGCGTTCAATGATCACCTGCCGTCTGCTGAGAATGCCGCGAAAAGGCCGGACAAAATCGGGCAGATGGCGGAGCGATCCGGCTTGCCGCGCGAGGACTTTCTCAAGCTCGTGGAGCGCTTGCGCGAACGGCGCGGTGAGGTGCCTCTCTCGATTGCCCGCATTGCGGACCATGCGCAGACTCACAAAGTCGCGCTGCTGTCTCATGACGATGAAAGCCCGCAGCAGCGGCGCTGGTTTCGGGACTTCGGCTGCCGCATAAGCGAGTTCCCCATGAACGTCGCAACCGCGCGGGAGGCCGCCGATGGGAGCGACGACATTGTGCTCGGGGCGCCCAACGTGATGCGCGGCGGAAGTCATATGGGATGGGTCAATGCGAGCGACATGATTGCGCGCGGTTTGTGTTCGATTCTCGCTTCGGACTATTACTATCCGGCGCCGCTGATCGCCGCGTTCCGGTTGGCGCACGCCGGCGTTGTACCGCTCGATCGCGCCTGGTCGCTTGTCTCGGGTTCGCCCGCCAGCGCAGTTGGCCTGAGCGATCGCGGCCGCATCGCGCAGGGGATGCGAGCTGACCTCGTCCTGGTTGATGCTACGCTGCCAAGCCGACCGCAGGTGGTCGCCGCATTGGTCGCGGGACGCATTGTGCATCTCACGCAGGCGGGGCGCCTTCTCGGATGAAAGCCGGTCGCGCACGGGAATTTGCACCGGAGAATCCGCAGAAAAAGGACGTTGTCTGGCAAAACCCCGGACAGATCCGCCCCTTTTCATCCCGCTGTCATGTGCCCTTGCTAGCCCACTCCATCTCTATCGGAGATGGGATCTTGTCGTCGGAAATCGTCCTGCAAACGCGCTACATTTCCAAGTCCTATCATGAGGCGCGAGTACTCAACCGCGTAAGCCTCGAGATCAAGCGCGGAGAAATGGTTGGGCTGATCGGAGCGTCGGGATCCGGCAAATCCACCCTTATCCGAGCCATCGCGGGGTTGACCGCTATCGATCAGGCCGACGGCATAACGGGCCAAGCCGAGGGCGAGATTCGGCTGTTCTCGCAACCCATTCAGCAATGCGGCCGTGTTGCTCGATCTGCCAACGGGCTGCGCGCGCGGGTGGGCATCGTGTTTCAACAGTTCAATCTCGTGCCGCGGCTCTCGGTCCTCACCAATGTCTGCCTTGGCTTACTCGGACGAATGCCGCTGCTGCCAGCGACGGTAGGTCACTTCACGCTCGAGCAAAAGCGTCGCGCCATGCGCGCGTTGGCCCGGGTGAGCATCGCCGATCACGCCCTCAAGCGCGGCAGCGATCTCTCCGGCGGCCAGCAGCAGCGGGCGGCAATTGCGCGCGTGTTGGTGCAAGGGGCCGAGTTCATCGTTGCCGATGAGCCGATCGCGTCGCTCGATCCGAACTCCGCGCGCAGGGTGATGGACATACTGGGGGATCTCAATCGCCGGGACGGAATCACGGTTCTGGTTTCGCTGCATCAGGTCGAATACGCGCTGCGGTATTGCCCGCGCACGATTGCCCTGAAAGCCGGCGAGATCGTCTACGACGGACCGTCCTCGGCACTGACGTCGGAGCTGCTCTGCGCCATCTACGGCGCCGAAAGCGACGATCTGTTCGCATCCGTCGAGTCCATTCCGTCGTCTTTGCAGCAGCTCGTGAATGCAACCCGGGTGCCCGCCGCGACCAGCGCCAAGAATGGAAACGGCGCCTTCGACTTATCGTGCCTGCCGCGAGCCGAGCCCACCCGGCAAATGCACGTGTAGCGGCCCAAACCGGCCGACCGATAGTTTGCCCCTCGAACAGGAGAGACTGACGATGCCGTCATCGCTATTCCGGAAGGCCGCATTTGCGGCGCTCGGCCTTGCAAGCTGCGTCACTGTCGCGAGCGCGCAAGCGCCGTCGGAGATCAATTTCGGCGTGATCTCGACCGAAGCTTCGGTGAACCAGAAGAAGAACTGGGAGCCATTTGTCGATGCGATCTCAAAAGCGACCGGCTTCAAGGTCAAAGCGTTCTACGCCAGCGATTATGCCGGCGTGATCGAAGCGATGCGCTTCAACAAGGTTCAAATCGGCTGGTTCGGCAACAAATCGGGAATGGAGGCGGTCGATCGTGCGAATGGCGAGGTCTTCGCTCAGATTGTCGCGAAGGATGGCGGCACTGGCTATTATTCGCATATCATCGTCAACAGGGACAGCCCGTTCAGCAAGCTCGATGACATTCTCAAATGCGACAAGACGCTCAATTTCGGCATCGGCGACCCCAATTCCACCTCCGGATTCCTGGTGCCGACCTCGTACATCTTTGCCGCTCACGAAATCGATCCCAAGAATTGCTTCAAGACAGTGCGCGGGGCCAGCCATCAGGCGAACGCGATGGCCGTCGCGCACAAGCAGGTTGACGCTGCCACCAACAACAGCGAGGACCTGCAGCGACTGGAAAACACCGCTCCCGACGCACACAAGCAGATCAAGGTCATCTGGACCTCGCCCATCATTCCGCTCGATCCTCTGGTTTGGCGCAAGGATCTCGATCCGAGCACCAAGACCAAGCTCTACACGTTTCTGCTCGGCTACGGTCGGCTCGGATCCGATGAGCAGATCAAATCAGAGCAGCAGATTCTGGCCAACCTGATCTGGTCCCCGTTCAATCCTTCATCCGATCGCCAGCTCATCCCCATCCGCAAGCTCGAGGCCAACCGCGACCTGATGAAGGTGCAGGCCGACGACAAGCTGTCGGACGCGGACAAGGCGGCGCGGGTTGCAAAGATCAAGGCGGAAATCGCCAGGATCGAGCAGATGGAAAGGCAGGCCGAAAGCGATCCCTATAACAAGCGCGTGGCGGCTTTCATCGCCGCGGACAAAGCGCATGACAAGGACGCGATGAAGCGGATGGCCGCGGAGTTCGCAGCTGACTTTACCAGCACGCATTGACGGCGGCACGCAGTCGGAGGCGCGCTGAGCCCATCGCTCGGCGCGCGTCACAGTACTAGTATTTGCACCCTACCCTCTCCAGGCCATGCCCTCGCAGACTGTCCGATGACTGAGGTCACCTTGCCCGCCTCGGAGCGCGAAACGCTGGTGCGGTGCCCCGAAGCTTCCACGGCAGGGACAGGAGACATTGCCGTCCCCACGCATTCGATAGCCCGCCGTGCACGCGGCTGGACGCTGTGGCTTCTGATCTTTGTCCTGCTGGCGTGGAGCTGGGGTCCGGCGGAGATGTTCCGCGCCGCATCGCTGGTAACGGACTGGCGCAATATGGCGGAGTTCGGAAGCGCGTTCCTCCGTCCTGATTTCCGCGATTGGGGCAGTTATGTCGCCGACATGATCGTCACCATCCAGATCGCGATCTGGGGCACCGCCCTGGCCGCGATCCTTGGCGCACCGTTTGCTATCCTTTCCTCCTCGAACATCTGTCCGCAATGGATCGTGCAGCCCGTTCGAAGGCTGATGGACGCCTGCCGTGCCATCAACGAGATCGTCTTCGCATTGTTGTTCGTGGTGGCGGTCGGGCTGGGGCCGTTTGCCGGAGTCATGGCACTGTTCGTGCACAACACCGGCGTATTCTCGAAGCTCTATTCCGAGGCGGTGGAAGCCATTGATCCCAGGCCGGTGGAAGGAATTCGCGCGACCGGCGCCCGATGGCTGCCGGAAATCATCTTCGGGGTAATCCCCCAAGTCGTCCCGCTGTGGAGCTCATTCATTCTCTACCGCCTGGAAACGAACGTGCGCTCCGCGACGACGCTCGGCATTGTCGGCGCGGGCGGCATCGGCCAGTCGCTGTACGAAAGCATCCGCGCGTTCCGCTATGCCGAGACCGCCGCCGAGATCCTGATTGTCGTGGCTGCGGTCATCGTCATGGACATGGTCAGCGCCCGGTTGCGCAAGGCATTGGTGTAGAGACGCAAAGCAGCCTAGGCGCGAGGGGGGCGTAGTTGCGCGTGACTCAAGATCCGAAAGGCCGTGTCCGGCGATTCCTGTTTGAGCAGGGCCAGGCGGTCGACCGGAATAGCCCCATATCCACAGAGCCGCTCGAAGCTCCTCCGCAGCAGCGCGACCGCGGCTTCACGTGCGTCGGGGGGGATGCGCCCGGTCAGCGTCATGTGAAACCGGAAATCGGCGAAGACGAACGGATAGCCCCACCGATCGAGATTTTCGACTTGCGCCTGGTTCAAGCCGGCTGCGATCCGGCGCGCTCGCTCCTGCAGCGAGATCGGAGCGCGAAAGGAGTCGAAGGCCTTTGTGCAATTCGCCGCCAATGCGTCAAGAGATGGGTCCGGCTGTTGCGATAAGATTGCGGCAAAGCCGCTGAGCATCCGGATGACAGGAGCAATCACCGGGATCACATGCCCGGAAGCGGCGAAGCTCTGCAGCGCACCGATCAGTTGCATTTCGGTGCAGGCGGAAGAGAGATGGAAGGGTGCCTTGAGCGTGGCGTGAAAGCCGTAGCGCCGGGGCTCATCGACCATGCTGTCCCAGGCTCGCGCGTCGCGCACGACCTCGTCCGGATACGTCAACGTTCCGCCGGTATAGCAGTCATAGCCCAGGACCGAGCTGCCGAACCGATAAAGAGGAGAATCAGCCGGGGGTACGAAATAAAGCGCGTAGCGCGACCCCTCGTTCATGACCACTCCGTGCTCCGTTCTCGGCTAGCTCGCGCCGGGTAAGCCGGTCCAGAGAGGCCCTCCCGAAGTCGCCTTCCCCATGAATTCCTTGGGCAATGCTATTTGCCCGCCGGATTTGTCGACAGGGGAGAGGAAGGCAGCACCGAACGGGGAAGAAAATCGGACATCTGCACCCGTGCCGATCAAGGGGTCGCATGGGTATGGTTCTGCATGGAGAGGCTGTGGTGCATGGCACTATCGATATATCAACCAGACTGGATATGATAACAGTCCCAAGAGGAGAGAGGTCGACGTGGCAAAGCTTAATCGGCGTTCGCAAATCATCACCGCGGGGGTGGCCCGCTCGCCCAATCGCGCAATGTTGCGGGCCGTGGGCTTCCACGACGGCGATTTCGAGAAGCCGATCATCGGCGTGGCGAATGGCCACTCGACGATGAACCCCTGCAACGCAGGCATTCAGCCTCTCGTCGATCGCGTGATGGGAGCCCTCAAGGACGTCGGAGCGATGCCGCAGGTCTTCGGGTTTCCGACGGTGACCGATGGCATCGCCATGGGCACGGAGGGCATGAAATATTCGCTGGTCTCGCGGGAAGTGATAGCCGATTCCATCGAGGTCGCTGTCAACGGCCAGTGCATGGACGGCGTGGTCGCCGTCGGCGGCTGCGACAAGAACATGCCTGGAAGCGTGATGGCGATCGCGCGCATGAACGTCCCCGGTATCTTCGTGTATGCCGGCACCATCAAGCCTGGTTTCTGGAAAGGCCAGAAGCTCACCATCGTGAGCCCGTTCGAGGCGGTCGGCGCTATTACTGCCGGCAAGATGTCGCAGGAGGACTTCATCGGCATCGAGAAGAATGCCTGCCCGTCGGTCGGAGCCTGCGGCGGCCAGTATACCGCCAACACGATGTCATCCTCCTTCGAAGCGCTCGGGATCAGCCTCCTCGGCTCATCGCAGATGGCCTCGCCCGATCCGGAGAAAGCGGACTCCGCGGCAGAATCCGCGCGGGTTCTGTTCAACGCCGTTCGCAACGAGCTGCGACCCCGCGATATCATCACCCGAAAATCGATCGAGAATGCAGTCGCTCTCGTCATGGCGACGGGCGGCTCGACCAACGCGGTGCTGCATTATCTCGCCATTGCCAATGCGGCGGGCGTGAAATGGACCATCGACGACTTCGAGCGCGTGCGGCGCAAAGTCCCCGTGCTCTGTGCCCTCAAACCCTCAGGCCCGTACGTCGCGACGGATTTTCATACCGCCGGCGGGGTGCCGCAGGTTCTGAAAATCCTGCTCGTCAACGGCGTCCTGCATGGCGAGTGCATGACCATCCACGGCAAGCGCATGGCCGAGATGCTGAGCGATATTCCGGAACAGCCGCGGCCGGATCAGGACGTGATCCATCCCTGGACCGATCCGCTCTACAAGCAAGGCCACCTCGCGATCCTCAAGGGCAATCTTTCGCCCGAAGGCTGTGTCGCCAAGATTACCGGATTGAAGCAAACCTCGATCACCGGCCCCGCACGGGTGTTTGATTCCGAGCCGGAATGCCTCAAGGCGATCCTCGCCAAGAAGATCAAGGCCGGCGATGTGGTGGTCATTCGCTATGAGGGGCCGAAGGGTGGCCCCGGCATGCAGGAGATGCTCGCACCGACCTCTGCCCTTATCGGCCAGGGCCTTGGCACGTCGGTCGGGCTTCTCACCGACGGCCGATTTTCCGGCGGGACGTGGGGAATGGTGGTCGGTCACGTCGCTCCGGAAGCATACGACGGAGGGGTGATTGCGCTGGTGAAGGAGGGCGATTCGATTACGATCGACGCCAAGAAGCGTCTCATTGAGCTGAACGTGCCGGCGAAGGAGCTGGCGCGGCGCAGGAAAGCATGGAAGGCGCCAAAGCCGCGTTACACCAAGGGCGTGCTCGGCAAATATATGAGGCTTGTCTCGAGCGCCAGCCAAGGGGCCATCACCGGCTGATTCTGACCGTTAGTTGCCCATGAAGAGACCACCATCGACGTGCGCTGCAGTACGTGTGACGCTGACGACCCCGGCTTTGCTCGCGGCGTAGTGGGCCATGTACGCCGGACCACCCCGATATGCGGAGATCGGTGCGGTCTGGATCAACTTTCCGCGCAGCTCGGAAGCCGCGATCGGCGTCTGATGACGCATGCGTCTCGCTGCTCCTTGCAATACGAAAAAGACGGCGCGCAGGTTAACCGCCAGAGTGCGGTCCCAGTCGGTTCTACTTTAATTTTGAGAGGGTCCTACTTTGTTCGGAACACTATTGCGCCACAGGGCAATCGCAGGGCGAACGCGCGCCTGCGACATTACGCCCGTCGTCGAGGGCGCGACAGATGGTCTCGCGGCAATTGATCCCTCCAGGGACCCGGCACAAAGTTCGTGCCCATCAGCAACGGAGGGTCGCACCCATGAGGCTGCTGGTGGTCTTCATTATAAGCTTGTTCGTCGGCCAGTCCATCTCCGTCGGAATCGGGTTATTGGTAGAACACCATTCCACTCCCTATACTGGGCTGGTGACTTTCATCGCCTGCTATTTTGCAATGTTTTGGGTGGCATGGCGCTTGGCCGTGCGAATCACCGAGCCCGGATCACTGTTGGGCGACATGAAGAACGGCGGCGCCAAACCGGGTGCCATCCTGCTCGGCGCTTATGCCGGCGCCGACGACCTTTGGGGTTATTCCACATTACTTGCCGCTGGCGTTTAGAGCACCAGCGGCCCCGCGCACCGTGAGCTGATCCGCTCAACTCGCGACCATGCGCCGCACAGCCCTCCTGGGGGAACTGCGCCCGATGATCTTGAATTCGGAGAAGTGCCGCGTTCTAAATCGGCATCAAAAGATTGAATCCGGGCCCCTCTGGCGAGGACGTTGACGAAGTCAACCAACCTCGCGATGTCGGATCACTTCGTTCCGCTTGGTGCGTGCTGGAGCGGTGGTCATCGGGGCTTTGAAGCTCGACAAAACCACCCCCGACAACTGGTCTGCTCCTCCAGGGCACATGCATGCACTGGGAGGACAACATGCGCTCAAAATCGACGCGGCTTCCTTGCCGCGCTGTCGTCGTTCGATACTGGCCGGGGTTAACCCTGCTGACCTGCCGGTCGAGCAGCCTACGCAGGTCGAGTTGTCGATCAACTTACACACGGCGAAAGCGCTTGGCATTGCGATTCCTGACACGGTGCTGGCGCGGGCAGACCGCGTGATCGAGTAGACGGAAGATGACTGCTTCGCATGGGTGTTTCGACATAGGTCGACCCCCGATACTGATGGAGGGCCAAATGCGTATTTCAATGGACAGAACAATCGACTCGACTCTGTTGGCCGTCATCGCAGCACTCGCCGTGCTCGGCGCCCCTGCCGCGGCATGCGCTAATGTAATAACTGACTGGGATGAAAAGGCCATCAACCTCATAAAGCCACTACCAAACTATCCAGCCGAACGGGTTATGGGGATGGTTCATTGTGCAATGTTCGACGCGGTCAATTCGATTGAGCGGCGGTATCGACCCTATCTGGTGCAGCTGACTGCAGAGCCAACCACCTCGAAGGAGGCAGCGGCAGCGGCAGCGGCTGCTACCGTGTTAGCAGCTGTCGATGAAAAGACAGCCACCGAGACGAAAGACGCACTCGTGAATTATCTCGCCAGGATTCCCGACGGCGCCGCGAAATTGGAAGGCATCAGACTCGGCGAAGCTGTTGCGGCAAAGGTGTTGGAAGCGCGCGCGAACGATGGCGCGGATGCGCCAGATGACTACCGTCCGAGGACGACGCCGGGTGTCTATGTTGCAACCCCGATCCTGGCAGCGTCGACGTGGCCAAACGTAAAGCCGTTCGCACTGACAAAACCGGACCAGTTTCGTCCAGAGCCTCCGGTTCCCCTGGAGAGCAAGGAATGGGCAAGAGACTTTAATGAGGTCAAAGAATACGGCCGAAAGGTCGGTGATAAGCGAACAGCCGAACAGACGGAGGCCGCGCGATTCTGGCTGATGACAGGCCCAGGTGCCTATCATCCTTTCGCCCGCCAGTTGGTGCTCGCAAAGCAGATGAATGTTCTCGATAGCGCGCGGTTTATGACATTAGTGGCGATCGGCCTCAACGACGCTTACATCGCCGTGTTCGACGCCAAGTACCATTACAATTTCTGGCGACCGATCACCGCCATCCGCAACGGCGATATCGACAACAACCCGGCTACTGACCGTGAGGCGAGCTGGCAGCCGATCGACAATACCCCAATGCATCCTGAATATCCCTGCGCGCATTGCATCGTGAGCGGCACTGTCAGGGGTATCGTCAAAGCAGCACTCGAAAGTGAGGACATTCCTGAGCTTGCTATCACCAGCACAATAACTCCCGGCGTCACTCATCGCTGGACGACTATGGCGACCTTTACCGACGAGGTGGCAAATGCCCGTATTTGGGCCGGCTTTCATTACCGCTTCTCGACCCGCGTCGGCACGGAGATGGGACGCGTAATCGGTGACTACGTTGTGAAAAACGTGATGCAGCCAACCCAGACCAGTTCACGATAACCCGATGGGTTGAGTTGGCGGTCAATAGCTTCCCCGGTCGAGTCCTGTTGCGCAGATGCTGCCGGTAGCCCCGGGATGATTGACGGCCATGACTTGTTGACCCCAAATCTGACTCAGTCGATCCGCAATAACCCGAAGGACGGCATCGGGCGAGCTGCCGGCAGCCGAGTCTGAGATGACTGTGGCAACAACATCGCCCGTTTCAAGGCTGTGGAGACACGTCGCAAGCCGCCGACGTTTCGGCGCAGTTAGACTACCGGAGCAGAGCAATTCCCCGTCGCGCCCAAACTTCCATCAGGCATAGGGTAGGGAGAAGACGATGACACTTCTGCGCCGTAAATTTCTGCATCTGGCGACAGGTGCCGTCGCCTTGTCAGCCATATCATCGAGAGCGCGGGCGCAAGCCTACCCGACGCGTCCGGTGCGTATCATCGTTGGCTTTCCCGCTGGCGGGCCAACCGACATTGTTGCGCGCATCATCGCTCAATGGCTGTCGGAGCGGCTCGGTCAGGAATTCTTGGTTGAGAACCGGCCTGGCGCTGCCAGTAATATCGGCACCGAGGCAGCGTTGAGGGCCCCTCCCGATGGCTACACGCTTCTGCAAGTCACATCCAGCAACGCTGTCAATGCAACGTTCTACGAAAAGCTGAACTTCGATCTCATGAGCGACATCGCGCCGGTCGCGGGCATCGTGCGCGTGCCGTTTGTAATGGAGATCAACCCATCGGTTCCAGCCAAGAGCGTTCCCGAATTCATCGCTTACGCCAAGGCCAACCCGGGCAAGATCAATATGGCGTCTGGCGGCATCGGAACCTCGATCCATATCGCCGGCGAGCTCTTCAAGATGATGGCCGGCGTCAATCTCGTTCATGTGCCCTATCGCGGCTCAGCACCTGCGCTCACCGATATGATTGGTGGTCAGGTACAGGTGATGTTCGACATTCTGACAAGCTCGATTCAACACATTCGATCTGGCGCGTTGCGTGCATTGGCTGTGACCAGTGCGACGCGCTCGGAGGTGTTGCTGGACCTGCCGACCTTGGGCGAGTTCTTGCCGGGTTATGAGGCAACCGCCTGGTATGGCATCGCCGCGCCCAAGGACACGTCAAGTGAGATCGTCAACAAACTCAACAAGGAGATCAATGCGGGCTTGGCCGATCCCAAAATAAAGGCGCGGCTCGCCGACCTGGCCAGCGCCGTAATTCCGGGTTCGCCAGCCGACTTCGGAAAGCTGGTCGCTGAAGAAATCGAGAAATGGGGCAAGGTCGTCAAATTCTCGGGCGCCAAGCCGGAATGAATCCAAAGCTGGCGAAGGTGCGCGCGTCAGCACTTCGCGCTCGTGCCCTTAGCGGACATTCGACGCGATCTCGATTATCTCGTCATCCAGCGAGCGAAGTAACGGTACCCAATCTCAGGGGGCAGCAATGGGCACTGTCCGACTCGCGCTTGCCGAATCAGCCGTGGACCCCGCGGTATCGGCCCGCAGGACAAATTGAAACACCGCACCTCGCGGTGTATTCCCGGCAA
>Ga0070712_100000702_pt1 | contig 19748 bp, 18 predicted proteins | sample LARL81metaG_FD_71396 | JGI IMG/M metagenome (GOLD analysis project Ga0070712, IMG submission 71396) | Corn, switchgrass and miscanthus rhizosphere microbial communities from Kellogg Biological Station, Michigan, USA - LAR L8-1 metaG | ecosystem: Host-associated > Plants > Roots > Rhizosphere ...
GCCCGCCGACATGGTCTGCATGAGCATGACGAGCGGATACACGAGCGACACCCCGGCGAGCGCGTCCGCCCCGAGCCATCCCACGAATACCGCGTCCATGGTGGTCACCACGGCCTGCAGCACCATGACGAGGACATTGGGGGCGGCGAGCCGGAGCAGGGTGGGGGCCACGGGCGCTTCGAGGAGGCGCCGGGTACGCGCGTTCATGGAGGGAGAGACTGGGGACGACGGGACGGATGCCGCCGCCGAGGCCGTAGCCGACGCAATCGAGATCATGACTTGCAAAATAATAGTGACTTGCTTTTTTGTCAAGCCCTCGGCTACACTTCGTCCATGCCAAAGATCTACGGGCAGCGCTGCCCCGTAGCCAAGACCCTCGAGGTGGTGGGGGACCGCTGGACCCTTCTCGTGGTGCGGGACCTCCTGGGCGGGGCCCGCCGCTTCCGGGATCTCCAGACCGGGCTCCCCGGACTCGCCCCGAACATCCTCTCCGAGCGCCTCAAGCTCATGGAGGAGCACGGGCTCGTGAAGAGACGCTTCTACTCCGACCATCCGCCGCGGGCCGAGTACGAGCTGACGGACAAGGGCCGGGAGCTGGGAACGGTGGTGGGCGCGCTGGCCGCGTGGGGCTCACGCCACGTGGACAAGCGTGCGCGGCTCGTCCACGCCGATTCCGGGCGGGAAGTGCGCCTGGGCTACTTCCGCGCCGACACGGGCGAGCGCGTGCCCGGCCACTCCATCCGCGTCAAGCGAGGCTCTTCAGGAAGTCGCTCACCGCGCGGTTGAAGGCCTCCGGCTGATCGCGGTTGGCGAAGTGGCCGGCCGGCGAGAGCAGGGTGAAGCTGGAGTGGGGAATCCGCTTCTGGATCTCCCGCATGGGGCCGAGCGAGGGGTCCTCGTCGCCGCAAACGAGAAGGGTGGGCGCAGCGATCTCCCCGAGCCGGTCGGTGATGTAGTCCATCTGGAGGAGCGCCCGGAGGGCGTTGGCGTAGCCGATGGGCGTGAGCATCCGGTAGTAGTCGAAGATCTCCTTCCGCGCCGACGGGTCGAGCTTGATCCGTCCCGACACGTTGGGATTGGAGGCAATGGCGAACTCGGCCATGGCGTCCATGCCTCCGGCCAGGGTCACCTCGATACTCTTGGCCCGCATCACGATATTGTCCACGCCGAGGGGCAGGCCCGACGCCGAGGACGAGTCGATGATGAGGAGCGCGCGCACCCGGTCGGGATGGGCGAGGACGAAGCGCGTGGCGATACCCCCGCCGAGGGACAGGCCGCCCACGATGCCGCGCTCGATCTTCAGGTGATCCAGGAGGTCGTGGAGGTCCCACGTCCAGTGGGTGAAGGTGACCTGGCGCGGATCTTCGGGGCTGTCTGACCGCGCGTGCCCGCGCGGCTCCCAGAGAATGAGCCGGTGGTGGGCGGAGAGGGCATCGATGTTCGGCTCCCACATGCCCGTATTGCCGCCGATGCCGTAGGCGAGGAGCACCGGGTCGCCCTGGCCGTGCGCTTCGAAGTAGATCCTGACGCCGTCGCGAGTGGTCGAATGGGGCATGGGCGTCCTCCGCCACCGTTTGTGGTAAAAGTAGAGGCTCCTATGGAACGGTCGTTCGCCCAGGAAGTCAAGAAGCTCCAGCTGGGCCAGGGTCAGGTGCTCCGCGGCGAAGGCATCCTCGCCATCACCAAGGCGCTGCTCCAGGCGGGAGTGTCGTACGTGGGCGGCTATCCGGGCGCTCCGGTGTCTCATCTCCTCGACGTCATGGCCGACGCCAACGAGTCCCTCCTCAGGCCGATGGGCGTCTACTTCGACGCCTCGGCCAGCGAGGCCTCGGCCGCCGCCCTCCTCGGCGCATCCATCAACTACCCCATGCGGGGCGCGGTCACCTGGAAGTCCATCGTGGGCACCAACGTTGCCGCGGACGCGCTGTCCAATCTGTCTTCGTCGGGAGTGATCGGCGGCGCTCTCATCGTGGTTGGCGAGGACTACGGCGCGGGGGCAAGCGTGATCCAGGAGCGGACGCACGCCTTCGCGCTCAAGTCGTCCCTCTGTCTCATGGACCCGAGGCCGAGCCTGCAGAACCTCGCGCGCATGGTTGAGGAGGGGTTCGGCCTGTCCGAGGCCTCGAACCTGCCCGCGGTGATCAGCGTGCGCATCCGCGCCGCGCACGTGCAAGGCTCCATGGTCTGCAAGGACAATGTCCGGCCGGCCGTCAGCATGCGCGACAAGTTGACGAAGCACTCGTTCGACTACGGCCGGATCAGCCACCCGCCCTCCACCTATCTGCAGGAGGCCCAGAAGTTCGAGCAGCGCCTGCCTGCGGCCCGGCGCTTCATCGTGGAGCGCGGTCTCAACGAGGTGATCGCGGGCGACGAGAAGGAGCTCGGGATCATCCTGCAGGGGGGCCTCACCCCCACCGCCCTCCGCGCTCTCGAGCTCCTCGGCCGCGCGGATGTCTTCGGCCGGAGCCGCATCCCCTTGCTCGTGCTGAATGTCATCCACCCGCTCGTGCCCGAGCAGCTCGTGGACTTCCTCGAGGGGAAACGGCGCGTGCTCGTGCTCGAGGAGGGCATGCCCAACTTCATCGAGCAGGAGCTCAAGGCTCTCGCCTACGACCGCGCGCTCAGCGTGCGCATCGAAGGAAAGGACACGGTGGCCGCCCACGGCGAGTACGTGCCCGAGGTGGTGCTGGCCGCCCTCACGCGCTTCCTCGGCGGCGATGCGGAGGGGCGGCGCGCCGGCCTCGTGCGCCACGTCGGGCGCGGGAAGGAGCTGCTGAAGGCGCCCCTCCCCAAGCGGCCACCCGCCTTCTGCACGGGCTGTCCGGAGCGTCCGATGTTCAGCGCGCTCAAGATCGCCCAGCGCGAGCTGGGGGAAACGCACGTGTCGGCGGATATCGGGTGCCACGCTTTCGCGACCCTGCCGCCCTTCAACCAGGGCAATACCATCCTCGGCTACGGCCTGGGCCTGGCGTCGTCGAGCGCGGTGGCGCCGAGCTTCGGCAAGCGCGTGATCTCCATTCTCGGCGACGGCGGATTCTGGCATTCGGGGTTGACCACGGGCGTGGCCAATGCCGTCTACAACAAGCAGGATTCCATTCTCGTCGTCCTGGAGAACTTCTACACCTCGGCCACCGGCCAGCAGTCGAACCCCTCCACGGGCAAGAACCCGCGCGGCGACCATGTGCGCATGTCCATCGCTGACACCATCCGGAGCCTCGGCGTGTCCTGGCTGCGCGTGGTCAATCCCTACAAGGTCGCCGACACCCTCGCCACCGTGCGCGAGGCCATGACCACGAAGGCGGGCGGGCTCAAGGTCATCATCGGCCGCGGGGAGTGCCAGCTCGAGCGCCAGCGGCGCGTCAAGCCGCGGACGGCGGCCCGTCTCAAGGCGGGAGCGCGCGTGGAGACGCCGCGCTTCGGCGTCGACCCCGACGTGTGCACGGGCGACAAGTCCTGCATGCGCCTGAACGGCTGCCCCTCCCTCACCCTCAAGAGCAGCGGGGATCCTCTTCGCGATGATCCCGTGGCGCACGTGGACCAGAGCTGTGTCGGGTGCGGGCTATGCGGCGAGGTCGCCCACGCCGCCGTCCTCTGTCCGTCCTTCTACGAGGCGAGGGTGGTCCACAATCCGTCGGGATGGGAGCGGACGCTCGCCCGCGTTCGCCGGCGCGTCATCCGATACCTGCAGCCGGCATGAGCGCCGCCCGCCGCCCCGTCTCGATACTGATCGCGGCCCTCGGTGGACAGGGCGGCGGAGTCCTGACGGAGTGGATCGTGGCCGCGGCCGAGCATGCCGGCTTGCCCGTCCAGGCCACCTCCATACCGGGCGTGGCCCAGCGCACGGGCGCCACCACCTACTATCTCGAGGTGTACCCCGAGCCGGTTCCCGCGGGGGAAGCCGAGCCTGTGTTCTCCCTCTATCCGATGGCGGGGGATGTGGACGTGATCATGGCCTCGGAGCTTCTCGAGGCCGGCCGTACTCTCGAGATGGACTACGCCTCCCCCGACCGCACCACGCTCATCGCGAGCACCCATCGCCTGTTTTCCATCGGCGAGAAATCCGCGCTCGGCAACGGCATCTTTCCCGCCGACCTGGTGATCGAGGCAGGGCGGGCGCTCAGCCGGCGCCTCATCACGTGCGACGCCCTTGCCGTGGCGCGGACCGCGGGCAGCGAGGTCAATGCCGTGCTCATGGGCGCGCTCGCCGCCTCGGGCGCGCTGCCTCTCGCCGCCTCGGACTTCGAGGCGGCCATTCGCGAGGGGGGCGTGGCCGTCGAGCGGAATCTCACCGGCTTCAAGGCGGGCATGGAGATCGCGGCGGGCGCGTCCGACCCTGGAGAAGCGCCCGCACGGCCGTGGGCCGACATCAAGACGGAGCGCGCCCATTCCCTGGGCTCGCGCGGGGCGGCCTTCCTCGGCATCATGGCCCGTATCGAGCAGGAGTTCCCGGTCGCCCTCCATCGGACACTGGGTGAAGCGGCGGCGCGGCTCATCGACTATCAGGACGGCGCCTATGCCGAGCGCTTCCTCGAGTTGGTCAGGCGCGTGCGCGCCGGGGACAGGGAGACCAGGCTCACCGAGCGCTTCGCGCGGCGCCTCGCGGTGTGGATGAGCTATGAGGATGCCATCCGCGTCGCCGACCTCAAGACCCGGCGCAGCCGCTTCGACCGGATACGCCAGGAGCAGGGCGCGGACAACGGCCAGGTGCTGAAGGTGACGGACTATCTCAAGCCCGATCTCGATGAGATCTACGGCATCCTTCCCGTGGCCCTCGGCGGGCCGATCGCCCGCTGGTGCGAGGCGCGCTGGCCCGAAGGAAGGCCGACGATTGCCCAGCACGTGAAGACCTCGTCGGTGCTGGGCTACGCCCGGGTGTGGGCGCTTGGGCGGCTCCGCTTTCTCCGGCCCACGTCCCTCCGCGCCCAGCGCGAGTTCACGCTCATCGACCGCTGGCAGGAGGCGGTACTGGAAACGCAGAAGCTCGACTACGATCTCGCCTGCGAGGTGGCGGACATGGCGACAGTGGTGCGCGGCTATGGCGAAGTCCGGCGGAGGCTGTCGGCCGCCTTCGTGCGTTTTCTCGACGACATCCTCGCCCCGGCCGTGGCACGGGACCGGGGGGCAGGCGCCGGCTTTACGCGCGCCCGCGCCGTGGTGAAGACCACGCGCGAGACGCTCCTCGCCGACGAGAAAGGTCTCGAGCAGGCCCTGCTCGAAGCCTCGCGGGCATGAGCGACAACGTCGCCCTGAAACGGGAGGGGGCGGTGGCTACCCTCGTGCTCAATCGACCCGACCGGCGCAACTCGCTGAGCGACGCCATGCTCACCGATCTGGGGACGGCCCTCGCCGAGCTACGTGACGACGTGACCTCGCGGGTGGTGGTGATCACGGGGGCCCCGCCCGTCTTCTCGGCGGGCGCGGACGCTCCCCATGCCCGGGCCAAGACCGACGAGGAGCGTCGCCGGCTCTTCAAGGAGAACAAGAGCCAGTTCCGGCGGCTCTTCGAGCGGGTGACGAGCGCCCTCGAGGGCCTCGAACAGTCGACCATCGCCATGATCAACGGCCACGCGGTGGGAGGAGGCTGGGGATTGACCCTCGCCTGCGACTTCCGGTTCGCGGCATCCGAAGCGCAGCTCTGGATTCCCGAGGTGGACCTGGGCGTGCCGCTTGGCGTCGCCTCGACCACCCGCTTCATCCGCTTCGTCGGTCCCGCGCGCGCCAAGGAGATCATCATGGGCTGTCACCGCTACTCGGCCGCCGACGCCCAGGCCATGGGGCTGGTGACGCGGGTGGCGCCGGGCGTGGAGCTCGAGCGGGCGGTGATGGACTACGCGCAGCATCTGCTCAAGAAGCCCGTCCGCGCCCTCGCCGAGGTCAAGGCCCGCATCAATGCCATCTCCGCCAACGCCACCCCCGTCATCAACGCGATGACGGAAGGCTTCCTCGACCGCGGTTAGCCCTTCGAAGAGATCTCGCGGTAGACGTTGCGCCCCCGCGTCTCGCGGAGGAGGAGGCTCATGCCCGCGGCGAGGAGGGCGAGGGCCGCGCAAACCTTGAAGGCTTCCGCATAGGCCGCTACGGGATAGACGCGGGCTCCCTCGGCCAAGGCGCCGGCCCACCCCGCATCGAGCACCTTGCCCACGTACTTCTGGGTCAGAGCGGCGCCGAGGAAGCCGCCCATGTTGGCGACGGCCACCGCGGTGCCCGCGAGATGCGGTGGATTCACCTCCCGCCCCAGCGGCCACGTCAGCACGAACGCTCCGCCCACCGCGCCCATGCCGAAGAGGAGCACGGCCACGCCCCACAGGGGCAGCGCTCCCGCGGTGAGGGCGAGAGTGACCCAGAGAGCGAAGAGGCTGGCGGAGAGGACGGTGTAGGGGAGCTTGCGTCTCCGCAAGACCTGGTCGGAGAGATAGCCCGTGAGGGGAGCGGAGAAAAGAAGAGCGAACGAGATGAGCGAGGCGTAGGTGGCGGCGATGGTGGTGGGGAGGCCGTAGATGTCACGCAGGAAGGGAATGATCCAGAGCATCAGATTGCCCATCGCCGCATAGGCAAAGAAGAAGGCGAGGAAGGGCGGCCAGGTATGGCGGTTCCGCAGCACGCGGCCGAGGCCGCGCAGCACGACGGGGAAGTCGGGTGACGCCGTGACCGCGGCGGCGGCCCCCGGAGGGTGCTCGCGCACGACGAGGGCGCAGGCCGCGGCGCCGAGGAAGGTCAGGACGGCGATGGTGGCGAATGCTCCGCGCCAGCCGGCGAGCACGACGAGACCGGCGAGGGGCGCGGTTCCCCCGAGTGCTCCCACCACGCCGACAGTGGCGGCGAGCGCCGACAGCGTGCCGAAGTGCGACGGGGGGAACCAGTTCGCGGCCACCTTGAGCGTGCCGATGAAGGTCACGGTGGCTCCCATGCCCACCACGAAGCGGCCGGTCATGAGGAGCGCTTCGGACGGGGCCAGTCCCATGGCGAGAGTGCCCAGGCCCATGAGGGCGCTTCCCCCCGCCACCACGCTCCGCACGCCGAAGCTGTCGATGAGCAACCCGGCAGGGATCATCAAGCCCGCGTACGCGTAGAAGTACATGGCGGAGAGCAGGCCGATGATCTCGCCGCTCGCGTTGAAGGCCTGCATGATCTCCTTCACGATGACCCCGGGGGCGACCCGGTGGAGGAACGCGAAGAAGAACAGAAAGGCGGGAATGCTCCACATGAGCCAGCGGAGCCGGGGCGGGCGGTCCTCCACGCGCCGGCTAGACGCGCTCGAGCACCGCGCGGTCCTCGACGAGGATGCAGCCGCTCTCGTCGGCGCGCCGCACGCTCTCGATGTTGTCGTGGTCCTTGGCGAAACGCTCGCGGTACTGCTCGTAGGCGGCGAGACTCGGGAAGTCGATGAGGGCGAGGGCGGCGTTGGTGGGGCCGGCGAACCGGGTGGGCAGCCAGTACCCGACGAGCTCACCTCCGCAGCGCGGGATGATGCCGCCCAGCGCCCGCGCGTACCGCTCGAAGTCGTCCCGCTTCCGCGCATCGATCGTGTAGCGAATGCTCAGCGTGATCATGATGTGTGCGCCTCCCAGCGCAGGTTGAAGACCTTCTTGAGCTGCGCGCGCCCGACCGGCGTCACCACCACCGCTCGGGTGCCCCGCACCCGTCGCACCCAGCCCCGCTCGAGCGTGAGCCTGGCGAGGGCCGTGCCCACGGGGCCGGCCACGTGGGGCCGGCGCTCCGTCCAGTCTAGGCACCGTCGCGCCGCGGGCGGCACCCGTCGACCGCGCACGTCGATGCCGAGGGCGCGCAGGGAGCGAGTGCCGGACGGGGTGAGCCGATAGCGGCGGCCGTCTTCCTCCATCCAGCGTTCCGCCAGCAAAGCGTCGGCCAACGCCACGCCCAGCCGCCCCGCGAGGTGGCTATAGCACGTACGCGCGTCCCGGAGCCGCCGGGCCTCGCCGTTCATCTCCGCGCCCCCGAACGGGGTCGGCATCGGAGGCGCCACCACGGCCAGGGCCTCCACAGCATGGCCTACCTCGGCGTCGGCGAGGCGATAGTAGCGCCAGCGTCCCTGCTGCTCGACGCGCAGCAGGCGACCCGCCATGAGCTTGGCCAGGTGATTGCTGGCCGTCTGCGCGGAGACGCCGGCGCGGGCCGCCAGCTCGCCCGCCGGGCTCGCCTCTCCGCCCGCAAGGGCCTGGCACATGGCGGCACGGGTGGGATCGGCGAGGAGATTGGCCACGAACGCGATATTGGCTTCCGTCATCGGGAGTCAGCATAGCGCCGTCTGGCGCGCGGATGTTTCACGGTCCGTCGAATTCGAATGTTCACGCCGGCCGGCCTAGCGGGTCCAGAAGCCGGCGGGGTCGCACTCACGCACGATGGTCAGCTCCTCGCTCGAGGGCGCGGGCGTCTCGCGGCATTCGGGGGCCAAGCGGAGATCCCAGCCGGTGGCCGCCCGTACCGTCTCGATGCTCTGTCCGGGGTGATAGGAGGCGAGCATCATCTCGCAGCTCGCCGGGTCGAAGCGGTAGACGCCGAGGGTGGTGATGACGGCGGTCGGCCCGCCCCCCGGCAGTCCCACGCGCCCGCGCCAGCCCGCGCCGTCGCCGAAGCCGGGCGAGGTGATGAAGTCCACGCGCTCCCGGAAGCGGTGCTTCTCCTGCGGCATGATGACCACGAAGCGCTTGGCCAAGCTCGCGATGTCCGCGCCCCCGCCGCTGCCCGGCAAGCGGACCTTCGGCCTGCGCCAGTCACCGATGTAGTTGGTGTTCAGGTTGCCGTACTTGTCGATCTCCGCTCCTCCGATGAAGCCGAGGTCGACGAGCCCCTGCTGGAGCATGGACATGATCTCGAGGGTGCCCGTGGACCAGAGCGCCCCCGGGATGTTCGGCGTATCGCTCATGGTGAGCAGCGTCTCGGGCGCGGGCTGATCCCGCACGATACCGTTTTCGAAGAGCCCGACTGCCCCCGGGGCGTGCGTGCGCTTGGCGAAGGCGAAGGCGATCAGGGGCAGCCGCATGCCCACGAAGACGAGATCGTCGTCCTGGATCTCGCGGCCGGCCGCGACGACCATGAGCTCCCGATCGGTGAATTCGGCCATGCCCGCGTATCAGTGGAGGACGAAGGGCTTGGCCGCGGCGGCGGTGTAGGGATGGCGGCGAATGGCTTCCTCGTTGATCTCGACGCCGAGACCCGGGCCCGTGGGCACGTCGACGTGACCGTCGCGAGCCTGTATGGGCCGGGTCAGGAAGGGAGTCTCGTGCTCTCCCGTCGGGAACTCGACCGGCGTGCTCCCGCCCCACGTCGCGGCCATGTGCAGGGTGGCCGCGAGCCCCGGGCCGAAATAGAAGGAGTGGGGCGCGATGGGGCGATTGGCGGCCTGGGCGAGGGCGGCGATCTTCCTGAACTCGGTGATGCCCCCCACCTTCGTGATGCTGGGCTGGAGAATGTCACCGGCGCGGCGCTCGACGATCTCGCGGAAGCCGTAGAGGGTCGACTCGTTTTCTCCGAGGGCGATGGGCGTATCCGTCTCCCGCGTCACCTCGGCGAGACCGGTGTAGTCCTCGGGCGGCCACACCGGCTCCTCGAACCAGAACAGGCGGTAGGGCGCGAGGGCCCGGGCCATGGCAAGGGCCTCCGCGGGCGTCCACGGGCAGTTGACGTCGAGCATCAGCTCCACCGACGGGCCCACCGCCTCGCGGGCCGCGCGCACCGACTCCACGTCGGTCTGATGGAGCTTGAGCATGGTGAAACCCTGCTTGACGAAGCCCTGGCAGGCCGCGGCCACCGCCTTCGGCGAGTCGTAGCGCATGAGGCTCGCGTAGACGGGAAGGCGGGGACGGGTGGCGCCGCCCAGGAGCTCGTAGACCGGCGCGCTGCGCGCCTTGCCGAGGAGATCCCAGAGCGCGATGTCCACGCCGCTGATGGCGAACATGGCCAGCCCCCGGCGGCCGTAGATCATGGTGCCCCGGTGCATCACGTCCACCAGGTGCTCGATGCGGAGAGGATCCTGGCCGACGATGAGGGGAGCGAGGCTCTCCTCGATGACATTGCAGACGGCGAGGGGCGCACCGTAGGCGAAGGCCTCGCCCACGCCGGTGATCCCGGCGTCGGTCCTGACCCGGACCACGATCTGCTTGCGCGTGGATCCCGTCCAGGCCGATGGGGGATCGAGCGGCTTCATGGGAATGGCGAGGCAGATCGCCTCGACGGCGGTGATCTTCATGGCTCACGCTCCATAGTCGAGAGGTTCGGAGAGACGGGAGGTGGTGATGCGCACCGCGCGCTGGGCGTCGGGGCCGAGGCGCTCGAGGAAGCCGGTCCAGTCGGCGACGCCGTAGACCCAGCGCTCGAGCCACGCCCGCGTTCCCTCCTCGGTGCGCGACTCCTCGTGGTAGCGGTGGAAGAAATCATGGCCACGGCGGTAGCAGCCCTGCACGGGTGACGGATAGGCGCCGAAGGGCTCGTGGATCACCGCGACGACCTTGAAGGCGGGCGCCAGCACGAGGCCGGGATCGGACAGCATGATCTCGCGGGACCGGATCTCCTCGGCCACGATGATGACGCGGTTCGCGGCGAGGGCGGCCTGGCGCGTGATGCCGAGGGTGCCCCAGCAGTGCGCGTGGCCTTCCGCATCCGCGCGCTGGACGTGGAGGATGGCCACGTCGGGCGTGAGGGCGGGGATTAGGACCACCGGATCGCCGGAAAACGGATCGCGCGCCTGCTTGAAGGACGGATTGGAATCGAGGAGGCCCGTGCCCAGCAAGGACCGCGTCGGGATGTACGGGGCACCCATGGCGCCGGCCTGGAGCGCGGCGGCAATGGTGAGGTTGGAGTGGTCCTCGACCTCGATGGAATGGGGAATACCGCGCTCCACGGCTCGCCGATAGTTGTGGCCCAGACCGCCCGACACGTTCCCGACCCACGCGGCCCGTATCCGCCGCACGCAGCCCGCGGCCACGAGCTGGTCGAAGAGCATGTCGGAGATGGGGCCGACCAGCGTGAGGTCGCGCCGGCGCTGGCGTATCAGCTCGTGGCCCGCGGCAAACGGAATGAGCGCCTCGAGGGCCGTGCCCAGGCACACCGACGCCCCGTCGGGCACGAAGCGGGCCATCGCGTCGTGCATGGAGACCACCTTGTCCTTGGGCACCCGGCCATACTAACTCAGCCTCGTCGCGCGGTGCCTCAAGCCCGCGGCGCGCTGGCCCGGGCTCAGGCGCTTCGCCAAAGCCCGCATGCCCGGGGCCTGCGTCTGATCGCGCTCACCGGCTACGGGCAGGCCGAGGATCAGCGCAAGGCGCTGAGCGCGGGCTTCGACCTTCATCTGACCAAGCCCGTGGACCCGGACCGGCTTCGGAGCCTCATCGGCGACCACTGAGCGTCAGGCGGATTCGCGCTTGACACGGCCCGATCGACTTTAGTATCCATTAAGTCTACTTTCCGAAATCCACAATTCGAACCACAGGCGCACGAGGAGTCCATGGGGACGGCTGCGTGAAGGCTCAGCTCACGCTGAAGGTCAATGGCGAGTCGCGGGACATGATGGTCGCCGTCCACAAGACCCTCCTCGAAGTGCTGCGTGAAGACCTCGGCCTGACCGGCACCAAGCACGGTTGCGAGCTCGGTGAGTGCGGCACCTGCACCGTGCTCGTGGACGGCGAGCCCGTGCTGTCGTGTCTGGCCCTGCCCGTGGAGATGACGGGGCGGGACATCAAGACGGTGGAGGGCATGGCGGACGGACGCCAGCTCCATCCGCTTCAGCAGGCCTTCGCGGAGCTCGGCGCCGCCCAGTGCGGCTATTGCACCCCCGGCATTCTCCTGACCGCGGAAGCCCTTCTCGAGGACAATCCGACGCCAAGCCGCGACGAGGTGCGCATCGCGCTCGCCGGCAATCTCTGCCGCTGCACCGGCTACACGAAGATCCTCGACGCGGTGGAGCTGGCCGCGCTCCGAATGAAGGGGGCGAGGGCATGAGCACAGGCAAGTTCTCGGTGATCGGCCAGTCCCTGCCCAAGATCGACGCGTGGGCCAAGGTCACGGGCGAGACCCGGTTCGCCGACGATCTCGTCCTGCCCCGCATGGCCTACGCCAAGCTGCTGCGAAGCCCGCACGCGCACGCCCTCATCAAGCGCATCGACACCGTGCGCGCCCGGGCGCTGCCCGGTGTCTACGCCGTGATCACCGGGCACGACCTGCCCCGCGTGAAGTTCGGCATTCTCCCCGTCTCCCAGGACGAGGAAGCGCTGTGCGTGGACAAGGTCAGGATGGTCGGCGACGCGGTAGCGGCAGTGGCCGCGGTCGACGAGGAGACGGCGGAGCGCGCGGCCCGCCTCATCGACGTCGAATACGAGCCGCTCAAGCCCCTCATGTCCATCCAGGAGTCGCTGGCCAATCCGGACGTGCGCATCCACGAGTACGGCGACGGCCCCAATATCCACAAGGCGGTCGCGCTCCAGTTCGGCGACGTGGAGACGGCGTTCAGCGGCTCTCACCTCGTCCGCGAGGACGTGTTCTTTTTCGAAGGCAATACCCATCTGCCCATGGAGCAGCACGCGGCGGTGGCGCACTGGGGACCCGACGGCAAGCTCACCCTGTGGTCCTCCACGCAGACTCCGCACTACGTTCATCGCCTCCTCGGCAAGATCCTCGACGTGCCGCAGGCGCATGTCCGGGTGGTGGCGGCTCCGGTGGGCGGCGGCTTCGGGGGGAAGCTCGATCCATTCGCCCACGAGATCGCGGCGTGCAAGCTCTCCCAGCTCACGGGCCGGCCGGTGAAGATCGCCCTCACCCGGGAGGAAGTGTTCTACGTGCACCGTGGGCGCCACCCGGTGCTGATGTGGATCAAGACGGGCTTCACCAGGGACGGCGCCATCACGGGCATGCACTTCCGCTCCTGGCTGGACGGCGGCGCCTACGGCTCCTACGGCGTGGCCTCCACCTTCTACACGGGCGCGCTTCAGACCGTGACCTACAAGATCCCCGTGTACAAGTTCGAGGGCGCACGTATCTTCACCAACAAGCCGCCCTGCGGCCCCAAGCGCGGACACGGCACTCCGCAGCCGCGCTTCGCCATGGAGTGCCAGATCGACAAGGCGGCGGAACAGCTCGGGCTCGATCCCGCCGACATGCGCCGGGGCAATCTCGCCGAGCCCTTCACCAAAACGGCCAACCATCTCACCGTGAGCACCATCGGGCTCGGGGAGTGCATCGACCGCGTGATCGAGGCGTCGGGCTGGCGTGAGAAGCGGGGCAAGCTGCCTCCAGGCAGAGGCATGGGCATCGCCTGCTCCTCGTATCTGACGGGTGCGGGCACGGCCATCTACTGGAACGACATGCCGCATTCCGGTGTGGTCGTCCGGGCGGACCGGAGCGGTCTCGTGGCCATCCTCTGCGGCGCCACCGATATCGGCCAGGGCTCCGACTCCGTCCTCGCCTACCTCGTGGCCGAGGTGCTGGGCATCCAGCCCATGGACGTTCGCGTGCACCCCGCGGACACCGACCTCACTCCCGTCGATCTGGGCTCGTACTCGTCGCGCGTCACCCTCATGGCGGGTAACGCAGCCATCCAGGCGACCACGCGGCTGCGCGATCGGATCTTCGAGGCCGCGGCGAGAAAGCTCGAGGTGACGCCGGACCGGCTGGCCGCGCGTGATCGTCGCGTATTCGTGGCCGACGAGCCGGACAAGGGCATGACCTTCGCCGAGGCGGTGGTCCTTGGCGAGAGCATGCACGGCGTGCTCGCCTTCCCCGGCTCCTATGCTCCGCCCAAGCGCGCGGGGAAATACAAGGGAGGCGGGGTGGGGCCGTCGCCCTGCTACTCCTACTCGGCATGCGTGGTCGAGGTGGCGGTGGACGCGGAGACGGGCGAGGTCAAGCCCACGGAGATCTGGATCGCCCACGATATCGGCCGCTCCCTCAATCCGCTGCTTGTGGAAGGACAGGTCGAAGGCTCCATCTACATGGGACTGGGCGAGGTCCTGATGGAAGAGCAGGTGTTCCGCAAGGGCGTGCACAAGGCGCCCTCCATGCTCGAGTACAAGAGCCCGACCACGCTCGAGACACCGGAGATCCACACCATTCTCGTGGAGACCGACGATCCCGAAGGCCCCTTTGGCGCCAAGGAGGCGGGGCAGGGGCCGCTCTTGCCCGTGATTCCCGCCGTGACCAATGCCGTGCACGACGCGGTCGGCGTGCGCATCGACGAGACGCCGATCTCCCCCGAGAAAGTCCTCAAGGCTCTCGAGCTCGGGCGCCAGGGCAAGTCGCCCCGGGTGGGGCCGGACAAGCTCCCGCTCTTCAAGTTCCCGGAGCCGAGGGCGGTGGAGTCGGCGTTCGGGCAGCCCGCCGAGAACATCACGGAAAGGCCCTTCGATACATGATGCGGCTGCCCGAGTTTTCCTATCTGGCCCCCGTGTCCGTGGGTGACGCGGTGAAGCTCATGGCCGATCACGGGCCGGCGGCGATGTTCGTGGCCGGAGGCACCGATCTCTACCCGAACATGAAGCGCCGCCAGTTCGAGCCGTCGGTGCTGATCGGCCTGCGCGGCATTCGCGACATGTCCGGCGTCCGCGGCTCGCCGAAGACGGGCCTCACCATCGGGGCGGGGACCTCGCTCACCGCGGCGTCCTCCCATCCGGACGTGGCCGGCCACTATGCCGGCCTCGCCACCGCGGCGGGGCTCGTGTCGAGCCCGCAGCTCCGGAACATGGGTACGCTCGGCGGCAATGTCTGCGTGGACACGCGCTGCAACTACTACAACCAGTCCTACGAGTGGCGAAAGGCCGTGCACTTCTGCATGAAGAAGGACGGCGACATCTGCCTCGTCGCCCCCGGCAGCTCGCGCTGCTGGGCCGTGTCGTCCTCCGACACCGCGCCCATGCTGTGGAGCCTGGGCGCCCAGGTGAGGCTGGCCGGGCCCAGGGGAGAGCGGCTCATTCCCGTCAGCGCGTTCTATCAGGACGACGGCATCCAATATCTGAGCAAGCAGCCCGGCGAGGTCGTGACCGACATCGTGCTGCCGCCAAGTGACGGCTGGCGCTCCGTCTACCTGAAGCTCCGCCGACGCGGATCGTTCGATTTCCCCGTGCTGGGCGTGGCCGTCGCCCTCCGGATGGAAGGGGACATCGTGCGGGAGGCGGCGATCACCCTGGGCGCCGTGGCCTCCCAGCCCCGTCCCGCACCCGAGGCCGCCGCGCTCCTGGCTGGTCAGCGGCTCACCCCGGAGCTGATCGACGCGGTCGCCGACGCCGCCTTCAAGCCCGGGAAGCCGCTCGACAACACCGATCTGACGCATCCCTATCGCAAGAAGATGATCCGCGTCTTCGTGGCGCGCGCTCTGCGGTCTCTCGCCGACGGTCAGCCGGCCTCAACGAAACGCTCGAACCATCTCGCCGTCGATGAGCCGGCCTCGACCGATGGCTCTAACCATCTCTCCCACGGTCAACATGCCGAAGGGCATGTTGAGGATCAGTGACTGCCCTCGGCGCACGGATCAAGGCGCTCCGAGGCGAGCGCGGACTCCAGCAGCGGCAGCTCGCGGAGAAGGCGGGGCTGACGCCGTCCATGGTCTCGCAGATCGAGTCGGGCCGGCTCACGCCGTCGCTGCCCACCCTGGGCAAGCTGGCCGGCGCTCTCGGCATGCCCATCGGCCAGCTCTTCGAGCCTGCCCCCAATGGCCGGCTCCACGTGAGCCGGAAGAGCGAGTACCCCGTGGTGTCGTTCGACGGAACCACGGAGAAATGGCATGTGCTGGGGGCGGGGCTCTTCCAGGGGAAGATCCGCGCCGTGGTCTCCACGCTCGGACCGCGAGCCAGGGGCGTCAAGACCGACAAGGTCATCATCGCTCCGGGGCAGATGAAGCTCTTCTACGTGCTGGAGGGCGCGGTGGCTCTCCACTACAATGGCGACGTCCAGCGTCTCGAATCGGGCGACAGCGCCTACCTCGACGGTGGAACGCCGCACGGCTGGGAGAATCTCGGATCCAGGAGCGCCAAGGCGCTCTGGGTGATCCTGGGCTAAGGGAGACTGGCGCGCATGGCGGATGACCCTGAAACCACGATCGTCGATTTCCGGACCGATCCTAAGCGATACAAGCACTGGAAGCTTGCCTTCGACGGACCGGTGGCCACCCTGGCCATGGACGTTCGCGAGGACGGCGGGCTCCGGCCCGGTTACGAGCTCAAGCTCAACTCCTACGACCTCGGCGTGGATATCGAGCTCTACGACGCCATCCAGCGGCTGCGCTTCGAGCATCCGGAGGTGCGCGCGGTCGTCCTGACCTCGGGCAAGGAGCGCGTCTTCTGTGCCGGAGCCAACATCCGGATGCTCAACCAGTCCTCCCACGGCTGGAAGGTCAACTTCTGCAAGTTCACCAATGAGACGCGCAATGCCATCGAGGAAGCCACCGCCGAATCGCGGCAGGCCTACCTGTGCGCGATCAACGGCCCGTGCGCGGGCGGGGGCTACGAGCTGGCCCTCGCCACGGACTGGATCGTCATGGCCGACGACGGGTCGACCACGGTGGCTCTCCCCGAGGTCCCCCTGCTCGCTGTCTTGCCCGGCACGGGCGGCCTCACCCGCCTCGTCGACAAGCGCAAGGTCCGCCGGGACCGCGCCGACTTCTTCTGCACGCTGGAGGAAGGCATCAAGGGGCAGCGCGCCGTCGAGTGGCGGCTCGTCGACGAGGTGGTGCCGCGCTCGAAACTCGAAGAAACGGTCAAGCTCCGCGCCGGGGAGATGGCCGCGCGAAGCGATCGTCCGCAGGGCGGCCATGGCATCGCCCTTGCCCCTCTCGCGCGGACGATCGAAGGCGACCGCATCGGCTACGGCACCCTGACCTGCGTGGTGGACCGCGACCGCGGCGTGGCCGAGATCACCGTGGCGGGACCCGCCACGGTACCGCCCACGAACCTCGAGGGTATCCATTCCGCGGGAGCGGGCTTCTGGCCGCTCGCCCTCGCGCGTGAGCTGGACGACCTGATTCTTCACCTGCGCGCCAACGAGGAGAAGATCGGCATCTGGGTGTTCCGGAGCGCGGGCAATCGCGACCTCGTGGAGGCTCACGACCGCGCCCTAGAGGAGCACGCGGGCGACTGGCTGGTTCGCGAGATCCGACTCTATCTCAAGCGCACCTTCAAGCGCCTCGACGTGTCCTCGCGATCCGTGTTCGCGCTGATCGAGCCCGGCTCCTGCTTCGTGGGCACCCTCCTCGAGCTGGTGCTGGCCGCCGATCGCTCCTATATGCTCGACGGCGTCCTCGAAGGCGACGCGGGCAAGCCGGCCGCCCTCCGTCTCACCGGCATGAATTTCGGGGCCTATCCCATGGTCAACGGCCTCACCCGGCTGGCCAGCCGATTCCTCGGCGAGCCTGATCGCGCCCTTCAGCTGAAGGGCCGCCTCGGCGAGGATCTCGACGCGGCGGCGGCGGGCGAGGCGGGGCTCGTCACCTTCGCGCCCGACGATATCGACTGGGAGGACGAGGTGCGCATCGGCATCGAGGCGCGCGCTGCGTTCTCCCCGGATGCGTTGACGGGCATGGAAGCCTCGCTTCGCTTCGGCGGGCCGGAGACGCTCGAGAGCAAGATCTTCAGCCGCCTGTCCGCCTGGCAGAACTGGATATTCCAGCGCCCCAATGCCGTGGGAGACAAGGGCGCGCTGCGCGTCTACGGCACGGGCCAGCGCAGCGAATTCGACCGAAGGAGAGTGTGATGGCCGGCATCGACTACACGGAGAGGATCCCCAACAATGTCGCCCTGCACGAGAACCGGCGGCTCCAGCGCGCGCTCGAGGACTGGCAGCCCAAGTTCCTCGACTGGTGGCAGGACATGGGGCCGACCGGCTTTCAGGCCAAGGAGATCTATCTCCGTACCGCGGTGAGCGTGGACGCCAAGGGCTGGGCCCAGTTCGATTACGTGCGCATGCCCGAGTACCGCTGGGGCATCTTCCTCGCCGAGCCCGAGGCGGGACGGCAGGTCAACTTCGGCGACCACAAGGGGCAGCCCGCGTGGCAGGAGGTGCCGGGCGAGTACCGCGGCACGCTCCGTCGCCTCATCGTCACCCAAGGCGACACCGAGCCCGCCTCCGTGGAGCAGCAGTGCCATCTCGGGCGCACCTGTCCCTCGCTCTACGACCTCCGCAATCTCTTCCAGGTCAACGTGGAGGAAGGCCGCCACCTCTGGGCCATGGTCTACCTGCTCGACGCCCACTTCGGCCGTGACGGGCGCGAGGAGTCGGAGGCGCTCCTCCAGCGCCGCTCGGGGGATGCGGACAAGCCGCGGATCCTCGGCGCCTTCAACGAGCCCACGCCGGACTGGCTGTCCTTCTTCATGTTCTGCTTCTTCACCGATCGCGACGGCAAGTACCAGCTGGCCAGCCTCGCGGAGAGCGGCTTCGACCCGCTCTCCCAGACCTGCCGTTTCATGCTGACCGAGGAAGCGCATCACATGTTCGTGGGGGAGGCAGGCATCATGCGCATCGTGCAGCGCGCGTGCGAGCTGATGCGCGAGCACCAGACCGACGATCTCCGGCCGCACGGCGGCATCGATCTGAGCCTGCTCCAGAAGTACCTCAACTTCCATTGTTCGGTCTCCCTCGATCTCTTCGGCTCGGAGATCTCCACCAACGCCGCCAATTTCTACACGGCCGGACTCAAGGGCCGCTTCGAGGAGACCAAGAAGGACGACGATCACCAGCTCAAGGAAGCGACCTACACCGTGGCCGGCCTCGAGGGCGAGCGCATCGTCATGCGCGAGGAGGCGGCCCTCGTCTCCCTGAACGAGCGCCTGCGCGACGATTACGTGGCCGATTGCGCCCGCGGGGTGGCGCGTTGGAACGAAGTCATCCGGAAGCACGGGATCGACGTGGAGCTCACGCTGCCCCATCGGGCCTTCCACCGCGCCATCGGACTCTTCTCCGAGGTTCGGGTGTCCCCGGACGGCCGCGTGATCAGCCAGGCCGAGTGGGACGCCCGGCATGGTGACTGGCTGCCCAACGAAAGCGACAAGGCGTACATCCAGGGCCTGATGCATCCGGTCACGGAGCCGGGGAAATTCGCCAACTGGATCGCCTCCCCACCGCGCGGCATCAACGGCCAGCCCATCGATTTCGAGTACGTCAGGCTGGGATAGGCTAGGCGCCATGGCGTCCAAGGCGATCACATCAAAGGATCTCGGCCCTGCCCTCGGCATGTACTCCCATGGCATGACCGCGCCGGCCGGCGAGATCGTGGTGGTGGCGGGCCAGGTAGGCGTGAATCGAGCGGGCAAGGTCGTGGGGCCCGGCGATGTGGGCGCCCAGACGAAGCAGGCGCTCGATAACGTGCGGGTCGTGCTCGAGGCAGCAGGCTCCGGCATGGGCGACGTGATCCGCTTCCAGACGTTCCTGACCCATGCTTCCGACATCGAGGGCTTCATGCAGGCCCGCCACGAGGTCTTTCCCGGTCACTTCCCCGGCGGCGTCTATCCTCCCAACACGCTGCTCATCGTCTCCCGGCTCGTGAAGCCAGAGCTGCTCGTCGAGATCGAGGCCATGGCCGTCAAGCCCGCGAAGGCGGCGGCCGCTCGGCGCCGTCCGGCCAAAACCAGCAAGCGCGCCCGGGCCAGGCGCCGCCGCCGCTAGACTCGACGCTCGACGGAGGCTCCCACATGGCGATGCCGCCTTTCCAGGTGCCCGACCGCTTCAATGCCGCATCCTTCTTTGTGGATCGCCACGTCGCCGAAGGGCGTGGCGGCCAGGTCGCGTTCTTCCACGAGGAGGGTGAGCTCACCTTC
>Ga0070712_100000705_pt1 | contig 19687 bp, 20 predicted proteins | sample LARL81metaG_FD_71396 | JGI IMG/M metagenome (GOLD analysis project Ga0070712, IMG submission 71396) | Corn, switchgrass and miscanthus rhizosphere microbial communities from Kellogg Biological Station, Michigan, USA - LAR L8-1 metaG | ecosystem: Host-associated > Plants > Roots > Rhizosphere ...
CTGCGCTCGACCGCCACCGTGTAGCCCATGCTGAACTGGTGCCGCTTCAGGCCGCTCTGAAACTGATCGAACCGATCGTTGGCTAGCCGCACCGGCCGGCCGTCGCCATAAACCGCGGCGAGGAGACCGTAGTACGGCATGGTGCAGTGATCCTTCGAGCCATAGCCAACCGTGAAGCACGGGTGCAGGAACAGCCGCTTCATGCCGATCCGGCTTCTTTGCAGTATGGCCGCTGCGCCTTCCGCGACTTCCTGCGGCGACTGCGTCGGCACGACCAGGTGCAGCTCCTGCTCGTCCGCATCGTACCAGCCGTTGGCGTTGTCCGGCTCGAGCGCTGCAGTGTCGCCCGACTGCGTCGCGTAGTTGCGCGTTAGCACCAGCCATTCGGCAGGCGGGTGCGCCAGCTCATACTGGATGGTGTTGGCGTGGTACATTCCCTGCGCGCCGAGGTCGCCGTCGCGTGCGGGCTTCGGCCAGACCGGTTCATGCTTATCGTAGCTGGGGGAGACCGGTCCTTGTTTCAGGCAGGAAAAGACGTCGTCGTCGTAAGGCGTGGGGCCTCCGACCCGCACGAAGCGGGATGAGCCCCAAGGGTCGCGCCGCAGCGGCCCGGTGACGGCACCATAGCGAATGACCGCGTCGTTGAACTGCAGCTTTTCCTTGGCGAAGCGAAAGCGCGCGAAATCCCGATAGATCAGGATCGCGACGGCTTGACCGAGATAGGCCGCCGTCTTGCCTTCCGGCAGCAGCATGTCCTCGCCGTAGAAGTCGGGAAATGCGAGCCCATCACGCGCTAAATCTGTCGCCGTCACCACGCGGTCGGGTGCAAGGTCGGAGCCGAGCGGGAAGAGATCGAAGCCGGTATAGCTGCGGTCGGCCATGGTCACCCGCAGCACCAGGGCATGCGACTGCTGTTGCGGCCAATGCGGCATGTCGCGTGCGCGGATGTCGCGCGCGAACACTTTTTCTCCCGTGACCTTCGACGTGCCATCGATGCGATATTTCAGGACGCCATCGTGGCCGTTCCACTCCGGCCGGGTCAGCAACTGTTCTTCGAATAACGACGCGAAGGCGCTGCTGCCCAGGGGAGCGAGATACACTGCGATGCCGCCGATCAGACTCCCGCGCATCGCCTGCCGGCGCGACAGGCGCGAGCCGGTGCTGGACATGCTTCGGATGTCCGGGGACGGAAGCCGCACGATCATTTGCTCCTCGCGAGTCCGCTAGCAAGCAGCGGGACCGACATTAATTCGACATATCCTGGATAACGGCCTATCCGCTCACCTTCGCGCATAGAGTGGCAGAAACGGCGACCTGGCAAAAGCCGCCGCGAGCCGCGTGGACTGGGGACGCAAAGTCCCCCATTGCCCCAGGCATTTTCCATGCACTGCCGATGCGTTTAAAAGCTGCAGTTGAACCCGTCGATGCCAGAATCCCAAGCGCACCACTGTGCCGTTCGGCTCCTTGCATGCGCGGCGTCTTCCGTATCGGAGGTGAACGCTACGAGCACGCACACTAGCCGTCCTGAAGGTCCATGAAACGGCTCGGCACAACACGTCGATAAACATCTGAGCTGCTCCTGCTCAACCTGCAAGCGCCTATTAAGAGACGTTTTGGTTCGATGCACTAGGCGTCAGGTTCTCCTGATGGTATCGTTCGAAATTCCGTGTCTTTGCTCACCGGCATCCATGTCAATTTCTAACGATTTGGCTCGCCTCCTGAGCATGAGTCGCTTGACTCATGTTGTAGACATTGGCGCAAATCCAATTGAGGGTATGCCCCCTTACAAGGCACTTATGGACGATCAGCTATGTCGCATCACCGGCTTTGACCCCCAGCCGTCGGCGATTATGGAATTGAACCAGAAAAAGGGAGTCAACGAAACTTACCTTCCTTATGCGGTAGGCGATGGCCAAGAGCACACGCTTAACCTCTGTGCCTATTCCGGTTGGACGAGCACATTCGTGCCCAGCATGGCCGCCCTTGAGGTCTTCAATTTCTTCAAGAACAATGCCCGCGTAGTCGGTCAGATGCGAGTACTGACACAACGGCTGGATGATATTGCCGAGGTCAACGATATTGATTTCCTCAAAATCGATATCCAAGGTGGGGAGCTGGCCGTCTTTGTGCACGGCAAGGAAAAACTAAAAAATGCAGTGGTAATTCAAACGGAATTGCAGTTTGTGAATCTCTACGAAGAGCAACCCTCCTTCGGACAGGTTGATCAAGAGTTGCGCGCTCAAGGATTTATTCCCCACGCTTTCGCGGCGCTCAAGAAGTGGCCTATTTCTCCCCTACAGTTCGAAGGAAATCCCACCACGCCACTGAATCAGCTGCTCGAGGCTGATTTAGTTTATGTCCGCGACTTTGTTCATCCCGATGGCATTTCTAGTGAACAGCTAAAGCAACTCTGTTTGATAATGCATTCTTGTTACAAGAGTTTCGATCTGGCTGCTCGTTGCATCCGGCTGTTGGAACAGCGCGAGGACATGCCCTCGGGAGCCCTCCAGGAATATATCGAGATCCTGCGAACGCGAATGACCCATAACTCTACCGAACCGAAACAGCCGACAAGTCAGGCCGGGCGCAACGATCGCTGTCCATGCGGTTCGGGAAAGAAATATAAGCACTGCTGCGGAACATATCGGTAGCGACGCACGACCGCTGTTGGCCACAAACGCGAAATGCCTACGCGCGCTGCTAACGTCGGTTGACCGAGATAAAGCAGGCCCGATGCAAGCGCACGGATTCCCGCTGGGGTCAGATCGTGCGCGGGCTCGGCATTCAGCTCAATCAGTGATGCTGATCTTCCCGTGCTCAATTCACCGATCCTAGCCGCATGTCGATGATCGCAGCCCTGCCCGCACTGAGAGCCTTGAGACCTCGTTCGAGCGCTGAGCGCACGTCGCTCGGTTCCTCAACCTTCTCGCCATGAGCGCCAAAGGCCTGCGCCAGCACCGCATAGTCCGGAGAGGGCGTGATCGAGGTCCCCACAAACGTATTGGTCTTTGCGCTCCAACCTTCCGGATAGTACAGGGGGATTGCCCGTTTCTGTGAGAGATAACCCTGATTGTTGAGAATGATGACCATAATGGGCATCTGAAATTCCTGACAGAACCCGAGCCCTGCAAGCACCGGATTGTAGTTGAACGACCCATCACCGATGAGCAGGATCACCGGTCTTTGGTGGACTGCACATTGGACGCCGAGCGCTGTTCCGAAACCGGTCCCAAGCCCGCCAATCGCTCCCGAGAAGAAATGTCCCGGCTTGATACGATTGAGGTGGCGGTCAAGCGCGGACCGATGCGTGATCGTTTCCTCGACAACTGTCGCATCCGAGGGAAGAATTTCATTCAACGCGTTCAGTACCCAGTGCTCATTGAGCGGTTTCTGGCTCTTGCGGGCAAGCGCTTCCTCTTCTGCGATGCGCTTCCGCTCCCGGTGGTGCGCCTCCCAATGCCTCGAGCGGCTTGCACGTGCCGGATCAGCCGGCGTTACTTGTTTTCTCAGTCCCTGGAGCATCCGGGTAAGCGCGTCCTCAGCTGCGCCGGTTAAGCAAACATCGGCCTGATAGCCCCAATAAGGAAGCTCCGCACGCAACGGGTTTTCGCTCAGGATTGCAACGCGGGCGCCCGCCTTCGGACCGGCCGATGCTGGATGCCAGGGGCCCCTCGCCTCCAAGACGAGCACGAAATCCGCGTCCGCAAGAACTGGCGCAGCATCGAAACCGGCGTGCAAAAGATGGTCACGAGGAAAATTCACGTAGCCTGCCGCACGCGGCTCGACAACCGGAGCACAGAGAAGCTCTGCAAGCTCAACCAGCCGCTCCACCGCGGCAATACTGCGTCCGCACTCTTGCGTGACGATGACCGGATGCTGTGCCTCGAGGAGCATCGCCGTGAGCTTATCGAGCCCGCTGGCATCAACCGTCGGCGGAGCTGGATAGGTCGCACTTGCCGCAGCATTTGTGGGCATTACTGCTGAGAGAAACTCGAGCGGCAGCGAAACGAACACTGGCCCCTTGGGACTTGTCATCGCGAGCTGGCAGGCCCGCACAATGGTGGCGGGCAGGATGACGGGTGTGTTGACCGCGAAGCTCCATTTCACGCAACGCTCGACCAGGCGGGCAGGACCTCCGATGTCCGCAAGCTGCGAAAGCCAGTGACCTCCCGGATCCGGGCCCTCTCCTTCGCCAAAGGCGATTGATTCTCCGGCAAAAACCACCATCGGAATATTCTCGTGCAGCGCACCCCTGAGCGCCATCGATGCATGCAGCGCACCCACCGTCGTGTGCAGCATGACTGCCGGGAGCTTTCCGCTCGCCTTGGCATATCCGCTTGCCATGGCAACCGCGATTTCCTCATGCCGTGAGGACAAGTAAAGCGGCTTACGATTGAGATCGGGATTCGCCAGGAATTCCCACACCGGAGCCCATTCGGAGCCCGGAGAAGCGAATATGCGCTCGACCTCCATGCTGAACAAAAGTCGCAGGAAAGCCTCGGCTCCTGCCAGCCCCTTGGTACGCATGTGTTCCCCCGGAAAGGTTATATTGAAGCTTGCTGCATGAAGTTTCGCCAACCAGAAGCCCCTCACTTCTCCAGCAGACGGCGTAAGAACTCGCGGGCGCGTTCGGTTTGCGGCCGCGTGAAGAAGCCTTCCGGCTCACCCTCCTCGACGATCAGGCCCTCATCCATGAACACGACCCGATCGCCGACGTCGCGTGCAAAGTTCATCTCGTGCGTCACCACCAGCATGGTCATTCCGTCCCTTGCCAGATCGCGCATGACCGCGAGCACTTCGCCTACAAGTTCGGGATCGAGCGCAGAAGTGACTTCGTCAAAAAGCATGACCTCGGGTCCCATCGCAAGCGCCCTGGCAATGGCGACCCGCTGCTGCTGGCCGCCGGAGAGCTCCGAGGGATAGGTGTTCTCCTTGGCTGCAAGTCCGACGCGAGCAAGGAGCGCGCGGGCGCTTGCAATCGCCTCATCCCGTTGCTGGCCGCGAACGCGCACTGGCGCTTCGATGACGTTGCCGATAACTGTCATGTGCGGGAACAAATTGAAATGCTGAAAGACCATGCCGATCCGAGCGCGCAGCGCATTGAGCTCCTTTTCCGGTTGGCGGATACGCCGAGCCGTGGCTGCATCGATCTTATAACCCACCGATTGGCCACCGACCCGGATACTGCCCCCCTCGAACGGCTCGAGGAAATTGATGCAGTTCAACAACGTACTTTTGCCGGATCCGGACGGACCAATCACGACGACGACGTCACCGGATGCCACATCAAGGTCTATCCCACGCAGCACCGTCTGGCTGCCAAAGCTCTTCACCAGGCTTCTGATCTCAAGCTCCGCAGTCATGAGGGATCAGAGACATTCGCTGGAGTGCGTTGGGCGTACGAGATTATGTTACGCGGTAGCGTCTCTCGAGAAAATTATTGAGCGCCAGCAATGGCAATGTGAGCGCAAGGTAACAAAGTGCCACGCCCGCAAACGGACTGAAAGTATTCGCCTTCGAGCTCATTACTTCGAGTCCGGCACGCAGCAGATCAGCAAGCGCGATGGTGGATACCAGCGAGGTATTCTTCAGCAACGTGATCGATTCGTTCGTGATCGGCGCAAGGACGCGGCGAAGCGCCTGCGGCAGGATGATCCGGCGCATTGCCAATCCGTACGACATCCCGAGCGAGCGGGCCGCCCGCATCTGCCCGGTATCCAATGATTCGATACTGCCGCGCACGATCTCGGTAATGTAGGCACCGTTGGTAACGGACAATGCAATGACCGCCACCGTGAATGCATCGAGCTGGATGCCGGCGGCGGGCAGACCGTAGTAGAGGAAAAGCAGAGTAACCAGAAGCGGCACTCCGCGGAAGATCGTCACGTAGAACCGCATCAAGGCTGATACTATTTTAATGTTCGAGAAACGGGCCACGCCCCCGAGGGTACCGATGATGATTCCGATTGCGATCGAGATCACCGACAGCTCGGCCGTGACAACACAACCTTTCAATAAAGGGCCGAGCGAATAAACGAATATGTTCCAGTCAAAATCCATGGAAGCATCGCATGCAGGATTATTGCCCGATTCCTCGATCCTCCATTGTCAACTCATAAGGATCCAAACCATTTACTGACCAAATTATTATATGTACCGTCTTTTTTCATCGCCAACAAATGTGTGTTGATCTCCTCCAGGAGGTCTTTGTCCTCCTTGCGGGTGTTGACCGCCTGAATTCGGCTGTCCCAAGTCTCAGAAGCTTTCAGGGTTGGCATGTTGCGCATGATGTATCGCATGGGCGCAACTGAGCCCACAAATACATCCAAGCGTCCGTTTTCCAGATCCTTGAGAGCGAGAAATACGGTGTCGTAAGTCTTGATCTCGACGCGCGACTCGTATTTCTCCCGAACGTATTTGTCGCCGGCGCTGCCTATCTCAACCCCGACGCGCTTGCCGATGATTTCGTCAGGCCTGCTGATCGGCCTGTCCGGCCGGAAAGCCGCGGCAACTCCCCCGTCGAAATACGGCTCCGAGAAATCGATCCGTTGCGCGCGGTCCGGCGTGTAGACCATTCCGGTGATGAGCAGATCCACCCGGCCTGAGGTGAGAGCGGCAATGATTCCTCGAAAATCGATGGCCTCGAACGTCAGTTTTACGCCCATGCGCCTGGCGATCTCATTGCCGAGATCGACATCAAAGCCGACCTGCTTGCCGTCTTCGATGAATCCGAACGGAGGGTAGCTGAACGTATTGGCGGAGGTCATCACGCCGGTTCGCTTGATCTTCTCCAAGGTGGTCTCGGCCGATGCGGTTGCCATGCCGAGCAGCAACGCGCTGAGCGTTGCACAGCCGACGATCAGCAACCGTGGAGTTGTCATTGAAAGCATGATGTTCCTCTCCTGAAGCAGTCTGGAGGTCGCGCATTACAGTGCGCCCGCGACCAGGCGGCCGCCGACGAGCACGGCTCGCTGGCTAGGTCCCGTGGCAATCAGGTCCTCGACATCGTCGCACTCCGTCACGAGCAGGTCGGCGCGGGCGCCCTCTTCGATTCCCCAAGCGTTGCCGAGACCGAGCATGCCGGCCGGCGTGCTCGAAACAAGCTCGAAAGCCGTATGGAGGTCGCCTAATCCGAGATGACCGGCGGTGAGCGTCCAACGCGCGACTTCCAGCAGGTCTCCCGAGCCGATCGGCACGAAAGGATCCTGGATGTTGTCGGAAGCCGCCGCAACGCGCACACCAGCGGCGAGAAGCTCGTGCAGGCGCGTGAGGCCTCGGGGCGGCAACTGCTCGGTGCCGCGACCCTGCAGAAAAAGATTGGCAGCGGGCAGCGTGACCACGGCGATATCCGCCTCGGCCAGCCCGCGCACGATGCGCTTCGCCTCGTCCGGCGCGACAGCGCTCAATGCACAGCAATGACCGGCGGTGACTCGCCCTTGCATCCCGTGTGCGCGCGTACGCTCGAACAGGCGGTCGAGCAGCAGTCGCTGCGTATCGAGATGCTCGTCGATATGCATATCCAGCGGCAACCCGCTTTGCTCGGCAAACTCGAACAGAAGATCCAGAAAAGGAAGCGGGTCGTCGGCGTATTGCGGGACGCCTCCGATCGCATCGGCACCCGCAGCGATTGCGGCTGCAAGCCATTGCCGGGCGGCATCGAGGTTGCGCGGAGCGTCCCCCGTCAAGTGTGCCACGACCTGCAAGGTCATGCGCTCGCGGCAGCGTTCGCGCAGCTCGATCATGGCTTCGATGGCGCGAAGGCCGCTGTCGGATTCGATATTCGTATGATTGCGGATAGCCACCGTCCCACGAGCAAGGCAAATCTCGAGGGTGCGCTCGGCACGCGCGATGATATCCTCGCGCGTCGCTGCGGCGGCAAACCTGCGATACGCCGCCGAGGCACCTTCCAGCGTAGCTGTCGGATTTTCGACCAGGCGCCGCGTGCGCGACTTGTCGAGGTGCTGATGCGCATCCACCAGCCCCGGTACGACAAGCCTGTTTGCGAGATCAACTGTTCTCTCCGCGCGCTCGTCCGCGATCGCGCGATCCACCGCCACGATACGGCCATCCCTGCCGATTGCGATGTCGCGCGGCTGCGGCGCCCTGGCGCCGGACCGCAGCACCCGACCACGCTTCAAGAGAAGTGCTATGCTGGTCAAATATCGGTCCCGAACATTGGCGCGTGCTGGCGAAGCCCGAGCAGGGGCAATTGTTGTATACCAGTGACGCCCAGGAGTATAATGCTTTCAGTGCGGTCACCTGCGGCAGGGCTCGGCCGGTGACCAAAAAAGTCTCGACCGGAAGGGCGCGGGCGCTCATCCTATTTTTGCGGCCTGCGGTGCGCGGCGCTCTGAAAGCGGACGGCAACGCCTCTTAGTGACCGACTTGTTACTTCACGTCCGCGAGGAAGCCCGGCGTCAAAAGCCAGCCGATAAGCGCTTGTTTGGACACAAAGCCTCGGCACCCGGCATTCCGGCGGCGACGCCTGCGATAGCGGGCGACACGCGCGTGACCTGCGCCGTGTACTCACCGTACACCATCGTGCTCACGCGGGTCGTCGCAGTGAAACCGTCGATCTGCGCCCCCGCAGCGACCGGCTTCGTCACCGTCCAGGTCAGGTTAGGCGTACCCGGGACATCCACCGGCAATACCAGCGGGTATCCATTCCAATACGGGGTTCGGCCGAACTCCTCGGACGAGAATTGCCAACCCTCCGGCGATTTCGCCGACCCGTCTACCAGACCGTAAAAATTGTAGACGGTCACAAAATCACTGGTCTCTTTCGACTCGCCCGGCGTTAAGGTCTCGCCCTGATCCGTCTTGACAGCGAAGTGGTAGGTCATTGACCCATCGGTGTTCTTGTCCACTTGCGTAACAACGATCTGCAGCGCGCGCACCGGGGCGCCAGCGATCGCCAACCCGGAAGCCAGCAACAACGCAAGTCCAAGAGTTTTCAGCACATGATCTCTCCAGATGTGCTGGTGACAGAGCAGGCAAACTGATCGCAGCGTCAAGTTCATATCAGCCCGTAGGAGCAGTGGCTACAGCAAACAAGGCTGCCCGGCAGTGAAACCGGAGCCTCAACCCGTGGAGACGACGCCGATTGCATGAAAAGCCGCATTCATGACTGGGGCATCATGGTCGGCGTTTCAGACCAATGCTGGAAAGACCGCCTCTCGGCGGTCTTTCCGTATTGAGGGGGCCGGAGCATGACTGATCAAGAGGTCATAGCATACTCAAGTTCGGGCCTCCTCCGCGCGATAGCACCAATGCTGCGGGTCATTGATGTCCCTCATCCAACCACTCCTCCACAGGGCGGCCTTCGTATGTCCCGCCCGGGCAGTAAGGATAGCACTGCCACGATCCATCGGAGCTGCGCTGGGCACTCAGCTGATCGTGGTTGGGGACGGACCGGGGCGCGGCATTAGCGGTTGTCACGAATGCCGAGCCGCCGATGATAGTGGCCAAAGCCAAAGCTGTAGCAAACGTTTTCATGCGAGTCCTCCTGCGAACATGCCCGCGACCTTTGGCCACCCAAAAAAGCGAGCCGAAGCAGCGAGCGGGGGGTATCAGATCGAGGATCCATTCCTGCGACCGCGCCTAACATGAGGCCGCAGCCGAGAACGTGTTTTATCGTGATTGCGGTTATTTTCTTGGCCCTGCGTTAATAACAGACGAGAGCGCGCAGTGTCGCCTGCGCGCCGCAGGTCGGCTCCCCGGGCGTATCCAACCGGCGATTCTTCAGTGCGTTCGCGATTTCCGAACAGCAGGCCGTTTCCGCGCCGCAGCCATCTTGCTTTCAGTCGGATGCGTGATCGGGAGGACTTCACGCATATACTTGGCGAGTGCTTCGCAAAAGCTCTCGGCATAAGGCGGCATTGGACGCCGCTTGTCCCATTGAATGGCAAATCGCTCTCGAATCGGCTCGCGCCGGTGTGTTACGCGGACGATCCGCAATGTGTAGCGATCCGTTCGCAGCAGCGACGGAATGATCGCTACCCCTTGCCCGGCCTCTGCGAGCGCGAGCAAGGTGTGAGGCGCGCGGCTCTCGAGCAGAATATTGGGTTCGACATCCGTGAGACGGCAAGCTGCGTCAAATAGCCTCCGGATCGAATAACCCTGGTCCAGCAACAGCAACGGATAGGACGCGAGCCGACCGATATCAATCACGCCGGAATGGCCAAGCTCGAGCGAAGGGGCGCACGCGGCCAAGACCTCATCCGGCGGCAATACGCGACTCTCGAAGCGGCGATCGCCTTGATCATGTCTGATGCCGATATGAACCTCGCCGCGTTCAAGCATGGCCGTCTGTTCGCGACCGAGCGCCTCATTCAGCTTCACGTGCACATTGGGAAAGAGTTCGGCATATCGAGGCAGGAACATCGATAAGATGCTTTCGATCGTGTGCGGCGGGGCGGCAACCTTCAGCACGCCCGTGTCTCCACGCCGGAGTACTTCCGCCCGCTCGCCGAGCGCGTCGACATGGGCTAGTACACTGCGACAATGCCCGAGGAACTGCTCGCCTTGCGCGGTCAAGACAAGGCGGCGCCCAACGCGGTCAAACAGCCTGAGCCTGAGCTCTTGCTGGAGGTCGATGATTTGCCGCGAAAGAGCGGGCTGCGTGATGCGCAGTCGCAGCGCCGCTTTCGAAACCGTGCCCAGTTCCGCCACAGCGACGAACGTTCGCAGCCGCCTCAGCTCCATGCCTTCAATGTATGCCTGATGAGCATAAGAGACTAGAATAATTATGCATTAGACATCCCTTTGCGGAGGCGTATCGTCCTCGCAGCATCGCCCGATGAGCATGATCCAGGCATGAGCGTTCTGCCGACGATCGCTGCAACGAACAGCAGTACGCCGGGAGCATCACGCCAACGGATATCCTGTTTTTGGAGTGCACCCCGCAGCGAGATTTGGAGGCTCCCATGAGCTGCTGCGATGAGACCACCGCCCGCGTACCCGACACCGACGTGTCTCGGCGCTCGCTGTTCAAGGGGGCGGCTCTGGTTGCAAGCGTCATCCCGGCGGCCCGATCCACCCGCTCCGAAGCGCAGGGCAAGCAGATCAAGCTCGCCTACTGCAGCCAGCTTCTGTGCGGAGTGCCTTACGAAGTCGCGCGCTCGGCCGGCTATTTCAAGGCTCATGGGCTCGAGGTGCAACTGGTCTATACCCGCGGCGGCAATGCCGCCATGCAGGCGCTGGTCGGAGGCGCGGTCGAATATGCGGCCACCGCCTTGGACGTCGCGCTCCAAGCCTATGCCAATGTCGGCGCGGACATCCGCCGCTTTGCGGTTACCGGCCGCCTCCCACTGTTCGCCGTTGTCACCGCTCCCAAGGCCGCGAGCCAGATCCAGACGATCAAGGATCTGGAAGGAAGGACGGTCGGCATCTCCGCGCTTGGTAATGCCGATCACGCCCTCACGCTATATCTGCTGAAGCAAGCCGGTGCCGACGCCCAGAAAGTCCATTTCGCGACCGTGGGCGTCAATTTGCTGGAAGCGTTGCGGCAGAACCAGATCGACGTCGGCTTGGTGCAGGAGCCTGCTCTGACACTGCTGCGGCGCTCGGGCGCGCGCGTGCTCGTGAACGCAATGGATCTCGAAGACGCCAAGCACTATCTCGGCGGTACTCTTGAATTCATGGGACTCGCAGTGCGTGCCAAGGAGATCGAGCAGCGCAGGGCGGAAATGGTTGCCCTGACGAAGGCGCTGGGGGATGCGCTCAAGGCGCTGCGCGGGATGACCGGCGAGCAGTTGGTCGCGGCTTTCCCCAAGGAGATGATCACCGGCCTCGACCTCAAGGAGTTCAGCGAAATTCTCGTGCGTCACCGCGACTCGCTCTACCCGGAAACGGTGGGCATCGACCTCGACTCGGCCAAACGCGTCGAGCAGAGTCTCATCGCTGGCGGCCTGCTCAAGGCGGGGGCGAGCATGTCCGGGCTGCACGACACCACGATCGTAGGGGGCTGACAGCTGCGCGTCCGCGATCTCACGATTTCCTACGGCGGGGAGCCGGTCCTCGAAGGAGTGAGCCTTGCCGTCGGCGATGGCCGTTTCGTGAGCCTCGTCGGGCCTTCGGGCTCGGGCAAGTCAAGCCTACTGCGTGCCGTGATCGGGTTGCAGCAGCTGCTTTCGGGCACGGTCGAGACGAACGTTGCGCCCGCGCAGGTCGGCATCCTGTTCCAGGACGACGCGCTGCTGCCGTGGAAGACATCGCGCGACAATGTCGCCCTTGGTCTGACCTTCAATGGCATGGAGCGCAGCAAGGCGCTCGCCGAGGCGGAGGCTTGGCTCGAGCGGCTGGATCTTGCGGGCTTCGGCGACCGGTTTCCCCGTCAGCTGAGCGGCGGCCAGCGCAAGCGCGTTGCCCTCGCGCAGGTGCTGGCGATGAGGCCGAGGCTCATCCTGATGGACGAGCCGTTCGCGTCGCTCGACGCAATCGTGCGCGCACGCGTGGTGAAGGACGTCGTCGCCCTGGTCGAGCGCGCAAGTATCAGCGTTCTTCTCGTCACCCATGATCTCGAAGAGGCGATCAGCCTCTCCGACGAGGTCTACCTGCTGTCGCAGGGACCGCGGGCGCGTATCACGCAACGTTATCCGGTGCCGATTCCGCGGCCGCGCGATCCGGTCGACTCGCGCACGCATCCTGCCTTCGCGCCGCTCTACGCGAAGCTGTGGGCGGACCTCTCCCGCGAAGTGGATCACCGGGCGGAGGCGGCCTGATGCTTCTCGATCCCCACTACACTTGGGTGCGCCAACTCGCCGCATTCACGGTCCTGCTCGCGATCTGGGAGCTGGCCGGCCGCGCCGGGATGCTCAATCCAATGTATGTCCCAAACCCCAGCAGGATCGGAGCGGCCCTCATGGAGCTATTCTCCGACGGCCGTATCTGGCCGCATCTCGAGGCAACTTTCAGCGCCGCGCTCGGCGGTCTCGCGCTCGGAATTGCCGTTGGCATTCTGCTCGGCGTTGTCGCGGCTCTCGTTCCCTTCATCGCGGAATTGCTCGAGCCGGTGATGACCGTCCTCAATGCCATCCCGCGCGTGATCCTCGCCCCGCTTTTTGTGATCTGGCTCGGCATCGGACTGGCGTCAAAGGTCGCGCTGTCTTTCATTCTCGTGGCCGTCCTGATCTTCTTCACGGTGTTCACAGGAATCCGACAGGTGGACCGCAGGCTTGTCGAGCGCGTCATCACCCTCGGTGGCGACCGTTGGGCGCTTGTCCGACACGTCTATTTGCCGTCGGTTACGGCCTGGGTGCTCAGTAATCTAAAAATCGCTGTCGGCTTTGCCTTCACCGGCGCGTGCGTGGGAGAGTTCGTGGCGGCAACGCGCGGCCTCGGCTATCTCTTGTCATTTGCGCAGAGCACCTACAACGCCGCTCTGATGTTTGCGCTGATTCTTCTGATTCTGGTGGTGGTACTGGTGATCTTCGGCGTTGCGGAGCGGCTGGAAAAGTATCTGCTGCGCTGGAACCGAGCGTAGTTGAGGCCCTTGAAGTATCCGCAATAGGCTGGGTGATGTCGCCGTGACTGGTCTACTCGCCCGCATCAAAGAGCAGCCGCGCGAGGTGTTGGACAGCATCGCCAAGTCGATGAACGTCCGAGCATCGGAGCCGGCCATGCAGGCAATCTCCGCGCGCTACATGGCGCAGATCATTTTGCCCAAGGGCGCCAGGGTGCTCGAGGTTGGCTGCGGGAACGGAGCCTCGACGAAGCTGATCATGCAGCACGTCGATCCGGCGCAACTTGTCGGGATCGACCCGTCCCCCGTGTTCGTCGAGATGGCGGGCGCGACGTGCGCCGGGGAACCGCGGGTGTCATTCGCGACCGGCGACGCTGCGGTAACCGGACAAGCGGACGCTTTCTTTGATCTTGTTATCGCGCACACGGTCTACTCGCATCTGGTCGATCCGAGGGAAGCGTTGGCAGAGGCGAGACGCGTTCTCAGGCCGGGTGGGCAGCTCGTCATCTTCGACGGCGATTTTGCAACTCTCACCGTCGCCTTGTTTGAGGGCGATCCGCTGCAGGCGGCCGCAGGGGTGGTGCTGCGCAATCTGGTGCACGCGCCATACATTACGCGCCGGCTTCCTGCTCTCGTCACCGCGGCTGGGTTCAGCTTGCAGTCGGTGGAGCCGCACGGCTACGTGCAGACGACGAGCCCCGCCTACCTGCTGACGCTGCTCGCGCGCGGCGCTAACGCCGCCGCCCAGGCTGGTGAGATCGGGCAGGAGTTGGTTGATAGCTTCGACCGGGAGGCGCTTCGGCGTGTTGCGAACGGCTCGTTTTACGGAGCCATGCTGTTCCTTTGCCTCACCGCACGCAAAGACGGCGATTGAGTGCGCCTTTCAGTCGCGCTGGAAGAACTACAAGAGTCAATCGGAGAATGGGCACATGTCGCAGACTCGCTTCGAGACCTGGCATCTCGATCTGCAAGACCTGTTAGGACTCGCGGTTCCGCCGGTTGCTATTGCCTTTATCAGCCGGGTTCCTACCGGAATCGGTCGCATCCAACGAACCATGCCGCCGGCAACGCCGGATGGGCGGACCGGAGCCGTTGCGGCGAGTTGTGTATTCTGGATCGAGGGTACGCGCGGCGTTTTCGCGACGGTCGCGGAGGACCATGGCAATTGCAGCGTTGGCAGCCTGACGCATGGTTTCAAGAGCACGGAGGAGATCGCCCACATGGCCGACGTCGCTGCACTGTGCGAGACCGGATGGGTCACGCCGGAAGCGGTGGCAAAGATCGCAGTCGTGCGCGAAAAGCCGAAATGCGTGGTTTATGGCCCGTTACGCGATATGCCCGTCGACCCGTCGGTGATCCTGCTGCGACTGAACGGAAAGCAGCAGATGCTGGTGCACGACGCGTGGCCGCGCCTTCGCTTCGAAGGCAAGCCACAATGCCACATCATTCCGATCGCCAAAGAGAGCGGCGAGATCGCCATGAGCGTCGGCTGCATGCTGAGCCGGGTGCGTACCGGGATGTCCAATAAGGAGGTGACATGTGCGATCCCGGAGAGCCGGGTATCGGAGCTCATTGAGCGGCTGCGCGCGGCACGCGTCGCCGACAATGCGGTGGCGGCATATGCCGCAGAAGATTCCAGGCGCTTTGCCCGTCAGCAATGAAGCCATAGTCTTATTATGCGGCCTCCGTGTTATTGAACTCCAGCTGCGTGCAGGTATTGCAGATCGACGAACCGCTCGGCTGCGGGCAGTGGCGCCTTGATCGTTGCGCTCTCGCCCATCAAAGCGATAACCTGTTCCATCCCTCGAAGATTGATCTCGCCCGCTTTCGGCAAGACGCCGCGGTCGGGTTCGAGATAGAGCGAAAGGGTCAGCTGCGCGTTTGCTCGGGCAAATCCAGTGGTTTCCACAATCGTGGCGACGACTTGGTCGCGCTTCGCCGGATCCCGGATGAAGTGAAAGGCTGATGCCAGGGCGCGTACGTAACGTTCCAGCGCATCCTTGTGGGCAGTTGCCCACGACCGCCGCGCCGCCGTAACTGTGTACAGATATTCCGGAATGGCATCGGTAGAGAGACCAAGCAGCCGGTTGCCCCGGCGCATGGCGACAAAGTCTTGGGGCTGGCCGAGCGGGACCGCATCGCAATCACCTGCCATGAGGCAATTGAGCCTGTCCGGCGTGCCATCGACGAACTTGGTCCGGAAGTCATCCCTGCCCAGCCCGTTGAGAGTGAGCAGCTTGCGGATCGAAAGTGTGATGGATCCGTTTTCCGCTGCAACGCCAATCAGCTTTCCCTTCAGGTCCGCAAAGGTCTTGTTCTCGGGCTTGGCAACGAGACTGTAGACAGGGTTGTTGAACTCGGCCGCAATGGCGACGGCATCAGAGCCCGCAAGGGACGACTGGATCAGAAACGCAGTGGCCACATGACTGATGTCCGCGCTGCCGTCATGCAGGGCCGCAATGAGCCGTTCTCCTCCACCAGGAACCGGAAGCATGCTGAAATCCAGGCCTTCGCGCACGAAGAAGCCCTGGCGCTCGGCAACGAGAAGCGGCAGTGCGAAGATGCTCCGCAGGGCGGAATATGCCTGCGCATAGCGAAGAGTGAGACCCTGTGCGCTCGCTCCGTAGCAGGCGCCGAGATAGAGCGCGCCTGCACAGAGGCTGCGCAGCCCAATCAGCCATGAGCTCGACCAGAAACTGCGATGAAACATCAGGAAGCCGGACCTCGCATGCTTTTTCTATCGTTTGGGCGCGAATTCCTGATTCGGGAACCCGGATGCATTCGGCACTTTGATCACAATAAAGGAATGATCAGTTGTGGCGTGGCATGCATTGCAGCCTGCGGTCAGCTGCTCGTAGGCCTCATTGAACTGCCGCGAATATTTCAGCTTGATGGCGAAATCCAGAAGCGTGAGCGGTTGTGTGACGGCAGCATCGAACAGCTCGGGTACCGGCAGGCCTCTCCAACGCGGCACCGCACGCGAGGCTACCGCGAAACCCTGCCGGAGCTCCTTCAGAGAGTAGGCGGCGAGCGGCCAGTTCTCTGCCTCGCCGGCAAGCCCAAGCTTGGCGTGGCGCGGCTGAATCAGCATGCTCATCAAGGCGGCCATCTGCGGGTTGAAAGGCGCCGGCTCTGCATTCGGATCGCCGAACGGGCTCTCGGCGGGCACGCGCCCCGACGCCGCCGCGACAATGACAAGAGAGGCGCACGCGATCCGCGGAGCTTTCCATTTTCTCATTATCTGTCTTCAGATTCGTTGTAGAGTGCACTCGGTCTCGATGGGGATCTTGGGATCCTTACTGGGGGCGGAACGTCGCACGACCCGCATCTGTTTATAGCCCGGCTTGTCGCAGGCGACTTCGACATCCTTCGGATCGACATCTTTCCCGAAGCCCGGAACCTTATAGGTCCCGAGCAGATCGGTGCGCGTGATGATGCCGCCGCGTCCCTTCAAACCAACGGTTACTTTTGCATCGGGAACGGTGGCACCGGATGTGTCCCGCACGAACCCAAAATAGGATGGGCCTTCCTCCTCGCTGTTATCGTCGTCATCGCCAAATCCGGCGCCGCCTGCCCAGGCGGCAATCGAAAGCGCGCAGGTAACCGCCAGAGCAGCATTGGCAATCCCGCCGGTGCGCCAAGCCAGGACCATCATGCACTGCTCCCTTCCAATAACGGGATCGGTTGCATCCTCAAGGGCTCAATATGCTCATTGACGGAAGTAGGGCGCAAGATAATAGGCCAAGACGCCGATGGCTCCAGCCGGGACGACCCAGATCCATCCGTACCAAAGACGCTTGTGCCAATGCCGCGGAGTGATGAACATGAGAATTGCGGCAGTGAGCGCGGCAGCGACAAGCGAGAGGGAGCGGGATTGAAGGAATTCCAGCTCGACCGTGGCACGGTCATAGACGAAGAGCGCAACAGCATAAAAAGTAAAGTAAGCTGCCGCGAGGAGGCATCCGAAGGTGATCGTGCGCTGAACCCATCCTTGCGGAAGGAAGCTCGCGCAGGCAGCGAGCGCAACTGCGCCGACAAGGGACGTGAGCATCCAGCCGTACCAGTACATGACCGGTCCCGTCTTCGCGGGCTGCCGCAACAGACCGATGTCGCCGGTTGCAGGGTGATAGGTAATGAGCGGCAGGTTGACCTCGGTGCAGACCACATAAATCACGGCGTAGCCGACACCAAAGACGAGAGCGAAGACGGGAATCCTCTCCGAGACGCTCACGAGCCCATACCTCGCGCGTTGTTCACGATGTGGCCGATCAGAAAATTGCTCCAGACGAGGAGCGCGAGGAGGAGCGTCACGGATCTGCGTGCGCTGGCGTATTCCTGCGAGAGCGGCTGGCGCCAGTAGGCCCAATAGGCCGGAAGCAGAACCAGACCGATGGTGGCCAAGTGCTCTTTCAGCTCGAAGACGCCGACCGTCTTGAAAAATCGAAGCTGCTCCAGCGCCAGCCGGGCGGTAAAGCGATACTGGGTGTAGATCCACGCCCCGAGTATGAAAGTGAGGACATATAGAACAATTATGGCGCCGACATAGGACACGCCCGGCACCGCCCGGAAGCGCGCAACGAATGAACCGGCCGGCGCGCTCACCGGCCACCACAGTGCGAGGGTCTGGTGCGTGATCGCCCCCAAGAGAGCCAGCGCCAACAGGCCATGGAGAATTAGCAAGGTCGTCCAGAAGATCATGGGGCGGGCGAGAAGGCGTCCGGCTGTCAACGAGCAGTGACACTGTCCAATGAAGGGCAGTTGCGCTGCTGCATCGGAACCTCGTAATCCTGGTAATTGCTCTTGTCCATCACGACCGCCTTGAGGCCTATCACCTGCGGGGTCGGCTGCTTGCGCAGATTCGAGATCGCGATATTGGTCGCAAGGCAGCCCTGTACAAAGCCGTTGTAATCGCCGCTGCCGAGAATATCGCCCGACTTGACCAGATCGATTATCTCCCTGCTTGCATTGATGCCGACGACCAGAGCTTTCCGCTTGGCGGCCTGGAGCGCCTCGACCGCCCCGATCGCCATGGGATCGTTGGCGGCAAGCACGCCATCTATCTGCGGATAAAGCCGCAATAAGCTCCGCACCGCTTCCATTGCAGGGGTGCGCGCGTAGTTCGCCGATTTGGAGGCGAGCAGCTTTACATCGGGATACTCCTTGAGAACGTCGTTGTAGGCTTTTACGCGGGCAATGCTGGTCGGCAGATTGTCCGGACCTTCCAGGATCACGACGTTACCCTTTTTGCCCATCGCACCGATGAGATAGCGTGCGGTCGCAAGTGCAAGCTGGTAATCGTCCGTACCCACATAGGCCACGATCTTGCCGCCGGCGAGCCGCTCGTTGACGTTGGTCACCGGGATGCCCGCAGCATTGAGTTTGTCCACAGCAGGGACCATGGCCGTGGGATCAAATGGGGCGAGCACGACCGCGTCCGGCTTGTTGCGGATGACTTCGTCGATGAGGCCAAGCTGCTCGGCCTCAGACTCGCCCCTTGGGATGTAGTGCACGATCTCCGCGCCGGCCGATCTCGCAGCAATCTCGCTTCCGATGCGCACTCCGCGAAGGATCGGATTTGCGGGATTGCGTGTGAACGTGGCAATCGTTTCAGCGCGCGCCGGCGCGTTGGGATGCGAGGCCGCAAGCACAATCAGGGTAAGGCACGCGACGTGCCTGATCATCCAGTACTCTCTCTTGCCATCACCTTCCATCGTAGTCTCAGGCCCGCTTGGTTCAAGTCTCGGTTCGGTTTACGCGCCATTGCCGGGCGGCATCAAGGTTGCGCGGAGCGTCCCGTCAAGTGTGCCACGACTTGCAAGGTCATGCACTCGCGGCAGCGTCCGCGCGGCTCGATCATGGCTTCGATGCGCGAAGGCTGCTGTCGGATTCGATCTTCGCTCTATTTTGCGCCAGCGATTGGGCGGATGGAGCTTAAACCCACGCCCCTCATACTGAGGAGCGGCGCAGCGCCATTCATCGCGCTCAAGCCTTTCAATTCGCGCGCGCTGCGACGCGTCTCGAAGCATGGCCGCTGGCGCGGTCTCGCTTGTGGCCGTCCTTCGAGACGCGCGCAAGAGCGCGCTCCTCAGGACGAGGTCGATTGAGGCGTCGATATGATTCGAACCTCGGAATCGCAATACTATAGCGCGTCCCGATCATAGTGGTTCGTAGCCCGAATGCCTGAAGTAAGCGATGCATTCCGCAGGATCGAGCACCCGAATGTAC
>Ga0070712_100000713_pt1 | contig 19575 bp, 27 predicted proteins | sample LARL81metaG_FD_71396 | JGI IMG/M metagenome (GOLD analysis project Ga0070712, IMG submission 71396) | Corn, switchgrass and miscanthus rhizosphere microbial communities from Kellogg Biological Station, Michigan, USA - LAR L8-1 metaG | ecosystem: Host-associated > Plants > Roots > Rhizosphere ...
CTGAAGCGTCCGGGAACTCTGCGAGCGATGTTTTCCTCACCCAGCGAACTCACGTTGGGGGAAGCTTATATTTACGACGACTTCGACATTCAAGGTGATATCGAAGCCGCTTTCGACTTCGCTGACTACCTCCTTACTCGTGAGCACGGCCCGGGGGAAAGTCTTGATCTCTGCGCACGGCGCGAGAAACTTTCCGAGAGCGATCGCCCGCGAGGAGTCCTACGTCTCGTTGAGTTCGGTGGGAAGGTCCATACCAAGGATCGTGACCGGCAGGTGATCAGCTATCACTACGATATGCCGGCCGAATTCTATGCTCTGTGGCTGGATGAGCGCATGATGTATTCCTGCGCCTACTTCAGCAAGCCGGACGAGGGTCTGGATTCTGCCCAGGAACGCAAGCTGGATTACATCTGCAGGAAGCTGCGATTGCGCCCGGGAGAGCGACTTCTGGATATCGGCTGCGGTTTTGCTGGATTGATCATGCACGCTGTCGCTCACTATGGTGTGCACGCCGTGGGGATCACATTGAGTGTGCGACAGGCGGAGGTCGCACGAAAACGCTTGCGCGAAGCAGGGCTGAATGATAGATGCCGCGTGGAAGTTTCTGACTACCGCGACATTGATCATGAACTGCAGTACGACAAGATCGTCAGCGTCGGTATGTTTGAGCACGTCGGGGAAGCTCATCTCCCAGAGTACTTCAGTCGGGCCTGGGATTTGTTGCGGCCCGGCGGTGTGTTCCTGAACCAGGGGATTTCCTATTCTGCCACCTATCGCAGACGAGGGCCGTCTTTCTCGGACCGTTACGTTTTTCCCGACGGAGACCTGGTACCGATCAGTACGAGCCTTCGAGCTGCCGAGTTGCGCGGTTTTGAGTTGAGAGATGTTGAAAGTTTACGAGAGCACTATGCTTTGACGCTCCATCACTGGGTCCAGCGGCTGGAAGCTCATCAAGAGGAAGCCCGTCGCATCACCGACGACATCACGTACCGCATATGGCGACTCTACATGGCCGGCTCGGCCCATGGATTTCGCATTGGGCGACTGAACATCTATCAAGTCTTGCTCTCGAAGCCACTCCACGGACAAAGTGGGCTGCCTCTGACGCGGGCAGACTGGTATCAGGCCTAGTTTAAGGCCCTCGAGGATGAGTGCAGGAACCCGATTGCGCAGTGATAGTGGACGTTCAGATAGGTAGTTTACTGGAAGTGATAGCACCCTCTTTGACAAATCATCCTGTCACGCATGTGTGCGCCGTGATTACGAGGTAGCGCGAAGACAAGAGAGGAGGAAACCCATGAATGGCTGCGCATTTCTCGGTCCTTCTGTGAGCTTAGCCGTGGCCTCGGTCCTCAGTGTTCTGGCACTCTCGTCGGGATTTATTACGGCACAGGCCACGGTATCAGCCGGACCTATTCCGTTATACGAAGTAAAAACCATCTATCTTGCTTCATCATCAGACGATTTCGTGCGGCTCCTCAAATCCCGTCTGGAACAATGGGGCACTGTAAAGGTCACTCCGCAAGTGGAGGAAGCCGACGCAATTTTGAGCTGTGAGACGGAAAGCAGAATCGTACTCGCGAAAGTAGTTGTAAAGGTAATCGATGCGCAGGTTCGGCTCGTGGACCGGCACTCTCAGAAACTCATCTGGAGCACAAGGAAGTCGACAACTTGGGACAACAGGCTGGCTGACGAAATTATTGACCAGCTCAAGAAGGATCGCGAGAGGTCCTTCAATAATTACTGAACTCCAGTCTTACGCGCTTCAAGCTATTGTTCTGCTGCTCGCAGCAAAGACTTGGTAGAGCCATACCAGATTGGCGTATCTCGCGTGTGAAACTTCGTGCAGTGACTGGGCCGATCTGCTTGAACTCCCGAAGCCGGGCATCAAGTTCTGCAGAGATTCTTGCCTTTGCTATTAGCCGGCTTGTGCCATAGTGATGTTTCAATTCCTGGTACACATCGAGCAACTTCGTGGCAGTGGAAAAGTTGTAGCGTGCATAGTGCGCTTCGTCGAGCAGTTCGACTAATCTGTCCCAGCCTGCGCCGAGCACCGCATCCGGCTTGCACAGACCGGCAGACACGAGAAGAGTATAGGCGCGCTTGCGCGCTTGGCAATCTCCTGCTGGATCGGCTTGCCAAATAGCCGGCAGGCGAGAAACCATTTGCACAGCTCTCCCTCTTTCCGCAAAGACAAGTGAATCCCTAGCTCCTCGGCGACGCTACGCGACACGTGGGTCAGTCCTCGTGACTTCACAGCGTGGCGAGAAACTCCTTCCACGGTGTGGCCACCAGTGTTTCTGTCATCGAATGGCCGTAACCACGGATAATCATTGCTGCTTTTTCGATCTGCGTTGGGTCTTCTGCTTCCACCAGGTCGACCACATCGAAGCGACCCAAAGTCGCGAAACTGCCCTTCCAGGTCACGTCCGGGCACTGCTTCTTGATCTTCGCCGAGACCTCGGAAGCCAGCTCCTTGAATTTCCTGGGATCATCAAATGCTTCGGGCGAAAAGCGACTCAGAATAATGTAAGTTGTCACAGCACGCCTCCTTCGTTCGAGTGCCAGTGTGCACGTTGATGATGGACGGCGGTCCGCCAGCTCAGACTTCCACCATGGCGTCGGTCACAAATCGGAATCTGAGGAATGCGTGTCCCTCAGGAGTGAGCACAACATTGCTGCCATCCCATGAAATCAGCCGCATCTCTTCCAGAACGTGAAGCCAGGAAGCGAAACCATAGCCTTCGTAGATCTCTGGGAAACGACGCGCAGCCTCATCATAAATTGGACGGAATTTCGTAACAGGTATCCCCGATTCGCCGCCACCGTCTATTAGCTCAAAAGCAGCTATGGGAGCCTGCCACAGAATCGAATGGATGGGATCAAATGCTTCGGAAATCGAGAGGAGAAACGGCTCAACTCGTGCAACGTCTCTCTGATGACGAACTGGTCGCGACTCTCGCGTATCCGCAATCAGCCATACCACAAACACACCCACTGCTAAAAATGAGGCAATGGCCAGAAAGAAAAGCGTCATGGCCGACCTCTCTCCGCCTGCCGCCGGTTTCTCAAGTCGCCGTGCTCAGCGATTGGGAGTCCTTTGAGGCAACCCGTTTTATCGAATTAATCATACTCTCGATCAGACCTGCCATGCGTTGGTAGTGCGACCCCTTCCAGTAGGGACGGTTGCACAGTGGGCAAAAGCGAAATTCGTCGTAGTGTTTTCTGGTCTCTGGCTGCAGGCGACCGTTGATTAGTTCCTTGGGAACGACTTGCAGCAAGGTGTTGCACTCGATACACCGGCAAAACGGAGCGATGGACCCGTTCAGGTTGAAACGACAGCACACTTCGATGAGCTGTTCTCGAGGCTGAGCTGCACGCACCAGGTAGCCGCGAGTCACTATGCTGCGTCTTAACACCACGATCCCTGCTCAACAGAATCCGTTGCTCGGTTGCCGAGATATGCGCGAGTTCTTCATCCGGACAATCATTACGATACAGGCTGTCGAAGCCCAACATTCGCAGGTGGGCTGCGAGCTTGCCCAGAAGTGTGTCAAGCACGAAACGCATCTCGCCTTCTGGCCGAGGTTGCAGAGGCACAAGGGGTGTGAGCCCTAACGAGCGAAAGACAGGATAGACACTGATCTTGTCTCCATCTCGCAGGAGGTGAGAGAACGCTGCGGCCTCGCCATTCGCCAGAATGAGACCAACCTCTGTGTGCGGCACTCCGAAGGCCTCGATTACATCCTTCAGGGATGGAGGGATCCCGAACGTGTGGACGAAACTTCTTCCTCTCCTTCCCAGCGAAAGCAAGTCGTTCAACTCGGCATAGAATCGAAACCGAGCTTGCCGCATCTGTGCGGGCTTGGTCATCTCCGTGGGATTGTAGCCTGCACGTGAACCTAGAATCATCCTTCTCCAGCCGTGCGCGACCGGAGTGGCTTGGAGCTCAAGCCGAGGTTCCGTCAGATCATCGCACAAGCCTCTGTCACCTTTTCAAAAAGGTGATTCAGAATCGACAGCCGGTGTTCCAGCACACTTCTCGCACTACGGTCTGTTATCTGACTGATCTCCTTCGTTAGTTGATTCTTGCGCCGGGTGAGGAGGTCAACGAGATCTTCGAGTCCGTCGAAGCCCAGCTCTAAGTTGCGCGAGAGGCCTTTGCCGACAAGGTCGCGACCAATTTTCAATTCGTCCTGCAAGTGAAGCTGTCCCGAAAGCTGAGCAATCGGTGCTTGTGTATCGCAAGACAACCTGTCTCGGTCTTCAGTCAGCCGCTTGACCAGTTCGAGCTCGTCGATTTTTAGATGAAGCTGCATATGACGCACTCCTTTTTCGCCGTCGGCCTGGAAGCGCGACTTCGCCGGAGAGTGTCGGCATTCGTCGGCGTTGCGACCTGGTGTTTTCGACGCGGCCTGCCAACGCGCGCTGCCTCTCAGAGATAACCTTTCGCACGTTGGAATGAGGACGCTACATCACGTGGAGATAGAATGTGTGGAACGCCTTCAAATGATTCTCCAGCTCCTGACGGAACACAACTTGTTCGTCTTCTGGAATAGGCTGTAAAGCCTCGTACGCAGCAACTATCCGCGCGATAAGATCGTCCCACGCTTCGTTGCCGATGAGTGCAGCACAGTCTGCGCAGGCATACCAGCAGTCGCGCGGCGCCTCAGGCGGGTAGCAGCGCGGCCGGGTCGACAGTTCCACAGGAACTGCAGCGCGAAAGCGCTCGTTTGTCACTTGCATCGCAATCCCATTTGCTTCGAGGCTGCCTTTTCGCGTGCCAACCTGTCTGTGTTGCAAATTACGTGTTCCTGCGATTGCGGCCACACCAGTCGCAATACCTCCTTACCGTCTGAAGGAGGCAGGAACCGGGTCGCAATAAGTAAGGACGGTGACAATGGCGACGGCGTTCGCCTCAGGCCTAGCTCTGCTGGCTGCATTTATGTGGTACACACCTTGGAGTTTTGGTGCCGTGTAGAGCCCCATATCTGTAATGGCTCCTCCGTCTTGCTCCCCCACGGACCAATTCACGGATCGGTTATCCGCGCCAACAACGGTTGCAACAAACGTCTGCGTCTCACCTGCAAAGAGAGTTACTTTCGTTGGAGTGATGGTTACAGTGACCTTCGCCAACGGCTGAACGTCTGCTTGTCCAAGCAAGAGGTCGGCGCAGGCAAGCACTGTGACAGCGACGCAAACGGCGAACATCTTCACAGTTGGGAACCGCCTTGATCCCCAATCTTCATCGTGCCCCAGTACATTGGTTTTTGTCTGTGATTACGGTTACAGAAGCCCGCCAAGCGTATTCAAGGAGCCGCAGATGGAATGACGCGAGACGGGTGCCGTTGTCTATTTCGCGCAGTCACCTGGATCTTGCCGCTAAGACTGAACCTCCGGGATTGAACTGCGGCGTACAATAGTTGTAGCTGTAGAAAAGCTCGTAGGTCGGACGTGGCGCCATGACGTCCGTGCTTGAAGTTTTTGATCGGCCCAGTTCTGGACCTCGTTCTTCACGAAGACCGATCTTGGTCTCCCCTGGTCCTGAGGAGGTGCCACCATGCTGGGAATGAGCTTGCTCTCCTTTTTGATTCTCACCTTCATTGGAGCAGTGGTTGCCGCTACCTACCACTACGTGATTCGGTATCGCTTTCTCGAGGGTAATGACGCTGTGGTCGGGAAATTGATCATCGGATGGCTTGGAGCGTGGCTAGGTTCTCCGGTACTTGGTCACTGGCTCTGGAAGGTTGAGAGCGTATACATCGTGCCTGCCATCTTGGGCGCGATCGTGACAATCCACTTAACGATGTTGACGGCGAAAGCACTAGCTAAGTTCGCAACTATGCGGCCCGCAGTGACGGAAGAAAAGAAAGAAGAAATCCGTTCTGCAAAGCCCGCTATGGTGGCTTGAGAAGCCGCTGCGAACAGCAAGCTTCGCCCGCGTGAGAGAGGCGGCCATTGCGCGCCGGGGAGTACGAGTATGCCTATGCGAAGGATTCTGTGTGTTTCTTTCGACAAAGTTGCTTCGGAGAATCGATGTGTCAGTCTGCGAGAAGCCGGCTATGACGTGAGAGCGTGCACGAGTGTTCAAGAAGGTCTGGATTTGTTGACCCAAGAGGCCTTTGACGCGGTAATTGTCGGGCATCGATTCTCCGCCGAAGAGAGATACCTCTTGGCGGTTGAAGCGAAAGAGAAGGCGAACACGCCGGTTGTGCTGGTTTGCGGAGCCGCATCGGATTACGACATTCCTGCGAGCAGCCGAGTGTATGCCTTGGAGGGTAGCACTGGTCTACTGTCAGCGTTGTCCCGCTTGTGTCCGGTCGAGGCCACGGCTGCGCCGCAAGCGGCCTAAAGCGTGCCCTAGATTGACTCGAATCTGTCGAATCGACGATCAGAACGCAGGATGGACGTGGAAGGTGTGGCATGTTATTTCGGGAAGAAGACGAAGATCTTGAAATCCTTCCGTTCGCAGATCGGGCCGAAGCCGGCCGGATGCTTGCGGGCAAATTAGCCGCATATTCTGGTCGTGCAGACGTAATCGTCTTGGGACTCCCACGGGGTGGCGTGCCTGTCGCAGCCGCTGTCGCGAGTACGCTCAAGCTCCCCCTCGACGTCTTTGTGGTGATCAAGCTCGGTACGCGATGGCAGCAGGAACTAGCTATGGGAGCCGTGGCCGAGGGCGGCGTCCAAGTTCTTGATCTCTCGCTCATAAAACTCCTGCGGATATCGGAACCGGAAATCCAAGAGGTAGCAGCGGACGCACGGAGGGAACTCGAATCCCACGTAAGCTCATATCGCGGTGGTCGTCTGCCACTTAACCTTAACGGGAAGAGCGTCCTTCTCGTGGACGACGGCATCGCGACCGGATGCAGTATCCTGGCGGCGATTGCCGCTATTCGCCGTAGAAGTGCTGCGCGAATTGTAGTTGCAGTTCCGGTCGCTCCAGCTTCCGGCTGCAGCGCAATCCAGATGGAAGCCGACGAATTCGTGAGCGTCGAACAACCGGAAATGTTCCTGTCGGTTTCGCAGTGGTATAGCGATTTCGCGCAAGTCAGCGACGAAGAAGTGCAACGATTGCTGCAAAGAGCCGAGACCTCCATGGCGCGTGCTGCTTAAACGTATCCAGGCATTGCATTCGAGAGGAGGCAGAGATGAAGAGACATTTCTCGAACCGCGGTGAGGCAATATCCGAGGTAACTGCAGCACGCGTTCTGGCAAGTCGAAAAGGTTCCATAAAGGCGTCATTCATGCCTCAAGGGGAGCGTCGGACCAACCTTCCATTTTGGTCCTTGCAGGGAGTGGACGTCGGGAATCACCCTAGGAAAAAGCAGGCGAGACGAAATGAAGATGACACGATCATGTTCTGAGCTCTTTCGAAGGGGGGCGCGTTATGCCATCAACCATGAAGAAGCTGGTCAGTAAGAAGCCTGCAAGAATGAAAAGGAATCGAGTGCGGCGTACCGCCCGAATGGAAACCAGGATCAGTGCCGCAAGTTCTATCCGCCGAATGGGCGACGAATGGGCCCGGCATTGGAATGCGGGGGATCTCGATAGAGTGGCCGCAATCTATGCTGAAGATGCAGTTTACCTCCCACCCCATCACGAGACAGTTCACGGGCGTGAGGCGATTCGAGAGTATTTGAAGGCGCCGCTCGGCCATCGCGTGTCTGACCTGGCCTTCGATGTTACGTACATCAAACAACAAGGAGCGATCGCCTGGGATGTCGGTACGTACCGGATGACTATTCCGCAGAATGAAGAGACCACAAGGGAGGACCACGGGAAGTACCTCACCGTGTGGAGGCGCATAGGAGAGAGGTGGCTGATTGCAGCCGATGCTTGGTCGAGCGACTTGCCGGCTTCCGTTTGATGCGGTGGCTTGGTGGATCAATGCCGCTTCTCCGCCAGCCACCTTGAGATGGGAGAACATGATCTTGCGAGTCTGAGGGGAGGAATTATGGAGTTGACATTGAACACTGAAGAACAGGAGCTCCTCGTAAGCATCCTTGATCGACGTCATCGAGAGTTGGTGAACGAGATTGCGCACACCGATCATCGCGAATTCAAGCAGGACTTGCGCAAGGACGAGAGGCTGCTGGATTCGCTGTTGAGCCGCGTGCGCGGAGCAGCAGCTCAAGAGCTTCATGTCTGACAGGCCGTCTGGTCTTGCTCGGGCGACTGGTGGCTGAAATGCGGAGCTTTGAAGAAATCAACCACACGGCCGATCGAGCTTTCCGAGTAACAGGCCGCGACATGGCGGCGTTGCTTAAGAATGCCGCCTGTGCCATGCAAGCCTTGGAGGGAGTCCCGCCGCCAGCGGAAGCGTCGGCCACGCGAGAGATCGAAGTGGAAGGAGTTGACCGGGAGACTCTGCTCGTGAACTGGCTGAATGAAATCCTCTACCTGGAGCAGGTAGATCGGCTGGTCTGCACAGATTTTCAGATTTACGAGTGCAAGAATCACCACGTGCGGGGGCGAGTCGAAACCCGTGGTGCCGAACGGAGGCTTACACATATCAAAGCGGTAACCTTTCACAATCTAGAAGTCCGCGAGACCCTCGAAGGTCTTGAGGCCGAGATCGTCGTGGATGTCTAGCTCTTCCATAGAGGCCGCCATGCTGGGCAGGGGACACATTGAGCGCGTGGCCGAACATGTGTGGGAGATCCCCAGAACATTTCGTCAGGACATGCGCGTGCCGGCGCGCCTGTATGCCGACGAAGATCTGCTGGACGCTGCTCTCTTAGATACCTCAATCGTGCAGCTCGTGAACACGGCTACGCTGCCGGGAATAGTCAAATATGCCATCGCCATGCCAGATATCCACCAGGGCTACGGCTTCCCAATCGGGGGAGTGGTCGCGACACGTTTGCCGGAAGGCGTGATTTCTCCCGGCGGTGTCGGCTATGACATTAACTGTGGCGTAAGGCTTTTGGTGTCGCTTGTGTCGGTTGAGGAGGTTCAGCCGTATCTGGAAGATATCGCCTCGTGCCTGTACTCGAACTGCCCTAGTGGGGTGGGCGCTCACGGCCATCTCCATCTCAATAACCCCGAACTGGACCGAGTTCTCTATGAGGGCTCGTGCTGGATGCTCGACAAAGGATATGCAACGCGGGCGGACCGGGATCGAACCGAGGCGTTCGGTCGAATCCCCGGCGCAGATGCTGCGTTCGTCTCGGACCGTGCTCGGGAACGTGGGCGAGGCCAGCTTGGTACTCTGGGCGCCGGGAACCACTTCATCGAGGTGGACAGGGTGGCTGAAGTTTACGATGACATTACGGCCGCTCGTCTCCGCATTTATTCCGGCAATATCGCGGTGCAGATTCATTGCGGCTCGCGGGGTCTCGGTCACCAGATTTGCGAAGACTACGTGAGCCGATTTCAGAAAACCGCGCAGGATTATCGCATCGAGCTGCCTGACCGTGAATTGGTTTGTGCTCCATTCAATTCGAAGGAGGGGCAGGAATACTTCTGCGCCATGGCATGCGCTGCGAACTTTGCCTTCGCCAATCGGCAGTTGCTAGCACACATGATCCGGCAGAGTTTCGATGAAGTATTGGCAGGCAAGGTCAGGGATTTTGACCTGCACCAGGTGTACGACATCGCACACAACATGGCGAAAGTTGAGGAACACAACGTCGGCGGCCGTTCAGTCCGAGTTTGTGTGCATCGCAAAGGCGCGACTCGGGCCTTTGGACCGGGATCGAGTGTTCTCCCTGATGATCTGCGCGACCTCGGTCAACCTGTGCTGATACCGGGTTCGATGGGTACGGCTTCGTATGTTCTCATCGGCACGAAGGGAGCCATGGAGGAAACCTTTGGCTCCGCCTGCCACGGAGCTGGCAGGGTCATGAGCCGCGCCAAAGCCAAGAAGATGGTCAGCGGAACAGCATTACGCGACCAGTTGAAAAGCCGCGGAATCCTAATCTGTGCCGGATCTATGAGCGGGCTGGCGGAAGAAGCTCCGGCGGCCCTACAAGGACGTGGCTCGAGTGGTGGACGTGGTCCACAAGCTGGGGATTGGTCGAAAAATCGCGAGACTACAGCCACTCGCCGTGATCAAAGGGTAGCGTTGCCAAAGAGGATCCGAACCCGAAACTCTGCTCATGCCCTCACCGGGAAAGGGAAGAGAGGCCTTTAAGCGGCAGAGACAATCCTCCTAGTTCCTTGTTTAGGAACTTGCGCGGGCTCGCAGATGCTCTGCAAGGCCGCCACAATCGCATTTGCGTCGATGTGGGACTTGCCCACCAGATCGCCAAACGACAGCATGCCTACGACCTCATGTTTTTCATTCACCACCGGTACGCGCCGGATCTGATGTGTCTTCATGAGATCGAGAGCAAGGAACAACTCATCTTGCTCAGTGCAGCAGATGGGGTCGAGCGTCATACATCCGTCAACCCAGCTGGACGAGGGATCTCTACCGGAAGCGACCACATATAGGCAAAGGTCGCGATCGGTCACAACACCGACCAATGTGGGTGTAAATCGATCCTGAATGACGGGTAGAACTCCGGTATCGGTTTCCTGCATCAGTAAAGCGGCCGAGAGTGTCGAGCTGGACGGCCAGCAACACACAGGCTTTTTGGTCATGACCTCGCTGACTTTCATAGACGCCTCCCCGGATCACGAGCAGGCGAAACACGGCGACTATTTAGCCTGCAGCGACTCGATGTACTTGTTCAAATTGGTGACTCGCAACTGTACTTCGGAGCTATGTCCTTCGCTCATGCCCCAGAACAGGTCGCCCCAAACCGGCATTTCTTTCGTACCGTGTGCTGCCAGTCGCAAGTCGCCACGGATAGCGGTTGTAACGTGCTCTGACGGATATTTGCCGCCATTCTTCTTCGCAAGTGCGGTCAGATCCGGCGGTAGCACCTTCAGCGCTTCGGCAGCTGGGCCGTTGCCTTTTCCGTCGACGCCGTGACAGACGCCACAGTACGCGGTATACATTTCCGTGGCCGAAGTCGGCGAAGTCGCCTTGATCGGAACCTGTCTGATTTCCTTTTGTTGGGCGGCAACAAAGAAGGCCAGACATGCCATGAGACCAATGATGGGAAAGATGCTGCGAACGAGCATAATGACCTCCTCCCCCCGGCACCAGGATGTGCGCGGCTGAAGAGCTTCAATCCGCAAGTGTGGTGTGGACCTCACTGTCTCCACTACTTCTATTATCCTCCTTTCGAGAATCGCTGACATTGCTACACGGTAGAGTGCCGCGATTCAGTCCGGCCTCGGTGACGCCGATCACATCGAAACAAAGCAACTGCTTAAGCTAGGCCAGTGACGGTCGTATAATAAAAAAGTAGCTGTGGAGGATGTTGTGGCCTCCGCATCTCGCGTTCTTGTCTTCAGGACTTTCTGCGCTGATCCCCTCGAATTTGTTGCAACCAGGCTCCGGAGCCGGCGAGGGCAGCGAGTATTGTTATGGGCCGGCGCAGCGATCTTCGTGTTTCTGCTCGTGGCAATCGAGCTACGTTCTTCCTGGCTCCAATCTCGGATTCTCACAGCGATCTCTCACCGAGAGACGTTCGTGGTCCTGCCTGGTCGCAGCGAGTCCATCCGCTATACGCGCAGCGGTCCATACGACGAACGCCTCGGTTATTCACGCATTCCGGAATTTGTCGAGCGCACAGAGTCACGAGGCTATGCGATCGAAGCGCAGGCGCGCCCTTCCAAGATGTACATAGCCCTTTCAGATCTCGGCGTTTTCCCGATCTATCACGAGAAGAAGGAAGCAGGGCTTGAGATCCTGGATCGAGATGGCAACTCCTTGTACGAGTTTCGCAATCCGGAAGAGAGCTACCGCGAGTACTCTGAAATTCCTCCGATTATTGTTCAGACTCTTCTGTTCATTGAAAATCGCGCGATGCTGGACCCCCGCCATCCCAGCCGCAATCCAGCAATTGAGTGGCAGCGGCTGTCCCTTGCGGTATTCGACTACGCTCTACACGAGGTCAATCCCAGTCACGCGGTGATCGGTGGAAGCACTCTGGCTACACAGCTGGAGAAGATGCGGCACTCACCCAAAGGTAGGACGCGGTCGGCAGGCGAAAAGGCTCGGCAGATGTTCTCCGCATCGCTGCGGGCGTACCAGGATGGCCCACACACTCTGGTTGCACAGCAGCGCGTCATTCGCGATTATCTCAATTCGCTGCCCCTTGCGGCTGTGCCAGGGCATGGCGAAGTCATTGGCCTTGGTGACGGGCTGGAAACCTGGTACAGCACCGATTTTCGCGCCACCAATGCACTGCTCAGGAGGTCACAAAACGATCTCAGCACCATTAACGCGCAGGAGCAAGCTCGCCGGTATCGCGAGATACTTTCCCTGCTGCTTGCGACACGCGCGCCGTCCCGTTACTTGGTGAGTCGTCCTGACGCATTGGCAGCGCAGACAGATCGCTATCTGCGCCTACTGTCTAAAGAAGGCGTAATCTCGGATCATCTGCGCGATCTGGCGCTGCAAGAGCGACCTATCTTGCAGCGTCGGCACGGAGATGTTGCGGTAGACTTCATTGACCGTAAGGGGCGGGCACTAGTGCGTACGCCGCTTGTTCCGCTACTGGGACTGCCAAGTACGTATGCGCTCGATCGATTGGACGTGTCGGTCCGCAGTACACTTGACGGAACTGCGCAGCAGAATGTCACTCAGTTCTTGCGCAGACTCACCGATCCCAGCGAAACCCTCACCGCGAATTTGAGGCAGCATCGCCTGCTGGCTCAAAGCGATCCACACGGCATGATCTATGGGTTCACGCTGTACGAACGCGGTCCCGGGCTGAACCTCTTACGCGTGCAAGCCGACAACTTCAATCAGCCCTTGAACATCAATGAAGGCACGAAGCTCGAACTTGGCTCTACCGCCAAGCTTCGTACCCTGGCCAACTATCTAGAGATTGTCGAACAACTGCATGAACAATACGCGCATGTTCCTGCCTTGGAGCTAAGCGCCCTTCCGCCTTCACCAGAAGACCGTTTGACCAGGTGGGCAATTCGCTATCTATCGACGGCGCGTGATCGGAGCCTGGAGCCAATGCTCGAGGCCGCCCTCGCGCGTGAATATTCGGCAAGCCCGGCTGAAGGATTTTTCACTGCGGGAGGCCTACACCACTTCAGGAATTTCGAATCCAGCGACGATCACCGGTCTGTGACCGTGCGCGAGGCATTTGCACGTTCCATCAATCTGGTGTTCATCCGCCTGATGAGAGATATCGAGCGTTACTACATGCGGAGTGGAGGTGCGTCGCCCGATATTCTCATGGATCCGACTAGCAGGGAGCGCCACCAGTACCTCGTTCGCTTCGCCGATGAGGAAGGTCGCGTATTCTTGCGGCGCTTCTATCGCAAATACGCGGGCATCACACCTGCTGAAGCTCTTGATGAGTTGGCTCGTGGGCGCAATTGGTCGCCAGTTCGTCTGGCCGTTGTTTACCGCTCGGTCCGGCCGGAAGCCACCGTCGCAGAGTTTACGACTTTCCTCCGCGCCCATCTGCGTGTACCCGTTCAGTCCAATCAGTTCGCAGCTCTGTATCAGCAATATAGCTCCGACAAGTTCAATCTTGCGGACCGGGGATATCTGGCACGCGTCCATCCGCTGGAACTGTGGCTGATCTGGTATCTCACCGAGCATCCAAGGGCAACCTTTGCGGAAGTTGTGAGCGCAAGTGCGGATGAACGCGAGCAGAGCTACGCGTGGCTGTTCCGAACTCACCATAAAAAAGCGCAGGATCTGCGCATCCGCATTCTTATGGAGGAGGATGCGTTCAAAGGGATCTGGCACGAGTGGAACCGTGCCGGATATCCGTTCGAGCGCTTGGTGCCCTCGTATGCCACCGCCATCGGCGTCTCGGGGGACACCGCTGCGGCATTGGCTGAACTGCTGGGCATCATCGTGAATGGCGGGATGCGCTATCCACATTCCGCCATCGATCAGTTGCGCTTCGCTGAGAACACGCCGATGGAGACCGTGCTCAGGCGGCAACCGGGCAAGGGTCAACGAGTGTTTTCGGCTGAGGTTGCTGCCCTCGTGCGCCGGGAATTGATCCAAGTCGTTACCAATGGCACAGCACGCCGCGCCTGCTGTGGTTTTGTGACGAGTGATGGCTCCATCGTGCCGCTGGGAGGCAAGACCGGCACTGGCGACAACCGAATCAAGACTTTCACTTCCGGCGGGCGCCTGGTCGGCTCGCGAGTGGCGAATCGGACGGCTGTCTTTGCGTTCGTCATCGGCGATCGCTTCTTCGGCACTGTGATCGTATTCGTTCCGGGAGATGCCGCGAGGAATTACGAATTCACCAGTTCGCTCCCCGTGCAGATCTTCAAGGACTTGGAACCGACGTTGAGGCTGTTGTTGGAACGCTGAACTTATCTACGACGGGGAGAGATGGGCGAAGCATCGGCCTCAGCTTTCGTCCCAATCCCGCTTTCCCTCGCCAACCCCGGGAGGCCGCCGTAATCCACGCCATGGAAGGCAACAATGATCGTGGACGAGTTGAGCACTTAAAGGAGTTGCGCGGGCAGAGTCCATCAAGTTCTGGCCGACCATCAACTGGAACCGGTCAGCTTCACTGTCGCAAGTCGGTTGCTTACCGACCAGGCTGCAATCCCGAAAGGCTCATCGTTTAACAGGAGTGATGGGCCTATTTTTGTTGATGGTTCCCGTAGGCTCCTCCGTGCCTGGGAGTGGGCACTGGTGGGCCATTCACCTACCAGTTCGACGGGTCTAGTTTAGTAGAGGGATGTAAAGGCCATGACGTATATGCCAAATAACGCTGGGATGGTCAGCGTCGAGGATTCGCACCGTATCTTGTACGCGATCTTCCCGAACTATCCCGAACTAAAGCCGTGTAATCCCGCGCCGCCCCTCGAACCGATGGCACCACCGCCCCTGAAGATCCCACTTTTTGAAGGCGCAGTGGCATGCTGAGCGCAGCTACCTCCGATCTAAACCCCACGCCACACGCAGGACATTCCATTTCTTCACAATGTCAAACAAGGTATTTGTTTCCTTGAGGATCAGCGCACAGTTGCGTCAACGAGATGCCACAGCGTTCAAACGCGTGCTTTGAGGATTGTGATTGCCGTTACTGCACCACAGAACGAATTGCCATAACGTCTGAGAGAGCAGCACTCAAATTGACTGTTAACGAATCTCGGTATCACGCAATATAAAAAGGCGCCCACCTTTGGGTTAGGCTGGGTTCGCATCGTCAACCTGTTTAAACCTTGCGCAGGCAGGGAGATTGAAACAGAACTAGCGCTGCCAGTATTACCGCACGAGGGCCCGGCTTTGAGTCGCGTGGGTGCAATCACTGCTGAGTGCTGGGAAAGGGAGTAACGTATGTACAGAAAGGTTCGTTGAAGATCGGCCTTGCGTTGGAGGCCGAGATGTCTAGCATCGCTCTGCATCGGCGGTCAGGGAGACTTCCTCTACGGTCTGCAGCAGAGCCCGCCACCCTACCCACGCTGTTTGGTGCAGGCTACGGACTGTACAGGATTCGGAGAAGTTCGTTTGTCCTTTCGTTCGTGGGACACACTCTGTCCATCGCACTGTTCTTGGTTTCGGCCAGGTTTGTGGCGGCTCACCGCCACGAAATTCGCCAGCAGGTCATTGGCATCGTCACGGATGTGAGCCCTTACATCTTGCCTCCATCAGCCTCCAAAGCCGGGGGTGGAGGCGGAGGCGGCGACCGCGACAAGCTGCAAGCCTCCAAAGGAATCTTGCCGCGCTTCTCTCGCGAGCAACTGGCTCCTCCGGCGATAGTAATCCGCAACGAGAACCCCAAGTTGGCGGTCGAGCCAACCGTGGTAGTCCCGCCCGAGATTCAGCTGCCAATCCCGCAGATAGGGCCGCTTGGTGATCCTCTTTCCTCGACTCCGGGTCCGCCTTCGAATGGCACTGGCTCGGGTGGTGGAATTGGATCTGGCAGCGGCGGCGGGGTTGGCTCCGGTCACGGACCGGGCGTTGGTCCGGGATGGGGAGGCGGAATCGGCGGGGGCGTGTACCACATCGGCGGCGGGGTCTCAGCACCGCATTTAATCTACGGCCCTGAACCAGAATTCTCTGACGAAGCGCGAAAAGCTAAGTATCAAGGCACTGTTGTCTTGCAGGTCGTGGTGGGAGCCGACGGAAGGACGCACGATATTCGCGTAGCCCAATCCTTAGGCATGGGTCTTGATGAGAAGGCCATCGAAGCAATTCGACTGTGGAAGTTCGAACCCAGCCGCAAGGATGGAGTGGCAGTGGCTGTTCTGGTCGATATCGAAGTCAATTTCCACCTGTACTAGCCTGCCTGTGTGCTTTACGAAGTCCGCACTCGTTTATCGCTGCCGCAGAACATGCGCTTTGCCCGCCGTAATGAAGACAGCATACCCTTTGCAAGGTTCTGACTCGGAGCGGAGCCTTTTGGGAACTCTCAGCTCGGTGTTAGGTTGGTCCCCGAATTGACTAGGAACGACCAGGAATCGTCTTTTTGTAGGAGATCATCGAGGAATTGGCGCCAGTCGGGGCTGAGTTCGGGAGAAAGGCCAATCCGCTCTGGAAGTGGTTTGTTGATATTCGCGGTGTCAACTGCGAGGCGATTGATCCTCTCTCTGATGGCGTGCATCACCGGATCGGCGAGAATGAAGCCGCGCCGCACGATATTGAAATCCACTTTCCTCCCAGAAATACCGATCCACAGCTCTACCACATCGGGTGCCAAGTCTTCTGCACCACGTGGCGGTCGTTGTACGTAGTTGATCTTCAGCTTGCCCATGCGCACACCAGCAAAAGGCAGCTTTGCAGTCAGACAGAGGCGGGTGCAAAATGCGCACCAGTTCAATTCGCTTTGACCGCGTGTGTCACTTTTCAACCAGGCAGTATTCGCCGAGTTTCTTGTCTTTGTCAGGCAGGGCAGTATCTGACGGAGCCGCAGGCTGTGGATAGACCTCAACGTCCCTGCACTCGTACATTCCAAAATTCTCGGGAAGTTCCACCATCAGATAGTTGCCGTTTTTTAGATTCGTGCAGCCCGACGCTCCCTGGTTGCACTGTAGCTGGTAAGTCTTGTTCCCTTTCAGAACGTCCATGATCACGACACCGTTATTCAGTTGGCTTCCCCTTACTGTGATGTTGGACTTTTCCTGGGCACAAACCTGCCTTTTGCACAACACGCAGAAGAGGGTAAGCAGAGAGAAGAGAACCACTGCTTTCTTCATAATGCACCCCTTCTGGCGAAGCCGAACTGGCTCCGCCGGCTTTTTATTCCTCTTGTCTAGATGTTTGCGCGTTCCCAGATCTGTGTCTGTGACACGAGGCACAGCGCGTCGGCTGATGAGCAATCGGCGGGGGAAGGCGGCCTGACCGGCCTTACATCTGCACTGCGGACATGCGCATCCTGTAATGTGGACCAATCGTTCGATAAGTTGCATCCGTCGTTTTTGATTTGACCGGCCTTGGCAAACAATCTCCGGATCCGTGCTCAGACCTCAGGATTCACTGGACTTGTTCTGCTTCTTTCGAAACAAACTGAAGATCGAACCCGGCCTGTGATTCCGGTCATATTAATCAAGTTGTCTTAGTGTCAATATGACAAGAGAAGAGCTTGACTTCGCTGGACGCCAGGAAAAAGGAGGCGTTTATGTCAAGCGTCGCGTCGCTATCCAGAGACCTGGGGGTGAAGTCGGTCCTGATAGCGACAGATTTTTCTTCAGCATCAGATAAACCTCTCCGTCACGCTCTCGCTGTCGCCCGATGCTACGGAGCGAAATTCTACTTGGTGCACGTGGTTTCCTCCGTCGGGTTCGCGATTGCGGGACCAGACGCCTGCAACGCAGCGTGCCAAGCGGCATGGCGGGACGCCCATCAGTTAGAAGATGAATTAGTTGAAAGTGGCGTGCTGGCGGGACTGCGGCATGAGGTCATTGTGCGCCAAGGCGAGGTGTGGGAAGAATTGGAGAAGGTGGTCAGGCAGGAGGAGGTAGATCTCGTCGTTGTCGGGACTCACGGTCGAGCAGGCATCCGGAAACTGATCTTAGGGTCGGTAGCAGAGCAAATCTTTCGCCACGCTGATTGCATGGTCCTGACCGTCGGGCCAAGTGCTTCGCCTGAGGCTCCGATCGACAGTCATCGATCAATCCGACCCTTTCTCTTCGCAACGGATTTCGGCGCTGCTTCCTTGCACGCCCTCCCGTTCGCGATTTCCTCAGCGAATCGCTTTGCGGCGAAACTGGTATTGCTGCACGTCATCCCAGCCGTAACAGTGCAGGAGCCGTCGCGTTGGTACACAGCAAATGATGTCATATGCGAGCGAGAGAATGCCCGTATCGCTACTCTCCGCCGCCTTGAGGAGTTAATGCTGCAAAACACTGAGTTAAGGATCAAACCTGAATTCCGTATTGAATTTGGAGCACCCGATGAAATGATCTTGCACACAGCAGCGAGCCTCAATGCCGACGTTATTATTATGGGACTGCATCACTCAGCCCATATTGGCGCTGTTTCTCATATGCCGTGGGCTACTGCATATAACGTGGTGCACCGCGCCAGTTGTTCGGTCCTGACCGTCAGGAGTTGACCCGAAGCGCCACAAGTGTGAAGGATGTGAGTAGGAAGGGGCTATGCCTCAGCCACGCATTAAGCATAGTTGTCGCAGTCATCAAATCTCATTGCTTAGTCATCGTTATGTCTGTCTTTCGGTGTGTCGCGTTACGGTGAATGTGTGGAGGAAAATGCATCTCCGTCAAATAATGACCGGGCGCACTGCGAATGGTGATCTGGGTCACTGCATTTCTGGCTCGGGAGTAGTTGCGTAAACTTAGAGGCAGTGTGGATCTGCACTCACAACTGCAAGGAGGTTTGCATATGAAATCTCTCGTGCGCTGGCAGCCCTTCCAAGAACTCAACTCATTTCAGAAACAAATGAATCGCATGTTTGACAACTTCTTTGGCAGGACAACATCACTGATGCCACTGGAAGAGAATCTGAGCGACTGGGAATTTGGTCCTCCGGTGGACATTTATGAGGATGACCAAAAGCTGACCTTCAAAGTGGAAGTGCCAGGAATTGATGAGAAAGATATCAAAGTCGAAGTCGAGAACAACATCTTGACCGTACATGGGGAACGAAAGCTCGAGAAGGACATCAAGGAGGAGAACTTCCGCCGCATGGAACGTCATTACGGCGTATTCTCGCGCTCCTTCACGCTTCCCAGCACGGTGGACCCGGAAAGGATCGAGGCGAATTACACGCACGGTGTGCTGGCAGTTCAGATGCCCAAGCGCGCTGGAGCGAGGCCCAAGCAAATCAAAGTGAATGTGCCTAAGGCCCTGAAGGCCGCGTAATCAGCGGATAGAGAAGGGGTGCACCATGTTTCAAACCATAGACGAACAAATCGAGACGACAGAAGGAGGACATCCTACTACTAGAGCGCGCTTGGTCCGTTTTGCGGGCATAGCGGTCATCTTAGTGGTATTGGTTGCGGCACTGTACTACGCAATCGTGTCCTTCGAATGACTTACGTCTGCGGAGTCGCGAAGCGAAGGAGGGTACAAGAATTCTTGTGGGGGGTTTTATACGAACCACCAAAGATAGACTC
>Ga0070712_100000715_pt1 | contig 19531 bp, 16 predicted proteins | sample LARL81metaG_FD_71396 | JGI IMG/M metagenome (GOLD analysis project Ga0070712, IMG submission 71396) | Corn, switchgrass and miscanthus rhizosphere microbial communities from Kellogg Biological Station, Michigan, USA - LAR L8-1 metaG | ecosystem: Host-associated > Plants > Roots > Rhizosphere ...
TCGATCACCCACAAATTCAAAGTCGGAGACCACGAGGGCTACGTCACCGTCGGCCTCTATCCCAACGGAGATCCCGGCGAACTCTTCGTCAAGATGGCCAAGGAAGGCTCGACCGTTTCCGGCCTGATGGACAGCTTCGCACTCGCTGTCTCGCTGGCGCTGCAATATGGCGTTCCGCTGAAGACCTTCTGCGAGAAGTTCGCCCACACCCGCTTTGAACCCAGCGGCTGGAGCGGCAATCCGGATATCGGCTACGCCAAGTCGATCATGGACTATATCTTCCGCTGGATGCAGCTCCGCTTCCTCACCGGCCAGCAGCAGATGCTGTTCGAGAACCTGAGGCCCAAGTCGTCGGTCGTCAGCCCTCAGTCGTCAGAAATCGCGGACCCGAACGAATCATCTACGCCGTTGCTGGAATCCGGAAGCCGAATGCCGAATGCCGGTTCCGTTCACGCCGCCGACGCACTGTCGAGCATCGTGGACCTCGGCGATGCCCCAAGCTGCAGCTTCTGCGGCAGCATCATGACCAGAAACGGCAGCTGCTACCGCTGCATGAGCTGCGGCAGCACCAGCGGCTGCTCGTAAGCAGATTTGTATTCGGCAGGTTCGTAATCAGGGCACGGCGACCGTCGTGCCCTTCCTATTTGTTCCCTTTTTGTAAAATCGCTCATTCGTCCTTGCACTCCGACCCCAGTCTGGATCAGACTCATGCTCTAGCTTCCCCCCAAACATAAGCGGCGTTCCCAGAAACGTTTTCGGCCCCAGCCGCACTATCCATTAAGGCGGAGTGTTTTGTCATGCCAACCGGACTCGATCAATTGCAGCACATCGTCGTGCTGATGATGGAAAACCGTTCCTTCGACCACATGCTGGGATCGCTGCCGGGTATCGGCGGAATTGACGATGCCGGCGCGTACACCAATCCCGACACCAACGGGAATCCAGTGAAGCCGCAGCCGCTGGCGGAATTCCAGGCACAGCTCCAGCCCGATCCCGATCATCACTTTCCCGCCGTGGATCTCCAGATTTTCGGCGGAGACACCAGCCCCAACCGCAAGCCCAACATGCAGGGCTTCGTGAAGAGCTACTTCCATCAGCAGGGCGATGTCGGGCACTCGCAGAAAATCTTGTACTACTTCCCAAAAGAGAAGCTGCCGGTCCTGACCACGCTGGCGCAGGAATTCGCCGTGTTCAATCGCTGGTTCGCCTCCATTCCCGGCCCGACGATCTGCAACCGCGCATTCGCGCACTACGGAACTTCCTTCGGACGCGTCGATCTCAACCCGCTCTATCCGCCGGAAACCATCAAGAGCATTTACACCCGACTGATCAACGCCAATCCCAAGCACACGGCGAAGGTTTATTACTACGACACGACGAGTTCCACCATGGAAGTTGCGAACCTCCTGCAGAATCAGCCCGAGCTCTTCGGAACTTATGGCCAGTTCCTCGACGACTGCAAGAAAGGAAATTTGCCCGAGTACTCATTCATCGAGCCTAATTACAGCGATCACCAAGGCGACAGCGGTGAAGAAGTCGCCAACGATCAGCATCCCGACCACCACGTGCAACAGGGAGAGGTCTTCATCGCCACGATCTATCAGGCGATCAAGAACAATCCGAAGCTCTGGCAGAACACCGCGCTGTTGATCACCTACGACGAGCACGGTGGCATTTTCGACCACGTCCCGCCACCGAGCTGCGTCAAAGACATCTTTACCGCCGACGGCAACGCCACCGGCACTGGCGTGCCGTTCCAGTTTGATCGTCTCGGCGTGCGCGTGCCGTCGGTGCTGGTGTCACCATGGATTCCCAAAGGGACCATCGTGAATCGAGTTTTCGACCACGCATCGATACCGGCGACAATCACGAAGTTTTTCCTCGGAGACGCCTCGCCGCGCTCACCGCGGGAGATCAACGCTGACGTATTTATCGAACCGAAAAGCGCGAACGTCGATCCCGCACGGAATGTGCTGTCGCTCACCGCGATGCGCACCGATTGTCCGGACTTTGACGTTTAGCCTTGCAAATCCCCTACAGTGCGGTGCGACATGCCGCGAAAGGAGCTTTCTCATGGCCCTCATTTCTGTTCCGAAGCCGCCGAAGAGCGCGTATAACCCGGACCGTCCCGCCACGTCGCTGCTGAAAGCGCATGTCGAACACATGCGCGAAGCGGAGAGCAAGCTTCCGATCAAGTATCGAAGCGATTTTTATGCCAAGGCCGTCCGCACCGAAGGCGAAGCCGCCGAGTACATTCGCGACGTCACCGAAGCGATTCACGAGGCGCATGCGGACGCTGAGAAGAGGCGAAGCACAGGGAAGAAGAAACGCAGACTCGAGATTGCCGCCGCAGCCGAGGAAAAACCGAAGAACTCTTCGGCAGCACGCAAGCGCCCTACCAGCTCTGGCAAGAAGAGTCGTGCGACCAAGAAACGCAGGAAGTAGCTGAAGCTTGGAGGCAGTATGCGCTGGATTGTGGCGGTATGTCTGTACCTGGTTTCGACCGCAGCTCTTGCTCAGGAAAGCTGGGTGCACGCCGACTTTCGCCGTGAGGGCGAACGCGTGCACGATGCCTGCACTTTTCACAATTTCATGAGCGTCGGCAGTTGCGCCTACACGCTGTTCACCGATCATCCTCTGCACATCGCTGCCGGCAGCATGCCTCCTCAAAACGGCTTCGGCCTTGGTCTTGCCTATGTCGCGAGTCGCAATACCGAGAACTGGCGCTTGAGCTGGGACATCGATGCCGTCGGCGCCACCACCGGATCATGGCGCGCTGGTGGATACCTCAAGCTAGTCCACACGCCAGTCCAGCCGATTCATGTGACTATGCCGAGCCCTTCCGGCGGAACATCGGCGCAGCCGAAGACGCATGAACCGCGCATCCATCCTTTCACCGTCTTCAATCTCTACGCGCAATCCATCTCGCTTAATAAGCTGAACTATCTCGGACTGGGCAACGATTCCTCGCTGCTCGGCGCTTCTGTATTCGGAATGACGCAAACCATCGTCGGCGCCAATGTCACGAAGCCGGTCTATGAGTGGGCCGCGATCAGTAAGCTGAACCTGTCTCTCTTCGGAGAGATGAATGGCAGATTTGTGGATATTCGCGGCGCAGGCGGTTCCGTCCCTTCTATTCAAACTCTCTATACAGATGCCACAGCGCCCGGACTCAGTAGCCAACCAGGATTCTTCCAACTCGCCCAAGGGGTCCGCATCAAGCCAGTCATAGGCGATCACCTGGAACTCAACTACTCGGGCGGCTTCCAGGAATATCTCGCGCCATCCAGTTCGCAGAACACCTTCGAACGATGGACGGTCGATCTGAACCACACCTTTCATTTGTACGGATACACGGAATCGGGCGTAAAGACGACGAATCTGGCGGGGCCTGATTCGTGCGCGCCCGCCGGACAAACATGTCCTCCGGTTTCTAAGTCGCGCAATCTGAATGGATCGATCGGCGTCCGTCTGATGCTCACGGAGTCCATGAACTCCGTCTCCAACGTTCCCTTCTATTTCCAACCGACACTCGGCGGCCAGGACATCAACAGCGCTCTCACTCTCGGCAGTTATCAGGACTATCGCTACCGCGCGCCAAATCTCCTGCTGCTCCAGGAAAATTTCGAGCACTCCATCTGGGGACCCTTCGGCGTGAAATTCATGGCCGACCAAGGCCGCGTCGCGGTGAACCGCAGCGATCTGGGCTTCGACCATTTTCGCCACAGCTACGCCGCCGGACTCACGCTGCGAGCAGGAGGCTTCCCCATGGTCCAGATGATGTTCGCCTGGGGAGGCCCCGAAGGCCACCACAACATCTTCAACATGAACTCATCATTGCTAGGAGGAGGCGCCCGCCCGCCGCTCGACTAGACGAGGCTGTGGTCGTCTTTCTTTGTGGAACCAAATCCTCATAGCCTTTATGAAAGGGATTTGACGCGAGATTAAGAGCCGCTCTTCCACGCGGGTGCCCATCCCTTGCGCTCTTTGCAAAGGGTGTGCCACCGCTGACACCCTCCCGATCAGCTTCGGCTGAAGTGCAGGCGCCGTGAGCCACTTCGGCGTCCCATCCGGTGTTACGATTTCCCGATGCGAAGCGTAAGCCTCCTCCTCTTTTCTTGCCTGATGCTTTCCCTGGGGCAGAGATCATCCGAGGATCCACTGCTGCACTTGCCTCCCAACATCGAAGTGCTCACTCATTTTGGCGAGCGCGCCGATATCTCTCCCGACAATCAGCGCGTGGCTTTCATGACGAAGAGCTTCGGCGATGCGATGGTGATCGACCTCAAGTCGCGCGCGATTCAATGTCTTACCTGCAACGTGCCTGCGGCTGTTTTCCTTCGGGTGATGCACCTGGCCACTGGCGACTACATCCTGATCGGTCCCGACCATTTCGAAGATATCCATACCAGCCGCACGAGGGATAACGAGCTTTGGTACCTCAGTAAAGAGCGCGGATCGAAGCCCGTCAAACTCGGCCAGAAGATGAGCGAAGGCGCGGCCATTTCCAAGAAGAGCTTGAAAATCGCGTTCTCGCAGACTGCGGCGCAGGCACCGGACCTCGCGCCCGAGGTCTCGCGACTGATCGTGGCCGATCTCGATCTCTCCGGCACAGCCCGGCTGATCAACAAGAAGACTGTCTATGAGAGCAAAGACAGAAACTGTACTCTCGAAGCACAGGATTTCTACGATGACGACCGCAAGATGACTTTCACCTGTTACGAGCCCGACGGCCGGGCGTCGGTGATGGGAATCGATTTGCAGACGGGCGAGGTCACGAATTTTTCGAAGTCTCCCGGAACGTATAACGAGGTCGAGGGAATCTTTCCCGACGGCCTTCACACCGCGGTCGAAGCCGATCGCCAGTGCGAACAACTTGGCGGACAGCGCGGATCGGGGAACATCGACATCTGGAAGCTGAGGCTGGATGGCACCGGGAAAGACTTCAGCCGTCTGACCCACTTCAACGACTACGAGGGCGGAAAAGCGTCGAACCCGGTGATTTCAACGGACGGCCGCTTCATGGCGTTCCAGACTGCGCGCACCACCGATCCCGCCGGCGTGGGATACGGAATCCTGTTGTATTGGTTCAACCGGTAACGGGGCCCACCAGTCCCGTCCGCAAAACCCCGAGTGGCTCCAACAGCGCCCGCCTACCACGAACCCACTGGACTGCTCCCCACCCACCCCCGAAATTCCGCGATTTAACTCTCCCCATTCCACTTACACCCAAAATCATTGCGTCCGCCCACACCCTCTGTTAGCCTTTTATAAGGACGTCCTCCCAGTGTGTCGCGCCGATCGCGGCCGCTTGGATTTCCGCTGGCCGGCAAAAACTATCTCCGGTCAGGCGTGTAACGACTTGCCCTGTGGCCCCCTGCCCAGTGCAATCTTAAGGAGACAAACCATTGCCATCGAAAAATCGTTTCTTGTTCACTTCTGAGTCCGTCACTGAAGGCCATCCTGATAAGATCGCCGACCAGATTTCCGACGCCATTCTCGACGCCTGCCTCACCGACGACCCCGTCAGCCGCGTCGCCTGCGAAACCCTCACTGCCACCGGCCTCGTCATGATCGCCGGAGAAATCACCACCAAGGCTTACGTCGACTTCCAGCAGGTCGTCCGCGGCACCGTCCAGTCCATCGGATACGACAACGCCCTCCACGGCTTCGACTGCAACACCTGCGCCGTCATCTCCAGCATCAACAAGCAGTCCGGCGACATCGCCATGGGCGTAGACACCGGCGGCGCCGGCGACCAGGGAATGATGTTTGGGTATGCGGTGAATGAGAATTCGGATTACATGCCGACTTCCATTTCACTGGCGCACAAGCTGACCATGCAGCTTTCGAAAGTGCGCAAGAATGGAACGCTTCCCTTCCTCAGGCCTGATGGAAAATCCCAAGTTACAGTTGAATATGACGCGAACGGAAAAGTGATCCGTGTTGACGCCGTCGTCATTTCCACGCAGCACGCCGAGACCGTCTCGAACGACGATCTCCGCGCCGGCATTCAGAAGCACGTGATCCAGGCCGTGATCCCGCCGCAGCTTCTCGACGAAGACACCAAGTACCACATCAATCCCACCGGACGCTTCGTCATCGGCGGCCCCATGGGCGACACCGGACTCACCGGCCGCAAGATCATCGTTGACACCTACGGCGGCATGGGACGTCACGGCGGCGGCGCCTTCTCCGGAAAAGATCCGACCAAGGTTGATCGCTCGGCTGCCTACATGGCGCGTCACATCGCGAAGAACGTCGTGGCCGGCGGGCTCGCCGACAAGTGCGAAGTCCAGCTCGCTTATGCCATCGGCGTGGCCGATCCCGTCAGCGTGCTTGTCGAGACTTTTGGAACTGAGAAAGTCGATCCGGCGATCATTCCGGATCTCATCCGCTCGCACTTCAAGCTGACGCCTCGGGGCATCATCGACTCGCTGAATCTGCGCCGTCCGATTTATAAGAAGACGGCCGCCTACGGCCACTTCGGACGCACCGATCCCGACTTCACCTGGGAAGCAACCGACAAAGCCGCCAAGCTGGCGAGCGATGCCGGCGTGAAGGAACCAGCGTTAGCAAGAAAGTAAAAGGCCAATCACCACAGGGATCACAGGGAAACCCCTGTGAAACTCTGTGTTCCCTGTGGTGAAAGATTTTTTCTGGCCAGCAATCGCAAGTGCAATCGGGGCGTAGTCCCAAAGTCGCAACAAAATACGCGAATTCGGGACGTTATCACTATCGGAATTTCGCTGTTATCTGAGAAAATAAGTAGGGATCCACGAAGCTTTCATAGCAACGAAGCAATCATTCCCCCGAGCGCCAGGAAGCGCGCCACAATCACAAGCTAGCAGCTAGAAGCTAATAAGGAGCAGCATGTCAACCGCCGCCATTAATTGCGACATTAAAAATATTGAATTGGCCGATCTGGGAAAGAAACGCATCGAGTGGGCGAACCAATCGATGAAGGTCCTGCAGATCATCCGCAAGGAGTTCATCAAGAACCAGCCGCTGCAGGGCGTGCGCATCTCGGCCTGCTTGCACGTCACCGCGGAGACCGCCAACCTCGCCATCTGCCTGCGCGATGGCGGAGCCGAAGTCGTCCTCTGTGCCTCCAACCCGCTCTCCACGCAGGATGATGTCGCCGCCTCGCTCGTCCGCGACTACAACATCCCCGTATATGCCATCAAGGGTGAGGACAACGACACCTACTACCAGCACATCATCGCCGCCATCGATCACAAGCCGCAGATCACCATGGACGACGGCGCCGACCTCGTCTCCCTACTCCACACCAAGCGCACCGACGCCCTCACCGGCGTCATCGGAGGCACAGAGGAAACCACCACCGGCGTCATCCGGCTGCGCGCCATGTCGAAGGAAGGCGTCCTGAAATTCCCCATCGTCGCCGTCAACGACGCCGACACCAAGCACCTGTTCGACAACCGCTACGGCACCGGACAGTCCACCATCGACGGCATCATCCGCGCGACGAATTTCCTTCTCGCCGGATCGAAATTCGTCGTCGCTGGCTACGGATGGTGCGGCCGCGGCCTCGCCTCCCGTGCCCGTGGCGCCGGAGCCGAAGTCATCGTCACGGAAGTCGATCCCACGAAAGCCCTCGAAGCCGTCATGGACGGCTTCCGCGTGATGTCGATGGAAGAAGCAGCCAAACTCGGCGACGTCTTCTGCACCGTCACCGGCAACAAGAGCGTGCTCGCCAAGCAGCACTTCGCCCTCATGAAAGACGGCGCGATCATCTCGAACTCCGGACACTTCAACGTCGAAATCGACATCCCGGCGTTAGAAGCCATGTCGTCCTCGAAACGGACAACTCGTAATTTTGTGGACGAGTACTCGCTGAAAGATGGTCGGAAGATCAACCTCCTCGGCGAAGGACGCCTCATCAACCTCGCCAGCGCCGAAGGCCACCCGGCCAGCGTGATGGACATGAGCTTCGCCGACCAGGCCCTGAGCGTTGAGTTCATGGTGAAAAATGCCAAGACGTTAGAAAAGCGCGTCTACAAGGTCCCCGACGAACTAGACAAGCGCGTAGCGAAACTAAAACTCGAATCGATGAGCATCAAGATCGACAAGCTCACGCCCGAGCAGGAAGAGTACCTGGCGGGCTGGAGCGAAGGAACGTAAACAAGTATTCAGTACCCGGTACTCAGTACTCCGTGAAAACAAGTTAGAAAAAGATGGGTGCCCCACTTCTGGCCGGTTTTGCCAGAAGTGGAGGTTTTCGATTTTGACGAAGAGGGTCGATTGTCTGATGCCCTACCAATCTGGGGAAAATCGTTCGCGCGTGGTATATTCCCGCCGCGAAATGAAAGGTTCGATAAACCAACACAAAATCTGCTTCCCTCCACAATCCGATGAACAACTACGACAGTCAGAAGTGGTTCAACCTGTACAAAACGGCATTGCTGGAGTTGGAACGTGCAGCATTGACCGGTCGCATCGCTGATGCCCGCGCTGAGATAACCCTCCGTTTGGAAACCTTGCAACAGCACCCCGATCTGCACCATGCAGAAATGTCTGCTATTCAGGATGCCCTCAACAACCTGCGTGTATTGGAGCGAGAGGAACAACGCATGGCCGCAGAAGACAAGAAGCGTATCCTGCAACAGACTGTGCAAAGGCTCAAGACGATCGCTCCCAAGTTTGGGGAACCTGAGCAACAATAGCCTTCATTGTGGAAGCACCTTTGAAAACGCACGCAACTGGTTGGGTCTCACCTCAACTTATCGTTAGCCCGTCTTCTAGGCTCCGATAAGGGCGTCCCTTCTACCAACAACCTGGTTGCACTCTTCCTCATGTGCTCAACCGTTTCACGCAGGAGTTGCGATAGCTCTTGCAGAGTCGGTTCCAGATCACCATTCGTCGCAGACGCAGCCTCCGCACAAAGTTCGCGTATTCGGTCCTCGATCCTGCGCTGAGGGGGAGACATTTCTATGGATGTAAGCGTTACACAGAAACTGGCATTTGTAGGATGCTGCACAAACTGTAGTCGGTTCTACAGTGTTTACTCCACAAAACCCTCTTCACCTTCTGAATGTTGCGAAACCACAGCTTAGGTCTCCGTGTTTCCATAGGAGATGGCTCCTTGATGGGTGGTGTACGTGCAAGCAATCAAGTATGACATCAATGAGAGAGCACGAACGTCAGATGATCACCGCATTGTGCGCTCGAATTGTGGATGAGAAAAACCCTGTTGTTTTCGGGCAACTCTTGATCGAGTTGGATGCGTTGTTGGAAAAGCTGAACAATCCTCAGGCAGAGCGCACCGGGTTCGAAGGCGAAAACATGGCAACCTGAAGACGCACAAACTCTAAGTGTCTCTCCCTGAGTCTTAATGCGTTCCAATGGGGCATGTGCTCTTCTCTGCTAAGAGGCGACCTTTCCGGCCACCCGCCTTGTCATCCTGGGCGAAGTGGAAGCGAGCGAAGCGAACGGCCCCGCAGTCGAAGAGCCTGCCCTGAGGCGAATGCCGAAGGGATCCCTAAGCGCTCATCGGTGCCACAGTCCCAGCTTCTACTCGGAACAAACTGAGTACTGAGTACCGAGTACCGATAACTGGCTTCCCCCACTTACGTGCCCTTTGCATTCCTCTTACTCATGGAGTACAAAGGACACCGTCAGGGAGGGGTCCCGCGGCTTATGCCGTAGGACCCTTTTCATTAAACAGGAGAATGCGTTGGTTTACCGTCCCAGAGTTGATCCGAAGATGGCTTTTGTACTCATGCCAATTAGGCCACCCTTCAATGACTACTACGAGGACATCATTGAGCCGGCTGCGAAGGCGGCGGGAATGGAGGTTCGAAAGGCTGACGAAAACTACGGCACTGGTCCCATAATTCATGACATTTGGGATCACATCTGGAAGTCCAGCGTCGTCATCGCCGAGGGCGTATCTCTGGAAACCGGCAGGTCTTCCGCGTCATCCGCGGAAAAGAAGTTAACGCACCCAGACACCCTCACCGCTGTAAGATCCCAGATTAAGTCCTTAATTTTGAAGAATTTACTTACAAACCCTTTCTTTGCAAGATTTTCGACCTCGTCATATCCACTTCTCCTAACTCCAATGCCGCCAAGATTTTCCGGCGCAACTACAAAAAAATTATCGACAGGATATCTACCATGCCAAGCACCAACACTTGCACTCATATCAAGGTCTCCGGAGTCCGTTGCGGCGGCCCCGCTCTTCGCGGTGAGCAGTTCTGCTACTTCCATCAGCAAGCCCATCGCAGCGTCCGACGGCCGCCCTTCTCGCGCCTCCATCCCGTCGCCATTATTGAAGATGAAGACGCTATCCAGGCCTCGCTCATGGAAGTCATCAACGGACTCGTCCGCAACACGCTTGACCCCAAGCGGGCTGCACTGATCCTCCGCGCCCTCCACATCGCCGTGAAAAACGCCGGCCGCGTCCGTCTTGACAGTAAAGTACATACAATAGTCCGAGAGATCCCCGAGTATGCGCAGCCCGCAGAAGAAACGCTAGACCCACTCACCAACGAAGGCGGACGCGCTGTCCTGGACGAAGAAGCCGAACTCCCCGCCGTATCCGCAAAAGAGCCCAATCGAGTCGACCCGCAAGACCCGAACTGGCAAGAACGCCAGGAAGAAGGCGGCAGAATCCTGGCAAGACAAACCGCAGTGCGTACTGCTGCCGAGTGTGGGGCGCGCGCCCCCGCGCGCCAAGGCGTCGCCACAGAATCCTCCGCTAGTCAAGCCAGTGTGGAGACGGGCGCTCTCGCCCGTCCAGGTCGCGCAGCGACCGCCGTTTCTGCTGCCACCACCACGAAATCCACTGAGAACGTGAATCAGCGCAAGCCACCCGCCCCGGTCAAACCGAACGGACACAACGTCGCACCTCCGCAGGAGCGAAAGAATGCAGCCCACCGCGCAACCGCTGGTTAGTTTGAGGTTAAGAACCACATCGAATGGGAGATTAAATCCGTCCCTCCGATTCGACCGGAGTGGACGCCAGCAGGTCGCGGAGCGACGACCGACAATAGCCCGGCGTTTCCAACGCCCGGTATGCGGAACGGCAAAGACCCGCGACCCGGAGGGGCGCCTGATCCCCATGCGTGGCCCAAATGGAAGGACAAACGCAAAACCAAAATCCCCACTTCTGCCAACACCGGGCAGAAATGGGGCACCCGGGCCCCTGATCACTTGCTGGGAAGAAACTTGCTGTCGCCCTGATGCGCGTCGACGGGCATCGTTGCTTTCGTCTTGCGCCAGACGTTGGCGACCGCGATCGTCCAGAAAGGAACGAGATCCATTCCCGGGACAAGTTTGGCGAAGAACGATGGCAGGAATTCCCAGTGCCATCCGAGCAGCTTGACCATCAGCGCCGCGACGCCGAGGTCGAGCAGGTCGTCGGCGGGCGAGAGCGCTCCTTCGACGAACAAGGGCAAGAAGCACAGTTGCAGCGCGTCGGCTGCGATGGCTACGAGCATGGCGAGCTTGAACTGCGGGCCGGGAGAGATGGTGATCGAATCGTCTGCCATGAGAACTCCGTTCGTTCAATTCTAGACGACGAGGCAAGATCCGCGCCGGATCTGGCAGGCGGCGATAGTATTTACGTTGTTCACGGAATCGTGGCGATGGTATGATCCCCCGCATTCGTTGAACGGCGCGAACGCCAGAACTGAGGACCTGATCGAGACATGCCGAGGCATCCGGACCCGGATTTAGAAGAGCGAGTATTGAATGCAGCAGACACGTTATGGAGAAAAGGCGGAGAAAAAGCGCTGACGATGCGCGCGGTCGCGCAGGCGGCGGGGACGAATACGCCGGCGGTGTACCGACGGTTCAAAGACCGCGAAGATCTGATTCGCGCGCTGCTGTTGCGGATCGCGGGGCGCATTGGAGTGTACTTCCAGCAGGCCAAAACGCTGGAAGGCATGGCGGAAGCGTATGTCGATTACGCGCTGCGGATGCCGAATGAGTACGAGCTTTTTTATTCGCATGCGTCGTTCATGTCGCCGCGGAAGGGCCGCGGGGCGCCGCGGCCGATACGGGAGTCGCGTCCGAACTTCGCGCTGACGGAGCGGCTGCTGGCCAAGGATTTTGGCGGCGCTCCGGAAGATCACACGCAGACTGCTCTTGCGCTATGGGCGGTGCTGCACGGGACCGTGATGCTGTTGCTGAGCAAGGCGATTTCCGAAGGACACGAAGAAGCGCTGCGCGAGGCTTGCCGCGCCGCGGTGAAGGCCATCTTGAAAGCAGCGGCATAGCTGCGCATCGACCACCGCGCGCAGAAGCCGCATCATTAGCGGTGTCTCATCCTTTTCATCCCCTGTTTCTATACTGGTCCGCGATTCTGCCGATAGAACAGGTGGAGTTAGATTACGTCCGCGGGAGCACGGCGGCACGGGCAAAGGTTGAGGATGACGAAGATTCTCTCGGTCGAGGACAGCAGATTTTTGCGGATCGCTATGGAGCGCGCGTTGGCTAGGGCTGGCTATAAGGTGGTCAGCGCGGAGGATGGTCTTCAGGCAATCGAGCTTGCGGGAAAAGAAAGGCCGAACCTGATTCTGTTGGACATGCTGCTGCCAAAAATGGGCGGGCAGGAAGTCCTGGCGGCTTTGAAAAAGAATCCGTCAACGGCGGGTATCGGGGTGGTGGCGTGCACGGGGCTGTCGCAGAAAAATGCCGCGCGGCTGAAGAAGGACGGCGTGTGCGCGTTTCTGGATAAGTCTTCCCTGGAACTGGACAAGGGTAGCGAGAAGCTGCTCGACGCTGTGGCCGGCATCTTGCGCGAAACTGCCAACGGAAGCTCCGCAAACAGCCGGTGCCGGGACGTGAGGCGTCCTCTTCTTCCTGACGTCGGTAACCACCGCAGGTTACCCTCGGTGATCGTCAACCGGCTGCACTCTCGTATGCCTTAGGAAATAAAGCGGTTCTGATGGGAACTCCTAACAGGCCGGCGGAGTCTATGTTTTGTGAGAGTCTGGCCCGGCGATGGGCAAGGCCCTCGTTGGAGCGTCAGTCTTCAGCCGCAGTTTTCAGCCGCAACAGGGGTGGAAAATCCTATAATTGGAGAACGCCATTATGGCGGGAGCAACCACCTTGGGTGATTTAGCGAGTGCGATAGGCGCACGGTCGCAGGCGGAAGCGGCGATCGTTGCAGAACTGAAGGCCGGTTCGGAAGCGGCGTACGCGTGGCTGATTGGAGAGTTTCAGCAGCCAGTGTACGGACTTGTATACCGTGTGGTGAATGATCCGGCGGATGCGGCCGATACAACGCAGGACGTGTTCCTGAAAGTGTTTCGTGGGATGAAGCACTTTCACGGCGAATCGAGTTTGAAGACCTGGATTTACCGCATCGCGCTGCATGAAGCGGCGAACCGCAGACGGTGGTGGTTCCGGCACAAGGCGAAGGAAACTTCTATCGAGCCGGCGGAGTCCGAAGTTCCAGGGCCGATGGAGAATGCGTTGCAACTGGCGCTAACCGATCCGGCGGAGTCTCCATTCGATAACGTTGCGCACCATGAGGTGCAGGAGCGAGTGGAACAGGAGTTGAGGAAGGTCCAAGAGCCGTACCGGACAACGTTGATTCTGCGCGATCTGGAAGAGATGTCGTACGAGGAAATTGCAGAGGTTTTGCAAGTTTCTCTCGGTACGGTGAAGTCAAGACTGACTCGCGGAAGAGAGGCGCTAAGACAGAGGCTGGCTCCTTATGTCCGCGAGGTCGGGAACGAACTTGGGTTGACCGCCACGGAGTCCACAGACAAAGGCGAGCGGTCGCAGGTAGCTGGAGGGGGTAGAAGGGCCGAGGTGATGCCATGATTGGCATGAAAAAGACGGGCACAAGGGAAGTAGCGACATTGCAGTGCCCGCAGGTGAGGCAGTTGTTTTCTCCGTATCTGGATGGTGCAGTGACGGGCACGGAGATGCTCGCACTGCAGCAGCATCTGGCGGATTGCACGCGGTGTAATCGGGAGTATCAATCGTTACAGAAGACGCAGCAGTTGCTCATGAGCGTGCCGCGTCGGAAGGTCCCCGCGGATTTGGGACTGAAGCTGCGGTTGGCGGTCTCGCGCGAAGCCGACACCGCGAAACGAGCACGTCTCGCGGGCATGATGGTGCGCCTGGAGAATGCGCTACAGGCCTTCATGGTGCCGGTAACAGCGGGTTTCCTGAGCGCGCTGATTATCTTCGGAGTGGCGATGGTGTACTTCGTCGCTCCGTCATCGCTGCGCGCTGACAATGACGTGCCGCTGGTGATGGTCAATACCGCGCCGGAACTGCAACCCACCGCGTTCAGCATGATGGATTCGATCAAAGACGACTCGCTGGTGATTGAAGCATACGTCGACGCGAATGGAAGAGTTGAAGATTACCGGATTCTTTCGGATTCAGGAGATTCGAAGGAAGCACTGCCAGAAGTGAAGCAGATGCTAATCTTCACGACGTTCCGTCCGGCGCTGTCGATGGGACGTCCGACGGCGAGCCGGGCTGTGTTGTCGTTCGCGAAAGTCAACGTCAAAGGCTAGTACCCAGTAGCCAGTACCCGGTACTCAGTACCCAGTTAGCGCGAAGGGCGGAACTTGCGTTCCGCCCTCTTGTTTTCCCGATTGTCGCTTACTGGCAGGAATCGCTTACCTTACTGATGTTTGTGATCTTCAGGTGGCCGTGTTCGGCGGTGTTGTTTTTCATGCCGGTGTCGTGGCCCATCTGTTTGGCGTCTTCTTTCATGTTGTGCGTCTTCTCATGCGAAACGACACCTTTGGCTTCGACCGTCTGGTTGACGTGAGAAGCGAGATCGACCGAGTTGTTTTCATGAATTTCCCACGTGCTACCGTCCGTCGCAGTGAGTGTGTACTCATTACCGCTGCCGGACTTCGTGAGGCATCCGGTGACGTTGCGGACCTGGCCTTTGGAGTCATTTGCCTGGGAGCTCGCGCTGTCATCTTGCGCGACTGCCCACATAGAGGTGACTCCTGCAACTACGACGCACAGCAATAGACGAGTCCATTTGCTTTTCATTGATTGATTTTCCTCCTGGTTGTTGGCCCCAAGCTGAACAGGGCTTACCTGCATAAATAGCCGCAGATCAGGTGCTGGTTCGGGGATGGAAGTTGCTTACTGTGATCCTGTATGCAGACGGCCAAAGGCCTTTCACCACAGGGATCACAGAGGAACACAGGGCTCCGAGTCGGCGTCGCTACAATCATGCGGTGGTCACGGACAGGCGTGATTTTGAATCACCGCACGTTGCTACCTGAAAGGCAATTCCAGTCCCTGCCTTGCTGGGGGCGGGCTTGCTGGCAACTCATGTCAAATTTGGGTTGACGGCGGCAAGGTTTTTGAGCCGCCATTCATTGAGTCCCACCGGCCTGATCGTCACGATTGAGCCGGGTTTTTCCAGACAAGAAACCTGGGAGTGAGATGCCGCAAAAGTGAACTGCTGGCAAGGTCGGGAAGTTAGGCGAACGAACAGCCGATCTCGGCCTACTCTATTAAAGATCATAGGCTTACAGGCAAAAGATCTCCATTTTTTGGTAATGACACAGGACTTCCTTAACGTAAACAATAGACATTATTGGATTTATGTCGTTTTTTGTTTTGGTTTTTCACTTGCACGAAACAAATCGTCAGGGTATTGTTCTGAACCGTTCCGATTTTTGTTATGTGAGCAGCAGGTGTTGGGCAGGGTCTCGTTGCTCGGGTCATTTGTTGTCTGCTCCGATTGAAAGTTCTTCAGTTCTTCCAGTGCTCAGGAGAAAAATGTATATGAAAAAGGGCGTGCGAGTTTCGCTCGGATTCGGATTCGTACTTGCGTTAACAGCCGTGATTGGCTTGTGTGCAGTAGGCGCATTCGGGCAAGCAATTGACGGAGCCATAGTAGGCACAGTCACGGATTCCAGCGGTGCGGCAATCGTTGGAGCCGATGTAACGGCGACGAACGTTGCAACGAACGTCACCGCGGCAACGAAGAGTAGCAGTTCGGGCGAATACCGTTTCGAACACCTCCCGGTAGGTATCTACCGCATCAACGTCAAAGTGACAGGGTTCAAAAGCACGGCCGAGCAGGTTGCGGTCGAATTGAACAAGACCTCGACGCGAAATATTTCGCTGTCGCCGGGTGCAGCGAGCGAGACGGTTGAAGTTTCAGGAACGCCGCCGGCGATCGATACCACGACCAGCCAGCTTTCGACGACATATGAAGAAAAGATTTTGAAGGATCTGCCTTCCGCAAGCATAGGCACAGGAGTCTTGAACGCCTCGTTGCTGCAAGCTGGTGTTGCCAGCAGCGGTGGTCTTGGAGCAGGGTCGGGACCATCCGTGGGCGGGCAGCGTCCGCGCGAGAACAACTTCACCATTGAAGGAACGGACAACAACGACAAGACAGTAACTGGGCCTCTGGTTTATATCCCGAATGATGCGGTGGCTAACTTCACCGTCATTCAAAACCAGTTCAGTCCCGAGTTTGGACACTCGGCGGGTGGGCAGTTCAACCAGGTCATAACGAGCGGAACCAATTCGATTCACGGCGGAGCTTATGAATACTTCCGCAACCGGAATCTGAACGCTATTGACCAGAAAATCGCGAACCAGGGTGTGTTCAAGAATCCTCGTTATGACAATAACCGGTTCGGCGGTATGGTCGGCGGGCCAGTGATCAAGAACAAGCTGTTCTACTTTGTAAACTTCGAGTACAACCCGATCGGCCAGGCAGCATCACCGAGTACTGCAGCACTAGCACCGACAGCAGCGGGGTGGTCACAAATCGCGGCAATTCCTGGAGTCTCGGCGAGCAATGTGAGCGGCTTTCAGCAATATGCCACGGCTCCCTCGGCCAGCGGCGATACGGTGACAGTGAATGACTATGTTTCTACGCCGGGGACGCCGATTCCACACAGCATTCCAATTGGGGTAGTTCCGGTCGTGGCACCAGCCTTCACGAATTACCGGGCACTGGTTACCTCGATGGATTGGAACATCAGTGATAAGGACCAGGTTCGGGGACGTTACATCTACAACGAGACCAAGACGATCGATACGGCGGCCTTACTGCCGATCTTTTATACGCCGTTCCTTCAGCCCTATCACCTGGTAACGCTGGCAGAGTTCCACTCGTTCTCGCCCAACATCGGCAATGAATTCCGAGTGGGATTCAATCGAACAGGACAGAACTTTACGGTACCGGGCGGAAGCCTAGGGACGTTCCAGAACTTGGACGCGTTCCCGAATCTCACGATCGATGAACTCGGCAGCATCAATGTTGGGCCGGATCCGAATGCCCCGCAGTACCTGACCGAGAACACCTACCAGTTGGAAGACAATCTCTCGTGGATGTTCAAGAACCACAATCTGAAGTTTGGTGTGGACCTGCGCAAGCATATCGCCCCGCAGAAGTTCATTCAACGGTCTCGCGGCGACTATGAGTGGGCGACCTTTGATGGATACATTAATGACTTTGCGCCTGATTTCGGTCAGCGCAGCTTCGGCTCAGTCGGCTACTCTGGTGATGACGAGATGTATGGTTGGTACGTGAACGACATCTGGAAGATCACCCGCCATTTAAGCTTGAATCTGGGTCTCCGCTACGAATATCTGAGTGTTCCTGCTGGATGGGAGCAACAAGCGCTGAACAAGGTTGCTGATGACCCGGGACTGATCACTTTCAATGCACCACAGGCTCCGAAGAAGGACTTCATGCCGCGCATCGGGTTCGCGTATTCGCCTGGAAATAGTGGGAACACGTCAATTCGTGGCGGCTTCAGCATGGGCTACGACGTTCTGTATGACAATATCGGAACGCTGTCGCGCCCACCGCAAATCGGGTTCACGGTCAACTGTCCCGATCCCGCCTGTCATGCTACCGGCTTCCTGGCCAATGGCGGGATTGCTCCGCAGCAATCTAGCGGAATCAGCGTGCTGGATCAGGCGGATGCCCGTGCCAACACTTCTTCGTACCTGCCGGAACACGTGCAGTATCCATATGCCGAGTCGTGGAATTTGGGCATCCAGCACGTTTTCAAGAGCTACACGGTCGAAGTTCGCTATGTGGGATCACGTGGCGTGCATCTGGACACGCAGAACATTTTGAACTTCGTGGCAGGTGCAAACTCTGGGGCTGCCAACCATGTACCAACTTACATCACGATGCCGGACGCCGCGACAATCGCAGGGTTGACAACGGCCTATGGCAGCGCTGCGGCGAGCTGCAACACTGGTGTGTCGGACCCATCGGCGCCCGGCTATAACCCCAGCTGTCCTTTGGGTGCGGGCGATATAAAGGGTTCGTTGCTGTACGGCTACAACGATACCGGGACTGGGCCAGGCGGATTCTACGACCCACGATACCTGAACGACGGGTTCTTCTCACCCATCACAGGGTTCATGCCGTGGGGCGCATCCACCTACCATGGTTTGCAGACACAGATACAGCGGAATCTGACAAATGGATTGCAGTTCCTCGGGGCTTACACATGGAGTCATGAAATCGACAACTCGACTGCAGATTTCTTCACCACCGTCATCTCACCGCGGCGCCCGCAGGATTTCCGCAATCTGCCGGCAGAGCGGGGCAATGGACTGCTGGATCATCGTCACCGTTTCACGTTCCAATTGAGCTACGATGCGCAGTGGTTTGCACACGATTCCAACTGGTTCAAGAAGAACATACTTGGGAATTACCAGTTCATTCCCGTGTATACGTATGAAACGGGTCAGTGGGGAACCGTCCAGAGCGGCCTAGACTCCAACATGAATGCAGATGCTGCACCCGACCGAGCAATCTTTAACCCGAGCGGGCAAAAGGGAGTCGGCAGCACTGTATCGCCCATCACGAACAGCACGGCCTGCGCCGAGCCGCCGTGCATTGTGGGTTGGGTGGCAGACAATCCGAATGCACAGTTCATCCAGGCCGGTCAGGGTTCGCTTGCGAATTCGAGCCGTGGGAACGTGCGGACTCCTCCGATCAACAACTTCGACATATCGGCGGCCAAGCACTTCAAATTCGCGGAGCGCTACCAAGTTGATTTCCTCGCGCAGGCGTTCAACCTGTTCAACCACCCGCAATTTGTCACTGGCTATATCAATGACATTGCAAGCTTGGGAAACACTGGATCGCGGAACTTCTTGCTGCCGGCCAGCTCGACGTTCATGAACGCAAGTCAGAACTTCTCCAGCAACCCACGCACGATGCAGCTGGCATTGAAGTTCACGTTCTAGACAAACCAGTTTGCGATTTCAGGGAGGCTCGAGAGAGCCTCCCTTTTTTATTGGCTGAGCGCACCGCGGACAACCTAGTGCCAATGGTCATGGGAATGGGATAGCGGCCGTGGTCAGGTTTGAGTAGGAACTTTCCTGTCCCGAGGTATCCACGGCTGTGGTTGCGTAGTAGTACGTGCTGCCCGACTGGACGGTGTTGTCACTATAGTTGAGCGCTGCATCGAGGGCGGGATTGATTTTGGAGAATGGCCCGCTGGCCGAGGTGGCGCGGTAGACGTTATAACCGGCGATGGAGCCCGATGAGCTAGCATCCCAGGTAAGGTCCACAATGTGTTGG
>Ga0070712_100000716_pt1 | contig 19514 bp, 19 predicted proteins | sample LARL81metaG_FD_71396 | JGI IMG/M metagenome (GOLD analysis project Ga0070712, IMG submission 71396) | Corn, switchgrass and miscanthus rhizosphere microbial communities from Kellogg Biological Station, Michigan, USA - LAR L8-1 metaG | ecosystem: Host-associated > Plants > Roots > Rhizosphere ...
CTGAGGATGCCGCTCGTGCGCTCTGCCCAGGCAAGCGTTCCGATTCGAGAGGAGGTCATGCTGACACCGTTTGGTAGCGCTCGGGATGCCGACCACAGAGACGGCGGGCTGGGCGCTCCAGCGACCCATCCGGGCCGCAAGATTGGAGCTGGGTTTGAGGGCTGAGAGTTGCACAGCATGACCTCGATTAGGACGGGTTTGAAGCACGGCGGCAGCGTCCCATCCGACCGATGCGGTGTCAGTGTGGAGGGCTGGCGTCGAGCGTTCGGAGCGCCCACGCGAGATGTGCGGTTATCCACACTGTCGGGGGACTCGGGGCGTGCGAGGATCAGCGCGTGCCCATCACCGTTCTGATCGTTGACGATCACCCGAGCTTTCGCGCGATGGCGCGCGCTGTGCTCGCCGACGACGGGTTCTGCGTGGTCGGCGAGGCCGCTGACGCCGAGTCTGGCCTCGCGGTCGCGCGGGAGCTCCGCCCGGATTGCGTGCTGCTGGACGTTCAGCTCGGGGATGCTGATGGGTTTGCGCTGGCCGAGGCCCTGGCGGTTGGGGGCGAGCGTCCGGCTGTCGTGATGACCTCGGGCCGCGATCGCGGAGACTTTGAGGCGCTTATCGGCGCGAGCGCCGCGTGTGGGTTTATCCCTAAGGAACGACTGTCGGGGTCTGCGCTAGGGGAACTTCTGCGGTGAGCTTTGCCATCGCGCCGGTGGCGACGCCTCAGCGGGCGCGCGCTTTTACGGCGGCCGTGAGCCTCACCGCAGCAGCGGCCGCGGCGGGCGGCGTGGTCGCGATTGCGGCTGGAGTGGTTCGCAACGACACCCGCACGCTGGCTGCGGTGACGCTGGTCGCGGCGCTGTCGTTTGTCGGGAGCGGCCTCGTAGCGTGGCGCCGGCGCCCGGACGTGTGGACGGGCGCGCTGATGATCGCCGCCGGATTCGCCCTGTTCGCCGGGTCGCTCGCGAACAGCAATAGCGCGCTGCCGTTCACGATCGGACTGGTGCTCGCCCCGCTGCCCTCGGCGATCATCGGCCATCTGATCCTGTCGTTTCCCGAGGGGCGACTGCACTCCACGCTGGAGCGGCTTGTGGTCGCGGGCGCGTACTTCGTGGTGTTCGTGGTGCAGATCGTGATGTTGATGTTCATGGGCTTCGAGCACGTCACCGGCTGCCCGTGCCCGACCAACCTGTTGTTCATCCGCGACGACATGGCGCTGCACAGCCTGATCATGAGCACGCAACGCTTCCTCGGGATCGTGCTGGCGATCGCGGCCGCATGGATCGTTGTGCGCCGGTGGCAGAACGCCTCGGGTCCCTTGCGCCGGGCGCTCGCGCCGATCCTGGTGACCGGCAGCGCCACGATCGTGCTGCTGCTCGCGGAGCTGATCGCAGCCAACTCGTCAACCCGCGCCTGGGCGGCGGTCTCCTCAGCCGAGCGGGTAGCGATCGCGTTGGTGCCGATTGCCTACCTGGTCGGTCTCTTCCGCGCTCGGCTGGGTCGCGTCGCCGTCAGCGATCTGGTCATCGAGCTGGGGCGCATGCCCGCCGAGCCCGGCCATCTGCGCGACGCGCTCTCCCGCGCGCTGCGCGATCCCTCGCTCGAGCTCGCGTACTGGGTTCCTGAATCGGAGACGTATGTCGGCATCGATGGGCGGACCGTCGAGCCGGCCGCGGCGGCGGGGCAAACTGTCACGGTGCTCGAGCGGCACGGGCAGCGGATCGCGGCGCTCGTTCATGATCCCGCGCTGGGCGAGGATCCGGCGCTGCTGAGCGCCGTTTCGACCGCCGCTGGGTTGGCGCTCGAGAACGAACGGCTGCTGGCCGAGCTGCGCGCGCAACTGGAACGGTTGCGCGAGTCTCGGGCGCGGATCGTCGAGGCCGGCGACACGGAGCGGCGCCGCCTCGAGCGAAACCTCCACGACGGCGCCCAGCAGCGACTCGTCTCGCTCGCGCTGGGGCTGGGGCTGGCCGAGTCCAAGGTCGAGCAAGAGCCGGCCACCGCGGTGACGCTGCTCCAGGCGGCACGCGAGGAGCTCGCCCAGGCGCTATCGGAGCTGCGCGAGCTCGCGCGAGGAATCCACCCCGCGGTGCTCACCGAGCGCGGCTTGACCTATGCGCTGACGACATTGGCCGAGCGGGCGCCGGTCGAGGTTGTGCTCGACGTGCAGCTCGATCGGCGGCCACCGCCCGCGATCGAGGCAGCGGCGTACTACGTCGTTGCCGAGGCACTCGCCAACGTCGCCAAATACGCCCAGGCGACGACCGCGACGGTCAGCGTGACGATCGACCGCGAGCGGCTGCACGTCGAGGTGGCTGATGACGGCGTCGGCGGCGCCGACGCTTCTGCAGGCTCGGGGCTGCGAGGACTCGATGATCGCGTGCAAGCGTTCGGCGGCTCGCTGCGGGTGATCAGCCCCCCGGGCCAGGGGACGCAGATTCTCGCCGAGCTCCCGTTGCGCTCGTAGACTCGCGTCGGTGAGCATGACGAACGGCCCTGATGGCCCCGACGCAGGGGCGGAGCGGCTTCGCGTGGTCGTGGCCGACGACTCCGTGCTGCTGCGTGAAGGCGTCAAGCGCATCCTCGAGGACGGCGGATTCGACGTGGTCGGACAGTCCGGCACGGCCGGCGACCTGATGTTGAAGGTGCGCTCGTACGAGCCCGATCTAGCGATCGTCGACATCAGGATGCCGCCGACGCATTCCGACGAGGGCCTGCGAGCGGCGCAGGAGATCCGCGAGCGGCACCCCGGGACAGCGGTACTCGTCCTCTCGCAGTACGTCGAGTCCGGCTACGCGCTCGAGCTGCTCGCCGACAGCGCCGAGGGCGTCGGATACCTGCTCAAGGACCGCGTCTCAGACGTCAAGGACTTCACCGCCGCGGCCAGGCGCGTGGCCTCGGGCGGCACCGCGCTCGACCCCGAGGTCGTCTCCCGCCTGGTCGGCCGCCGGAAGGGCACCGGGCCGCTCGACGAGCTCTCGCCGCGCGAGCGCGAGGTGCTCGAGCTGATGGCGGAGGGCCGCTCCAACCAAGGGATCGCCGAACGCCTGGTGATCACAGACCGCGCCGTCGAGAAGCACATCACGAGCATCTTCGGAAAGCTCAACCTGCCCGCCGCCCCCGCGGACCACCGCCGCGTCCTCGCCGTCCTCGCCTACCTCCAGAGCTAGCGCCCAACCACGGTTGCTCAGCCGGACGTCGCTTACGGCCCCGGCGGCACCGATTATCAATTAGCCGGCACGACTTGGCGCGGTCGGGACCTGCCATCCGCAGGGGGGCCCGGGTTACCGGGCCCCCTTTGTTTGGGCTGCGTGCTGGGTGGCGGTTACGCCGCGATCGCCTGCTGGGGTGCGCCGTGGGCGTCTCCACCGGAGTACTCGTCACGACGAAGGAGCATCGCAATCAGCATCCCGGCCAGCATCGCGACGTGCTCGATACCCATGAGCGCGCCACCGTTCATGACGCCGGCCGCGGCCAGTGCCATCGCGGCAAAGGTGGGGATGAGCATTGATGCGGCCATCTCGTTGGTCGGCCGCCAGGCGTGCCCGCGGAAGCGCATCCAGGCGATCATCGGCACGGTCATCGTGACGCCCATCGAGAAAAGCATCATCGCGGGGTGCTGGCTCGACGTGCTCGCGCCCAGCGCGCTGAATAGCAAGTCGGCCGGCTTGCTCAGAGCGAACATGCCGATGAACATCGCGGCGATCATCTCCACGTAGTGCAGGAAGAAGCGGCGGGTCGAATGGGTCGGTTGGGGTTGCATCTCGTTTCCTTTAGTTGGGATGGGTCTCAAGCACAACGGCAGCGTCCCACCGCATCGCTGCCGGGTCAGTGTGGGCGCCTGGCGTCTTCGTTTCGAGCCCCCTCGACCCAGAGGTGCGGATAGCCGTACACGCCCCTCGCGTTCAAACAATCCCCCGCGATTGGAGACTCTCAGCCGACTCGGCTCGCGGCGCAACGCGCCGAGTGGTGCGGCTACCCGCACCCTTCCGCGCCCATTTCCGAACGCCAACACGCCTGCGCCCCGTACGGAAACGGTGTCGAGGCGGTGGGACTCTACGGCTGTGCTTGAGACCACCCTCAAGAGTCTCGAAGGAGGACCGGAAATGATCGCGTCAGCAGCCACCCCGCGGCGGGAACTCGCCCACCGGAGCACCAACGGAATCGAAGTGACCTTGGTCTGGACCGAATCGACGAACACGGTCGCGATCGCGGTCCTCGACACGCACTCCGGCGAGGAGCTCGAGTTCGAGGTCGACGGAGCTCGCGCCCTTGACGCCTTCAACCACCCCTACGCGTACGCCCCCACCGGTCGCCTCCACAGCATGCAGACGGCGCCGCTGGCTCCGGCTCGGTGAGCTCATCGGCCACGGAGCAACGGCACACCACCACCCACCCATCGGGACCGAGGTACTGACATGTACAGCCCAGCTTTTCAGAAGGACATCGCCGACGCTCGGATCGAGGATCTTCGCCGCGCCCGCGGGACATCGATCCACCCACACGGCAGCCGCCATCCTCGCCCGCAGCGCGTTGGGGACTGCTCGGTCGCTCGGGCATCCGGCGCCTGGTATTCGCCGACCCATCGCGTGCAAACTGAGGCCCCGGTCATGACGCCCGTCGTAATCGAGACGGGAAAACCCCACGCTCGCTCTTCAGAGCGCCCCATACCGCACGCGCATAGCCGAGCTTATGGTCAAGCCACGCTCAGCCCACAACCACATCAGCCTGGGTGGGCGAGTGACCAGCTAAGCGCGATCCGCCGCGAGGTCGCGGCAGAAACAGAGGATCAGTCATGACCACCGACGAACACCAAATCCGGAACCTGATCGCCAGTACATGGCACGAGTTCGTCGACCCGACACGCGACGCGCCCCTCATCCAGTCAATCCGCGAGCACTATGAGGATCGCCAGCACGCCGTTATCGTCGACTATGAGCGCACGGGCCGCCACGCATCCTGATCAGTCGGCGATGGCCGGCACGCGGAAGCGGCGCATGCCAGCTCGGCCCTTCGAGAATTCGCCCCTTTCGGGCGCTGGATCCAGCAGCGCCGCGAGCGCCCCGCTTTCGTTCGGTGACGAACATTTCGCAGGGCGCGAGAATCGCCCTGCAATGCGCGGACACGAGGGCGCTCGCGTGCCAACCGGCCGAGCTTCGCTGCCAGACGCAAGTTCGGCGAATCGGAGGGCCAGGCTCGACTTCAGAGCGAAGACCTGCCTTTGTGCTCGCGCGGCCTAACGCATCGCTCGCCCGTCGGGGACTCGTTCCCGGTTCCGGCAGTGGCGTCACTCGACTGGTTCCCGCCGGGGCTATAGCTGCTCGCGCGGCTGATGATCAGCACCGTGGATCATGGGCTGAGTTCTTCGATGACTTCGTAGGATCCATCGAGCAGCACCTCTTGGACGTGCGGGTTGATGCGGTCGACCTGCTCGCCGCGACGTAGGCGCTGTTGCGCGTCGCGCAGTTGCTCGAGCGTGCCGTCGAAGAGCCCGAACGAGATCACGACGTCGGGGTCTGAGACGTCGCGGCAGTGATAGATCCGCCTCCAGCCGGTGGGAGCCTCGCCGGGGTCCCAAGCAGAGCGGAATGCGTCGTAGGAGTCCGGCGTGAGCCGCCGCGCTGTGAGTGTGCAGATCATTCTGACCTCCTGGTGAGATTGGAACGTGAGAAGAACAGTGCCGATGGCGCGGGCTCGATTCACGGGCGGGCTTCGAGCACGAGATTGAGCGGCGTCTCAACGGCACGGTGCACGCGGGTAAAGCCACCGGCCCGTGAGCGCCTGGCGGAAGCGCGCCTCTGCGCTTGAGCCCAAGTTCGCCGCCTTGCGAGAGCGCGTTGGGGGTGCAGAGCATCGTCGAGAAAGAATCGTAGGCGCGGCGGGCCGGATTGAGGTTGTCGCCGCGGGAGTCGTGCGCCAGCCGCGCGACCGGGCGATCCCCCTCGTGGCAAGCAGTCGCGCCGCACCAGTGCGGCTGGCCAGCGTCACGTCGCCATTTCACTTCTAAGTCGCGCGCCGCGAGCTATGGGCGGCGCCAGCGGTGCCAGAGCTCGCTCGACGTGATTGTCCATCATGGGAGTCGAGGGAGCGCTGATCAGCCGAACCGCATCCTGGGCCTCAATCTAGCCCGCCCTTACTACTACGCGGGCGCCGTGGCTGGGGGTTGCATCAAAGGCGGTGCGGAACGCTCCTCAACACTATCCTTGCTAGCCGCCGGGTGGGGGCCTGGCAGGCCAGCGACTACAGTTGCGGTGATGTTCGTGACTCGCATGCGGATACCGTTTGGTCTCGCCATCCTGAGTGCCACTCTATGGTCTCTTGGGGCGGTCGCAGCGGGCGCTGATTCGGCACGTGTTGTTGTGCTTGATCGTCACGGTCGCGCGTCGGTGCGATATGACCAGGCACTGCAGGGGCGTGCGCTCACCCCGGGCGTCGAGGCGGGCGCATCGGTGACGAGAAGGTCAGTTGCGCGATCAGGCGCGGAGCGCACGGTGAGAAGCGAGCTGCTTCGCCTCTATCGCCGGGCGCTGATCACCCGGACGTCCTACCGCGGGTACGCAGCGAGCTTCAACTCGGCGGTTGTGACAGCTAAGCGGCTTCGAGGGACGCGCGCGGCAGAGCTAGAAGCGGTCATCGAGAACCTTCACAACATCGCGGCGGCGCGAATGCTGACTGTGTCGCGCCTGCCGGCTCTGTTTCTGACATTGGACCGCAATCGTCAGTGGTGGAGGTCCGGGCCGCTTCTCAGTTACGGTCAGCGCGTCGCGTTTGCGGGCTCGGACATCGTCTGGGAGTACTACCCCGGCCAGGGAATCGAACTGCAGGTCTTGGGCAGCTTCGGGAAGGCTCAGTGGTTCTGTTCGGCCGGAGCCAAATACACCGCAACGTGCCGACGGATGGTCGCCGAGCTCACGCCGCTGGCGGCAAACCGCGCTGGTGGGTTGGTGTGGGAGTACTACTTCAGGTTCGACGGGGGCGTTCCGCCGTGGACGAGCGCGATGTCCCAGGGGACAGCGCTGCAGACGCTTGCCGACGCGTACAAGAGCTTGGGGGACCCGTCGTACCTCGACATCGCGCGCAGGGCGCTGCCTGTATTCGCTGTCGCTCCGCCGAGTGGTGTTGGCATCAGGACCGAGCTAGGGATGCGGTTTGTCGAGTACTCGTTTGCTCCGGCGCAGAGCCAAAACGTGCTCAACGGCTTTCTGCAGAGCTTGATCGGCTTGTCGGATTACGCGCAGGCGAGCGGCGATCCGAAGGCGGCCCGGTTATTCGCAGCTGGGGATGCGGAGGCTCAGTCCGAGGTACCGAGGTTCGATACCGGCGCGTGGTCGCTGTATCAGCCGGGGGAGGAGGACAGCCTCGACTATCACGTACTGGTGACCGGATTTCTGCAGCAGCTATGCAAGATCACCAAGGCCCCGGTCTACTGTGTGACTGCGTCGAACTTCAAGCGCTACCTGAAGACGCCGCCCGTGCTCGAGGTGCTCACCAGGCGGCTGCGAGCCGACAGGCAGGCAACGCTCCGGTTCCATGTATCGAAGATCTCACGTGTCGGGGTCACGCTCAGGCGCAGCGGCCGGACCCTGCTCCAAACGAGCGCCAACTTCACCTACGGAGACCACGCCTTCGCGGTCCCGGTGCTCACCCACGCCGGACGCTACACCGTCACCGTCGACGCCACCGACCTGGCGGGCAACTACAGCTCTATCACCCGACCTCTTCGAGTGACAGCTTAGAAGCGCCTCGTCTCGCCGAGCGTTGGAATAAGGGAGCAAGCTCGTGGGCCGAGCAGAGGGCGAATCACAGACGTTGGGGGAGCCACCGGTGCACACCGGAGTTCATATCGCGTTGCGCGCAGCAGGCGCGGTTGATGCACAGCGGGCGACCAGGGGGATCGGCGCGTGATAGCGCCCTGCGTCGTCCACGTACCCGTCAAGAAGATTCCCGCCCATGTGATCGTCGTCCGGGCCGGCAACCGCCTGCAGAACCAGCCGAAGCTATCCCTGAAGGTGGGCGACCGGATCTTCGTACGCCGGCCGGCCGTCTTCGCCATCAGCTACGGCGGCAACCGCTACCGGATCCCGCACGCGACAGTCACGCTCAGCTGCCGCTCGCTGCGGATCGGCGGCACGGCGGCCTCCCCGGCGAAGCGCCTCCTCGTGGTCGACCTCAAGTCGGGCGAGGTCAGGGTCCGTTCGGGCTCGCATGCGCGCAAGGCCGTGGTGATCAGCCGAGAGATGCTGGCGTTCGCCACCGTCAAACACAGCAACTTCATCGTCAAACGGAATCCCAGAACAGCCCTGACATCTGCGTATACGCTCGATGAGCCGATCATCACTGCTGATGCACGCATCCCGAAGTTGCGCATCAACACGCGTGCGAGCTACACCGCGCTCGCCAATCGGCAGGGTATTCGCCTCAACGTCTGGCAGTTCGATCTCTCGCCCCTGCAGCGACCAACCACCCCAGCCGACGCGCTCCCGCCGTACTGGGCTGATGGTTCGCCGTGCGCCGTGGGCTGCACACCGCCAGGGCTAGTACCCGGATGGCCGCTGAAGCCCTTCCACGAGCAGCACGTCGTCCGCGCCGGAATCAACGAAGTTCGCCCCGCCAATCTCCACGTGGCGGTCGATATTCAGGCCAACGATCTACAGGCCGTCTACCCGATCTACTCCGGCCGGGCCTACCCAGCCCCCACCGGAAGCTACGGCGACTACAACATCAGGGTCGGCCCATACATCTATTGGCACGTGGTGCCGAGGGTCCACTCTGGCCAGTGGGTGACGGCATACAAGACGGTGCTGGGTCAGGTCGAGAGCGGCTTCGGGCATATTGCCTTCTCTCAGGGAAGCACCGCAAGGACTCTCAACCCCCTGCGCCCCGGGGGCGGTCTCGTTCCATATACCGACACAGAACGACCGGTCATCGGCGTGCCGCGGATATACGCCGACGGTCGCGTTATCGTCCGCGCGTTCGACCCGCAGAGCTTCATCCACAAGCTCAGCTACCTGACCCCCGTGCTGGCGCCCTCGTCGCTGGCCTGGCGGCTCTACAGCTCCAAGGGCCACGCAATTACTGGGCTCAAATGGGCCATGCGCGGCTCCCAGAACTACCCACCGGGCGACGCCCCCATCATCTACGCACCCGGAGCCTCCAACCCAGGGTTCGACTGCTTCTTCCGAAATCTGATCTGCATCCCGAATTGGATCTACAACCTCGCAGGCGGACTCACCTCCCCCCTGCCGTTCGGCAGGATGAGCCGCGGCCGCTACCGGCTCACCGTCTACGCATGGGACTGGAAAGGGAACACGTCCGCGCTCGACTATTGGTTCACCTTCCCGCTCGCCTCCGCGGCAACCATCCCGCTAAACGAGTTCGGCCCACTCGACCCGCAATACGACCCATAGGCTGGCGAGAGCCACTCCACAGACTCGCTCATTCGTTGTTCGTGGCTGCGTGTGTCCGGAAGCAGTCGTCGGACGCCGTACCGCGGGCGCGCAGGAGATGGCTGCTTCGCCGCGGGAGCAGCAGCGCCGGCGTCGCACCCGGTGCTCGTTCTGGGCCATACAGCAAGCCGCAGACGGCCTGGATGTGCTGGCTCCGCGATCGCCGACTCGCCAACAGTCGCATCCTGACGGCTCGACGCGAGGATGAATGCTTGCTGTCCCCACATGCGGCGGTTTCCGCGCTTAGGTGGCCGCTTGGCACCGAGCTCGAGATGCTCGTGGCGCGGCGAAAGGAGGAGCACGCGGCATCGTTCCGAGCTGTAGCCGCGGTCCCCCGAGTGGAGCGTGGGGCTCTGTCAGTCGCCATAGCGCTTCGGAGTCACGAAACGCCGTACGCCGACGCCGCGACGTGCGCGGCGTTGCGTGGAGGCGGTTTCTCGGGAATGCGCCTTGGCTGTGCATCTGGCTTCCGGGTCGTAGTTGCTATGCAGCAGCACGCGATGGGAGGGTGGCGTGGTGGTCGCGACGAGCACCGCCGACGGCTGGGAGCGGTATGCCTGGGCAGCGGGCATCCGCTTCGTCCTCGCCTTGGCTGGAGAGTCGCGGTCAGCTTTTCTCCGGGCCGCGACCATGTCTCACCGCTGCAGTGGGCTTGGGGGTTGGCCCGTTCGTCGAGGCTCACCGATGCGTCGCCGCGAGTGCCCGTAGCGCCGGTACGAGTAGCGGGGTCGGGTCATCGGCCCAGTTGAGCGCTAGGGACATCGTCACGCCCAGGGGGCGGAGCCGGGCGACGAACGCGCAGTAGCCCACCGAGATGCCCAGATGACCGATCGCCTCGACGCCGCCGGGAAGCAGGCGTCGCTCGATTCCGAGGCCGTAGCCGACCTGGCCGCCCACGTCGGGGGCCGGGGCGAATGCCAGCATCTGCCGCAGCGTGTAGCGGCGGCGGAACAGGCTTCCGCTGAGCAGCGCCTCGAGAAATCGCGCTGTGTCCTGGACGGTCGTGACGAGCGCGGCGCCGCCGGCGGCGCCGGCCATCGAGGGGTCAACGCCGGTGAAGTCGACCTCCCTTCCGTCGACCTCACCGTACGCGTGGGCGTGATGGCCGATCACAGACGGATCGCCAGCGGCAGGCAACGCGGTTCGTGTGAGACCCAATGGGCTGATCACTCGTGTTGAGACCTCGTGACGCCACGAATGTCCGGTGAGGTGCTCGATGATCAGGCCGAGCAGGTTGTAGTTGGTGTTCGAGTACGAGTAGCCAGTCCCGGGCAAGAACATCGGCGGCTGGGCGGCGGCGAGGTCCAGGATCTCGCCGATCTTCCAAACCTTGGTGGGATGATGGGTGATCTTGTCGATGACGGCCGGGGTGACCCATTCAGGGATCCCGCTGCGGTGGCCGAGCAGCATTCGAACCGAGGTGCCGGCTGCGTTCGCGAAGCGGCCGGCGACGCTTGCAGGGAGTACGTGAGGCAGCGGCGCGTCGAGCGATATACGGCCGCGCTCGGCGAGTTGCAGCACGACGACCGATACGAACGGCTTCATGATGCTGCCGGCTCGGAAGCGATCAGTTGAGCGCATTGCTACGGGTGGTGCGATCCGCCCGAGACCGATTTCGCCGGTCCAGGCGCCGAGCTTGGCGCCATCTACGTGAAGAATCGCTCCTGGGAAGTGCGTGCTGGGATCGCGGTGGGCGCCGCGAAGTGCCTGTTGGAGCTGGTGGGCGAGGCCGGGGTCGAAGCGGCGGTGATGTCGACCCGCCACCGACCTTGCATATTCCGCAGCACGCACAGGGTCTGCGCCCAGCCCAACGGCGGCTAATGCGCCTGCGGCGCCCAGCAGCAGCGTTCTGCGGTCGAGTGAGAGGTTTGAAACGCCGTCCGCAACGGCTGCGACGGCAACGTCCGTCATTTGCTGGTCCATGCGAACCTCGCAAAGCGCGACTGCGGGAGCTGCAGCGTCGGTCTTGGGAGTATGGGCGGTGGGCTGGGGCATGTAGTTCCTTCTTGTCGAGCGGGGTCGGCGACGTGTGGCTGTGGAGGGCGCCGCGAAGCCCTCTTTGGCGGTGTGCTGAAGCCCTACGCGGGGACGGAATCGGGGTGTTGCGGGTGCGGCTTCTCCGCAGGAGCCGGATCCTCCGGCGACACTCGCGGCAGCCACTCCAGGCACTTCGGTAGGTACCAGTTCCAGTCACCGAGGAGCTTCATCGTCGCCGGCAGCAGCACGCCGCGGATGATCGTGGCGTCGATCAGAACCGCGACCGCGAGCCCTACGCCCAGCTGCTTGAAGATCAGCAGCGACAGGGTCGCGAAGATCGCGAACACGGAGATCATCACGGCCGCGGCGCTGGTCACGACCCCGGCGGTGGTCTTGATCCCATGTGTGACCGCGTCCTCGGTTCGCCGTCCGTGGTCGAACGCCTCGCGGATCCGCGTGAGGATGAACACGTGGTAATCCATCGAGAGTCCGAACAGGACCACGAACAGGAACAGCGGCATCCACGGGACGATCGCGCCGTTGGAGTGGAAGCCCAGGAACGACTCCAGATGGCCGTCCTGGAAGATCCACACCAGGACTCCGTAGGCCGCCCCCACTGAGAGCAGGTTGAGCACGATCGCCTTGATCGGGATCACGATCGAGCGGAAGGTCACCAGGAGCAGCAGGAATGCCGACGTCAGGACGAAGCCGAACACCAGCGGCAGGTGCGACTTCATCGTGTCGTTGAAGTCCTGCGAGCCTGCCGTGAAGCCACCCACGTCCGCGGTGGCGGCTGGGACCCGCCCGATCGTCGCTGGCACCAGATCGTCGCGGAGCTGGGCCAGCGCGGCGCTCGACTGCGAGTCGCTGCCATTCCCGGCGAGGGGGATGTCGACCTCCGCGACGGTCCGATCGGGATTGACGCTGGTCGTGACCGGCTGCTTGAACTGCGGGTTCGCGGCGGCCTGCTTGCGAAGGTCGGCGATGGCGCTACTGACCTGAGGCGAGGTCACGTTGGTCGCGCTTACCGCGACGACCGCGGGGATGGGTCCACCGGGGAAGACCTTCTGGACCTTGTTGTAGGTCTTGACCACGCTCAGGTTCTGCGGCAGCGAGTCGGTGCCGGGAGTCGCCGTGTGGATGCTCAACGTCGGAATTGCGAGCACGATCAGCAGACCCGCCGCGGCCAATGCCGAGACCATGGGGTGTCGCAGCACGGGAGTCAGGATCCGCGCCCAGAGGCCACTCTCGCCGGCGTTCCACTTCCTCTTCTTGATGATCGGGACGCCGCCCTTCTCGACCCGGTCCCCCAGCCACGCGAGCAACGCGGGCAGCACGGTCAGCGAGCCGACAACGGCGACCGCGACCACGATGATCGTCCCGGTGGCGAACGACGTGAAGGTCGATGCGCCGCCCAGGTACATGCCTGCCATGGCAACCATCACCGTCAGGCCCGAGACGAGCACCGCCCGCCCCGAAGTCGCCGCGGCAGCAGCCAGCGACGCCTCCTGGCTGCGACCCGATTCGCGTTCCTCGCGTTCGCGGCGCAGATAGAACATCGAGTAGTCGACGCCGACCGCCAAGCCGATCAACAGGATCACCTCGTTGATCGAGCTGTCAACGGGCGAGAAGTGGCTAATCACGGCGACAATTCCGATCGTCGCCAGCACCGCCGTCAACGCAAGCAGAATCGGCACGCTGGCCGCGACTAGGGCGCCGAACGCGATCAACAGGATCACGAGCGTGATTGGCAGCGAGGTTACGAACGCTCGGTTGAAATCCTTGCTGATCGAGTCGTTCAGCTGCTTGTTTATGCTCGCATCGCCGACCTGCTCGACGGTGAAAGCTGGATTGGCAGCCTGTGCGGCGGCGGTGGCGTCCAACGTCGGCTGAACACGGTCCGCCGCCTTGTTCTCGTCGCCAGCGATCTCGAACCGAAGCAGCGCAGAATGCCCGTCACCGGAGATCTGTCCCGCGTTGGCGGCCTTGTACGGGCTCTCGAACGACTGGGTATAGGGAACCGCCGCGAGGCGGCGCTGGACGTCGCCGACGACGGCTCGGAACGACGGGTCGCTCGCGGTAGCTGTCTTGCTCTGAACCAGCACCTGTTCGACCTGGTGCTTGGGGAAGCCGTTGTCGATCGTGCGCGCGGCGCGTCCGGACTCGCCGACGCCGCTCTGGGCGCTGGTCTGGGTCTCGGTCCCGACCGCGCTGCCGATCGCAAACGCGATGAACGCGAACGCCAGCCAGCCCCAGATCGCTTTCTTGCGGTGCTGAGCGCTCCATCGCCCCGCGCGTGCCGCCAGTGATTGACCGGTGTCTCTATTGGCGCTCATGTCGATCCTCCTCGAGGTTGGATTTCGAACATGGCGCCAGCTTCCCAGCGGCGCATCTCCGTAGCCATGGGGATGGCCGGTGTCTGGAAGGTTCGGTCCGCCGCCCGACAGGTGCGGCTAGCCGTATGGATCTGGACCCGGCCATGGGCGAGAATCAGAGCCGTGGCGAGAACCGTTCTGATCGTCGATGACCATCCAAGCTTTCGCGCCAGCGCGAGGCGCATGCTCGAAGCGGACGGCTACGAGGTGGTCGGCGAGGCAGCGGACGGCACCTCTGCAATTGCTGCCGCCCGCGAACTGGACCCCGACGTCGTGCTGCTGGATATCCGGCTGCCCGACTTGGACGGCTTCCGGGTCGCCGAGCGGCTGGCTGCAAACGGGGCGTCGCGCGCGATCGTCCTCACCTCGAGCCGTGACCGATCCGACTTCGGCTACGAAATCGACGCCTGCCCAGCGCACGGCTTCATCCCCAAGAGCGAGCTCAGCGCGGAGGCCATCACCTTGCTGATCAGATGACCAACTCCCGCCGCACGCTGATCGGGCTCGCCGCAGTTGCCATCGGGGTCGGCACCCTCCTGGCGGTCGTCAGCGGCGAGCACAACATCCACCGAGGTGCGTATGCGGCTTTGGCACTCGGAACCGGCTGGGGGTTCATAGGCACCGGGCTCTATGCCATGAGCCGAGGTCCCCGAAGCAACTCGGGCCTGCTGATGATCGCCGTCGGCTTCGCCGGCCTGTTGAAGGCGCTCGCCTTCTCCAACGACAGCGTCATCTTCACGATCGGCTCGCTCTCAGAGCTGCTGATCTACGCGTTGCTCATCCACCTGCTGCTGTCGTTCCCGTCAGGACGGCTGGACAGCCGGCTCGACCGTGTTCTCGTCGCAATCGCGTACTTCAACACGACGCTCGTTCAACTGGCCGCGTTCGTACTCAATGATCCGCAGCAAGGGTGCGCCCACTGCCCCGCCAACCCGCTGCTGATCGATCACGCCGACCCGGCCGCGGGGGTCATCAACGCGGCGCAGCTGGACATCGCGATTGCAGTCCTGGGCGCGGTCGTGGCGATCCTCTACCGACGCTGGCGGGACAGCAGCCACAGTCAAAGGCGGAGCTTTGCTCCCGTCCTCGCCGTCGGCAGCCTCACGTTCGTGCTCTTGATGGCGTCCCTGATCGTCGAACAGGCCGGCCTGTCGAGCAGCATCGACGACGCGCTGACGCTGGCGCTGTTCGGCACGCTGGCCTGTCTTCCGTTTGCATTTCTGACCGGTCTGCTGCGGTTCCGCTTCAGCCAAGCCGAGGCGGCCAGCTCGCTCGTCGCCCGGCTTGGCGGCGGAGTCGGTCGAGGATCGTTGCGCGATGCCCTCGCGGAGGCGCTCGGGGACCCAGAGGTGGAGCTCGCCTACTGGGTGCCAAATCGGGATGCCTACGTCGATTCCGCGGGCCGGCCCATGCGGGTCGATCCGACGCCGAAGGGAAAGACCGCGACGGTCATCGAGCACGAAGGTCGGCGGGTCGGCGCCATTGTCCACGATGCCGACCTAGCAGAGAAGCGCGACCTCGTCCGGGCGGTCGGCGCCACCGCAGCGCTCACACTCGAGAATGAGCGGCTAGCCGCCGAGTTGCGTGCGCACGTTGACGAGCTCCGATCCTCGCGCGCGCGGATCGTCACCGCGGGATACGCGGAACGCCAGCGGCTGGAACGGGACCTCCACGACGGAGCACAGCAGCGGTTGATGGCACTCGGCATCAACCTGCGCTTGGCGCGAGACCTGGTCACGGGCGATCCGCAGGAGGCGGCCGCGCTGCTCGACGCGTCCCTTGAAGAGCTCAACCAAGCGACGCGTGAACTGCGCGAGCTGGCGCGCGGGATTCACCCCGCGGTGCTGACCGACCGCGGCCTCGAGGCGGCGCTCAACGGGCTCGCGGGACGCTCCCCGGTGCCGGTAGAGCTAGTCCAGACGCCGGACGAGCGGCTGCCGTCGTCTGTCGAATCAGCCGTCTATTTCGTCGTCGCCGAGGCGCTCACCAACGTAGCTCGATACGCCCAAGCCCAAACGGTCCGAGTGACCGTCGTGCGCAGCAACGGCCACGTGGACGTTCAGGTGTGCGACGACGGAGTTGGCGGGGCCGACCCGGCCAACGGCTCAGGGCTGCGGGGGCTCTCCGATCGCGTGGCGACACTCGACGGGCGACTCGAGCTAACGAGCGCGAATGGCGATGGCACGACGGTTAGGGCCACGATCCCGTGCGGGTGATCGTCGCCGACGATTCGGTGCTGCTGCGCGAAGGCGTCACGCGCGTGCTCGAGCGGGCGGGATTCGAGGTGGTCGGGCACGCGGCCGACCAAGAGGAGCTGATGCGCAAGACCCGAGCGCACAAGCCCGACGTCGCGATCATCGACATCCGCATGCCGCCTACCAACACCAACGAAGGACTGCAGGCCGCACGGGCGATCCGCGAAGAGATGCCGGGCACGCGGGTGGTCGTCCTTTCAGCCTATCTCGAAGAGACATACGCGCTGGAACTACTCGGCGAGGACCCGGCCGGCGTCGGCTACCTGCTGAAGGACCGGGTCTCGGACGGGCAGAGCTTCGCCCAGGCGGTTCGAAGAGTGGCCGAGGGCGGCTCAGCGCTCGATCCCGAAGTCGTCTCCCAAATGCTGGTGCGCCGGCGGGTCCATGATCCGTTCGAGGAGCTGACCTCGCGCGAGCTCGAGGTGTTGAGGCTGATCGCCGAGGGGCGCAGCAACCAGGCGATCGCCGATGCGCTCGTGATCTCGGGCCGAGCGGTCGAGAAGCACGTGACCAGCATCTTCACCAAGCTCAACCTGCCGCCCGCGCGCGAGAACCATCGCCGCGTCCTCGCGGTACTGGCGTTCCTGCGTAGCTAGCACGACGGACGCGCCTCGTGCAGGCTCCCGAGCATCGGCGACGGCCGTCCGGCGGCGCGCGTGCTCGACCCTCAAAGCAGCCGCCGCACCAGGGTGACCGGTCAGGCGTCAAGCGGCAGCGCTCGGTCGATCGCGCTGGAAGCGAGTGATCGGCTATGAGAGACCTACTCTGGCGGTGCGACGAGCATCGCGGTCCTGACGCGGTCGCCGAGCATCTCTACGTCGCCGACGAGCTCGCAGGCCGAAGGCCGGCGCCGCGGCGGAACCGATTGTCCGCGCGACTGGCGCTGCGTTTGCGGGCCGCGTCCCCAAGGTGCGGCCGCGATTGGTCCCGGAGCGAGCTGATGGTCGCTCGGCGGCCTGGCCACCTAGCGAAGCGCCCGTGTGCAATCTCCGGGTCGCAATCGTTGATGGACTGTTACGGGTCTGTCACCGGCGGCCTGTTATTGAGACTCTGCACGTATGAGCACTGCTGCCAGCACGCCACGACCGCCGCTGCCTTCGGATTCACCAGCGCAATCTGCTCCTGCCAGGAGTCAGCCGGCGCTGGTTGTCTGCGGGCTCGGCAAGCGGTACGGCTCGGTGGTCGCGCTCGAGGGGATCGATCTGACGGTGGAGCCGGGCGAGCTAGTCGGGCTGGTCGGCGCCAATGGAGCCGGCAAGTCGACGCTGATGAAGATCGCGTGCGGTCTAGTCCGTCCATCGACGGGTACGGCGCGGATCTTTGGGGCCCATTCCGACACTCGGGAGGCCCGCCGGACGCTCGGTTACCTTGCTGAGCTCTTCCGGTTTCCAGGCTGGTGCACCGGGTCGGAAGTTCTCAGACTCCACCAGCGGTTGTCCAACTCAGGAGGAGACCGGCGCGAGCGATACGAACTGCTCGAGCTCGTGGGCCTGAGCGATGCCGCAAATCGTCGGGTCGAGGAGATGTCCAAAGGCATGCAGCAACGTCTCGGGATAGCGCAAGCACTGGTCGGCGAGCCAAAGCTGTTGCTCCTCGACGAGCCAACCAGCGCGCTCGACCCTGCGGGTCGGCGTGCGATTCGAACCCTGCTACAGGAGCTGCGTGCGCGCGGGATTGCTGTGTTGCTCAACTCGCATCTGCTCGGCGAGGTCGAGCGAGTATGCGACCGGGTTGTGATCCTCGCGGGCGGGAAGGTCGTGACAGCCGGGCGGCCTGACGAACTCACGACGCGCGGTGGCGTCGACATCCAAACCGGGAACGGCATACGCCGGTTCCCTGATGCGCGGCGACAAGACGTGCCACGCATCGTTGCCCAGCTCGTGTCTGATGGGTTCGAGATCTATGAGGTGAAAGTCATCCGATCAACGCTCGAAGACGCGTATCTGCGACTGGTGGACCCCACGTGACAGCCACCTTCATCACGGCGCGCCACGTCGTGCAGGAGAGCGTCCGCCGCCGGGTGTTTCTCGTTGTGTTCCTACTAACAATGGCGTTCCTCGGGCTGTTTTTCCTCGCAGCCGTCAAGGCTTTCGCCGGGCCGGCACCATTTGTTTTCGGGAGCGGAAATCTGATCGATGCCGGTCAGATCGCCTCGATCACGACGGTCACTCTGCTTGGATTAGGGGCTTTCGCGTCGCTGTTCCTGGCAACTGTGCTCGCCGTCTTTCTGACACTCGGAGCCGTCCGCGGCGACGCTGAGCGTGGCCTGCTGCAGCCACTCGTCGTGCGTCCGCTGGGGCGTGCGGAGCTCCTCCTCGGAAGATTTGTCGGGGCGGTCGCCGTATGCGTCGCGTACGTGACGGTGCTGTACGGGACGGTGGTGGTGATCGTTCACCAGGCTGGCGGTCAGTGGCCGGACCACGTTGTCGGCCCCGGCCTGGCACTCGACGCCGCAGTTGCCATTCTCGTGGCGATGTCGTTGCTTGGCTCGGTGTTTCTGTCGACAACCGCCAACGGGATCGCGATGTTCATGCTGTACGGCGCCGGACTGGTATCTGGGCTGCTGGCTAGCATCGCCGCTGCCCTGGGGGCCCAATCGCTTCTGACAATCGCTCACGACATGGCGATCGTCCTGCCGTTCGAAGGGCTTTACCAAGCCGCCCTGCACGCGCTCGGCTCGAACCAGACGGGTGTGACCAGGGTCCTCGTCAACCTCGGGCCGTTCGGCTCTTCGCATGCTGGCGGCATCACCTTCGACATCTGGTCAGCTGCCTATCTCGCGATCGTCGCCCTCATAGCGATCGTCGCGTTCGAGCGGCGAGACCTGTAAACGTCGGCCGCGGTTGCCGGCAGGACAACGGTCCGCCTCTTGGTCCTCCAGTGTGCCGTCTTTGACGGACCTCGTTCCCGGCCGAGTTCGGCACGACGCTCTCGTTTTCGCGATGCCGCCGACCAGGCGAGCGCTTCGGCGACCATCGGATCGCCGCCTCGCCGCCGGTTTCGGATCGACGCCGCGAGTCTCGAAATTGGCGAATACGAGGGCCCGGTGCCGTTTCGGCGTAAGACCCGCTCTGCCGAGCCCGCGGTACTCCTCGTCTGCGGCGACGAGGCGTCCAACCCGGCACGACTAGGTGTAGGTCCTCGGCTTAGCGGCGGCGCAACTTTGGTCGTGTGGTGGTCGTTTTATAGATGTGTGGAGCAAGAGGCTCGACGCGAGGATTGGTCTGATTGCGGCGCTGGCCGTGTCGCTGTGAGCCGGACCGGGATCGACGGAGACTGGGTTAGTTGGTTTTGATCTTGGTCGAGTGTGCTTGCTCTGAACCGTAGATCAGAGATGAGCCCGAAGGGCTCGTAGATCGGTGGGCGTAGTAGGCGTCTTCGAGCTCGACGGGCGGGATGTCATCAAGCGACTCGTGCAGCCGGTCGTGGTTAAACCAGTGGACGTACTCGAGGATCGCGAGCTCCAG
>Ga0070712_100000719_pt1 | contig 19499 bp, 19 predicted proteins | sample LARL81metaG_FD_71396 | JGI IMG/M metagenome (GOLD analysis project Ga0070712, IMG submission 71396) | Corn, switchgrass and miscanthus rhizosphere microbial communities from Kellogg Biological Station, Michigan, USA - LAR L8-1 metaG | ecosystem: Host-associated > Plants > Roots > Rhizosphere ...
TCGTCATGGCCGGCCCTGTGCCGGCCATCCACGTCTTCGGCATCTGCGTCGGCAAAGACGTGGATGGCCGCGCCAAGCCCGGCCATGACGAGTTCAACCTCATCGGGAAACGCTCTGGCCATCTACCCTGCCTCCAATGTTGCAGCAATTCCACAACATCGGGCGCAATAGGCCGCAAGCAGCCAGCTGAGTCCATCGCCATCACTGTCGTGCCCCTCAGCGTGATAGGCGCGCACGAATTGGATCTCGAGATGACGGGCACGACCGCGTGCAGGCAAGCCGGCGTCACGCAGAGTGTGACGGTCACGCGAACACCTGGAGCAGGCCAATGGACAGGGTTCTCGAGTGGTGGAGCGCATACCACGGATGGGCGAGCAATCTCGACAGCGAAGGTCGTTTCTTCATCATCGCCAGCTCCCTGCTGCTTGTCGGCATCTACAGCCTGATCAACTCCAGCGACGCGAACCGGAGCAGGGAATCTTCAGATCCCGCAAAGACCAACAGGACCTCCGGCAACGATCGGCCGAGGTAACCGACGGCCTTGATCTCGGATCTGCCATCAGCTCGTGACGCGGCGGCTTGGTTGCCTCCGCGCAGCCTGCAGGTCGTCATCGTCCGCGCATGCGGACGATCCAGTAATAGGAAAGTCGGGTTTGGCGCGGCTTTGCCTCGACCCGGCAATGACGACCTTAAGTTAGCGCCTATGGGGTCAAGCCCGCGCATGACGCCGGAGAGAGTGACGCAATCTGATCGGAAAATGCTCTGATCGTCCGATTGTCCGCCTGCGCGCACGAGGAGAGAACGCAGACTGTCCTGCTGCTGAGCGATTTTGCTTAGAGATTTTGCTGAGAGATTTTGCTTTTACTTGTAACGGGACACGTGTACAAAAGGACATCCTTCAGAAGTGTGGGCAAAGCCCGGCGCGGATTACTGCGCCGGGCTTTGTTCTTGGCGCGGTGAGGTGAGCGTTAGGGCGGCGATCCGCGAGGAGCCCGCTACGGCAGATGCAGGCCTGGGAGAGGATGCCTGCAGACCCGTGATTTTGCCGGTTCAACTTGCGAGAGAAAAAATCCCTGTAAATTTCCTGTTGTTTACAGGGAAGCCTGGATTCGCTCCCTCGCAAGTTGTCCCCCCGTATCGCGCCTGGCCGCCGCAGCGAGTGCCGCTTGCTGCACCGACGTCAGGCGATTGCGGCCGTCATCTGCTGGCGGCCGTCCTGGTTGAATTGCGGTGGTTGAATTGCGCAACCATTTTTGCGGTTTTGCGCAAACGGATGCGCGGGACAAGCCCTGGGACAAGCCCAGGTCAACGGGGTCTCCGACGACCTTGCTGGTGGGTCAGTGGGGTTATGCGTGCACGTGTGACCTACTCCACCGCCCGGGGTTATCGATTCCGGGCTCACTTGAATCTATCCGCGGTCATTGCCGGGCTTGACCCGGCAATCCATCTTCTTACGAAAACGGATGGATGCGCGGGTCAAGCCCGCGCATGACGCCGGAGAGAGTGACGCAATCTAATGAGAAAATGCTCTAATTGTACTGCGTCACGAGTTGCCCCTCGGCGTCATTCCGGGTCGCTACGCTCGCGGCCCCGGAATGACGGGGGGTAGAGCAGCATCGGGCTTTACGAGTCGCCGGGAGGCTCGATACGCGTAGCCGGGAGGTCCCTCATGACAGCAGAGATGAAAGTGCAGCCAGGCGCCGGCGCCGTGCGTGCGCACGAGGGCGTGCTGGTGCGCATCGCGATCGGCTTCACCCTATGGGCCGAACGCTGGTTTCCCGACGCCTTCATCTTCGTGGCCATCGCGGTGGTCGTGGTTTCGCTCGCGGCGCTCGCCAACGGCGCGACGCCGCTCGCGGTCAGCCGCGCGTTCGGCGACGGTTTCTGGAGCCTGATCCCCTTCACCATGCAGATGACGTTCGTCGTCATCGGCGGCTATGTGGTGGCCACTTCGGCGCCGGCGCAGCGCCTCATCCGCAGCTTTGCCGCCATTCCGAAGAACGGCATCAGCGCGGTCGGGCTGGTGGCCGCGGTCAGCATGCTGGCCTCCCTGCTCAACTGGGGGCTGAGCCTGATCTTCGGTGGCCTGCTGGTGCGCACGCTCGCGGAACGGCGCGAGCTGAAGATGGACTATCGGGCCGCGGCGGCGGCGGCCTATCTCGGGCTCGGCGCAACCTGGGCGATGGGGTTGTCGTCGTCGGCCGCACAGTTGCAGGCCAATGCCGGAAGCCTGCCGAAACCGCTTCTGCCGATCACCGGCGTCATTCCGTTCTCCGAGACGATCTTTCTGTGGCAGTCGATGGTGATAACCGCGGTGCTCTTGGTGATCTCCGTCATCATCGCGATGTCGTCCGCGCCCAGCCCCGCAACCGCGGTGACGGCAGAGGCCATGGGCATCGAGGTGTCGAGCGAGGATGCCGTCAAGGTCGCGCCGCCGACGAAACCCGGCGAGTGGCTCGAGCACTCGCCGGTCCTGACCATCCTCCTGATCCTGCTGGCGGCGGGATGGATCGCCTACGAGTTCACCCGCCAGGACGCGGTGATCGCAATCTCGAATCTCAACACCTACAATTTCATCTTCATCATGGCGGGGCTGCTGCTGCACTGGCGCCCCAAGCGCTTTCTGGCCGCGGTCGGCAAGGCGGTGCCGGCCACCGCGGGCGTGCTCATCCAGTTTCCGCTCTACGGCGCGATTGCCATGATTATCACCCAGGCTAAAAACAGCGCCGGGGTGACGGTGTCCGACCAGATCGTCCACGCCTTCGTCAGCGTGGCGACAGCGCACACGTATCCGCTGCTGATCGGCATCTACTCCGCCATCCTGGGCTTCTTCATCCCGTCCGGCGGCGGCAAGTGGCTCCTGGAAGCGCCCTACGTGATGCAGGCGGCGAACGATCTGAAAGTGCATCTCGGCTGGGCGGTGCAGATCTACAATGCCGCCGAGGCGCTTCCCAACCTGATCAACCCGTTCTGGATGCTGCCGCTTCTCGGCGTGCTCGGCCTGCGCGCCCGCGAGGTCGTGGGATTCACCTTCCTGCAGCTGCTCGTGCACCTGCCGGTCGTGCTGCTGCTGCTGTGGGCGCTGGCCTACACGCTGCAGTATCACCCCCCGGTCGTGCCGTGAGGGCGGACGCGCAGATCCCGAGGCTTTGCGGCAGGTCGAGCAACAGCCCGTAGCGGAGGCTTGGTCCTATCGCGAAAGAAGAACCAGCAAAATGATAATGGGGATCGGAATTCCCAACAGCCACAAGAGTATCGGCATGTGCTTCCTCCGTTCTTCTTACCAAGCTCTTGGAACGAGGCGACGTTCATTCCACGTTCCGTCGCGGTGCTGCCCGCCCTCGACGGCCGCGAGACTGGCGGAGAAGGCGCCAAACAGGAGCGCTGCCGTCATCCAGAACGCCAGCTTCGCAGCGCCGCGCCGAGCGCGGTCCGCGGCTGCTTTAGCCTCGCCTGTGACTGCGTTGACGCGTGTCTCGGCGTCCGCTTGCGATATACCGGTTTGCGACGCTATGAGGCGCGCGACGTAGGCCCGGTCGGCGGGGGCAAGGTCGTTGTTTTCTCTGAAGCTCGCAAGCCATAGCCGGTTGACTTCTGCCCGCGTTGCTTGATTTCCGGTAGCTGAAGATGGAGGCGCGCCACCGGTTCCGCCGCCTGCGGGCGCGGCTCCCCCATCCGTTCGAAAGAGCTTGTCCACGAAGATCTGAGACGGATTAGCAGCGCTTTGCGCGCCTTGCGCGGCCGCGGGTCCGACACCAGAGGCGGCACCGCCTACAATATGCGTCGCAGCCGCCGCAAGAACGCTTGCACTCAGCACGGTCGCAAACGCCCACGCAACAAACCCATGCGCGGTATCGCGGAAAAATACTTCGTTCACGTGCAGGCCGGTCCATTTTGTACGTAGCCGGGCGGCCAAGTATCCCCCGATCGCGGAGGACATAACAGCTACGATGACCAAATAGATACCGGCAGCTGCTTTGAACGTGGGCGCTGAAACGCCGGAATCGCTCCACGGGGAAATTGAGGAAAGGCCAAGCCCGGCCCCAAAAGCCAGGAGCGCCAGGGTCAATGCAGCGGCGGATACTGCCCCTGCCGCGATACTCGCCCAGGAAACGGCCGACAGCGCTTCCGAGGTGAGGGTATCTGCGCGTAGCGTGCTGTCCACTGCTTCCTCCTAATATACGAGCTTTCTTTTAGTTGTAATATACGAGCTTTCTTTAGTTGAGGTAAGTTTCATCCAGCTGAGAAGTTCCCTGTGCCCCGGCGACAGCCACTGCCGAGCTCTCGTCTCGGCTTCTGTTTGTGTTTGTGAACTCCGGGCGGTTGTTCCTACTCCTCCTCATCAGCTTCGGCATTGATGGCGCGTTCGGCAATATCGGTCAGCGCCGCATCGGTTTTCTTCTCTTCCTCCAGCGTCTCATCCAGAAGCTCTGCAGCTTCCGTCAGGCCGAGCTTCTCTGCCCAGGCCTTGAGCGTGCCGTAGCGGGAGATTTCGTAGTGCTCGACCGCCTGCGCGGCTGCCAAAAGGCCTGCATCCAATGCCGCCGTTCCCTTGTACTCTTTGATGATCTCGGCGCCCTCGTCAGTGATGCCCACGATTGCATCGCATGTCTTGCCTTGGGGCTTCTTCTCGATGAGCTGGAACACTTCCTCGAGGCGCTCAACGTGGCCCTCAGTCTCCCCACGGTGTTTCTCGAACGCGGCTCTAAGGTCCTCGTTCCGGGCGGCCTTGGCCATCTTCGGCAACGTTGTGAGAATCTTCTTCTCAGCAAAATAGATATCCTTGAGCGTATCGTGAAAAAGGTCGCGTAGGGTCTTTCCGCTTTTAGCCATGATCGATCACCGTTACAGTTGGCAGGAACAAGCGAAACGCAGATCGCCGTGTTCGCGCGTGCCCATGGGCATTGTCTGGAAGCATTTCAGAGGTACGAAATGCCAAGCGAGCCATCGAAAAGCCCGGCATTCCGACCGGGCTCTCGACACGCCAGATTCGATCCCAAGGCTCGCCCTCAGGCATCATCGGCATTCTGTTCAACAGATTGAGAGAACATTCCGAAGAACGCGCCCCACATCGCCGCATACAAAAGGATTGGCATCTGTAACTCCTAATTCGCTTGTAACAAACGCTCGTACCTCCTCAAAGTTCCAGGATGACGATTGCAAGATGCAAGATCAATGCTCTTTTAGGACGCTCGATATCGTTCCGCCCCCCTCGCGCTATTGCAAATCCGACGCCTGGCATCTCAGCAGAAGACTCGTGTGGGGAACTTTCGGCCGGAAGCCGGCTTATTTTAATCGTAACGGCCCAGCAAAAAGCGCTTACACGATGAAGAAGATGAAGAAGAAGGCTCGGGTTCGACAGCCTCGCTCGTGGGAGAGAGACTATAAGCTCGCCGTCGCGACCCTGATTCTCTTCGCATTTTTCCTTGTTGGAGGGCTCGCCAGCTGGCTGACGAGCGGCAAGCCCACTGCGGCGGCTGAACCTTCGACGGTCATGCGTTCCGGAGCACAATAGCGCTCGCCGGAAGCAAGGAACTCGTCAAGATTCTTGAGTTGCCGCAGCTCAGCGACCTTCGTGCCGGTTTGGCCGCACCAATTTACTCGTCAGATGTCCACAGTCCGGGCACTCGTACGCGATCAGTCCTGGGTCGCCCGCCAATGGAGCGATGCTGACAACATCCTTCATGTCGCTCCCGCATCTTGCGCAGCGCGGAGCCGTGTTTTCCCATCGCCTCATTAGTTCCGCCATTCTTGACACGCGTCGTCAGAGCTGTGGCATGTCCCCCTGACGCTAACGCTTCCCGTGTAGCTTGGTTCGGTGCTATTGCGCGCAATCCAGCGTTTTCGGCATTCATCGCGTATCCCGTGACATGGTGCGGCAATGAGCGAGCAGAAACCCCGGGTCGCCGTCGTCGGCGAAGTGCTGATCGAGCTCGCCCGCGAGGCGGACGGGCGGTTCAGGCTTGGCTACGCTGGCGACACGTTCAACGTCGCGGTTTATCTCGCGCGCGGCGGGATCGAGACCGCCTTTGTCACCGCGCTCGGAGAGGATCCGTATTCCGATGCGGTTGCTGCGCTCGCTACCGCCGAGGGGATTGCAGGCGACCTGATGCTGCGGATTCGGGGACGGCTCCCTGGCCTCGCCGTGCTCGAGACCGACGCGTCAGGCGCCCGCCGTTCCTACGAATGGCGTGGGGAAGCGCCTGTGCGGGATCTGTTCGAGCTGCCGCATTGGGGGCGCCTCGCCGAAGGCCTGGCCCAGGCAAAGCTCGTGTATTTCTCCGGCATCACCTTGTCGCTTTATTCCAATGTCGGGCTCGGCCGTTTTCTTGCGACGCTCGAAGCGATCCGCGCCAAGGGCGTGAAAATCGTGTTCGACGGAAATTTCCGGCCACGCGGCTGGCGCGGAGACCTGTCGCGGGCGCGCACCGTGTTCATCGAAGCGTTGAAGCGCGTCGATATCGCGCTGCCGACCTATGACGATGAGGCGGTGCTGTGGGGAGACCCGAGCCCCGAAGCGACGGTCGCACGGCTGCAGGCTTTTGGAATCGCCGAGATCGTGGTGAAGAACGGTCCGAGCAGCGCCTTGCTCGCCGCGGGCGGGAAGACCGAGCTCATCCCGGTGCCGGAGGTGGTCGTGCCGGTCGACAGCACCGCTGCCGGCGACGGCTTCAACGCGGCCTACATTGCCGCGCGGCTCGCCGGCGAGAGACCATCACAGGCGGCGGGAGCCGCCCATCGGCTCGCCGGCCAGGTGATCCGCCACCGCGGCGCGCTGATGCCGCGCACCGCGGTGGCGATCCATTGAGGCCGTCGGCCGTGTCTAGAGCATTTGCAATTAGGTTGACTTGCTGCTCCCACCGTCATGCGCGGGCTTGCCCCGCGCATCCACGTCTTTCGTGCGCGAGCCAAGGCGTGGATGGCCGGGACAAGCCCGGCCATGACGATCGAGGGAGCTCAATCTAACTGAAAACGCTCTACACCATCGGGGTGAGGCCGAGCTTGGCGAAGAGGCGCTGGTCGCGGTCGTGTCCGGGGTTGGAGGTCGTGAGCAGCTTCGGCCCGTAGAAGATGGAGTTGGCGCCGGCGAGAAAGCACAGCGCCTGCGTCTCGTCGCTCATCTCCTCGCGCCCGGCGGAGAGGCGCACCACCGATCTGGGCATGGTGATGCGCGCAACGGCGATGGTGCGGACGAACTCGATTGCATCGGTGTCGCGGTCGGGCGCGAGCGGCGTGCCTTCGACCTTGACCAGCATGTTGATCGGCACGCTTTCCGGGTGGGCCGGGAGATTCGCGAGGGTTGCGATGAGCCCTGCGCGGTCCTCGATGTCCTCCCCCATGCCGATGATGCCGCCGCAGCACACGTGCATGCCGGCCGCCCGCACGTGCTCGAGCGTGTCGAGCCGATCCTGGTAGGTCCGCGTGGTAATGATCGCGCCGTAGTACTCGGGCGAAGTGTCGAGGTTGTGATTGTAGTAGTCGAGCCCCGCGGCTTTGAGGCATTGCGCCTGCGTTGCCGTGAGCATGCCGAGCGTCGCACAGGTCTCGAGCCCGAGCGCCTTGACCTCCCTGACCATGGCGCAGACGCGATCGAGATCGCGATGCTTCGGCTCGCGCCACGCCGCGCCCATGCAGAAGCGGCTCGCGCCGGCAGCCTTGGCGGCTTGCGCCTCGCGGACGACTGCGTCGAGGTCCAGCAGCTTCTCCGCCTTCACGCCGGTATCGTAGCGGGCGCTCTGGGGACAGTAGGCGCAATCCTCGGGACAGCCGCCGGTCTTGATGGAGAGAAGCGTGGAAATCTGCACCTCGCAGGGATCGAAGTGCAGGCGGTGAATGCTCTGCGCGCGAAATATCAGGTCGGGGAAGGGCAGCACAAACAACGCGCGCACTTCCGCGCGCGTCCAGTCATGGCGAACGACGCCAGGATCAGGCGGCGGAGCGTTGGGCGACTGAAATTCGGACCGCGCAATTCGCATGCTGCACCTTGGGGGATTCGCGTCAGGATACTAAAGCATGTTTCGTTAGGATGGAATCAGAACTCGTCATGGCCGGGCTTGACCCGGCCATCCACGACTTGGCGGCCGTAAGAAAGACCTGGATGCGCGGGACCGCAGACAAGTTTACGCAGTCTGCGCAAGCTTGACTGCATTCCCGCGCATGACGGGGATACAAACGAGCGGTGTGCCAGGATCGGTATCACCCCGGCTTCACCGGGTACACTGGCGCCTCGCCGCAAAGGACGCGGGCGACATCCGTCGCGCATTTGGTTTGCAGCTCATTGAGCGCCTCGACCGAATAGAAGCCGGTATGGGGCGTCAGGATGACATTGTCGCGCCCGAGAAGCTTGGATCCGGGCGGCGGCGGCTCGACCGCGACCACATCGAGCGCGGCTCCGCCGAGATGGCCGGAGTCGAGCGCAGCGATCAGCGCCTGCTCATCGACGAGCGGCCCGCGCGCCGTGTTGATGAGCAGCGCGCCCGTTTTCATCTTATGGAAGACATCGGCGTTGAACAGGCCGCGGGTCGCCGGAACGAGCGGCGCGTGAATGGAGACGAAATCGGAAATCTGTAAAAGCACATCAAAGGCCACTCCCTCCACGCCCGCCGCCAAAAACGCGCCTTCCTCGACAAAGGGATCATGCGCGATCACGCGCAACCCGAATGCGTTTGCCTTCGGCGCGAGCGTGCGCGGGATGTTGCCAAAGCCGACCAGCCCGAGCACGCGGCCGGATAGGCGATGCATGGGAGCGACGGGAGGTATCTCCCAGCGTCCCGCCTGCACCAGCTTGTTGGACAGGGGCACCTTGCGAGCGAGCGCAAGCAGGAGGGCCATGGCGTGGTCCGACACCTCCTGCATGCAATAATCCGGCACATAGGTCACCGCGATGCCGAGCTCGGCTGCCGCCTTGATGTCGATGTTGTCTACGCCGAGCCCGAAGCGTCCGATCACCTTGCAGCGCGTGAGCTGCCGCAGGAGCTCGCCGGGAAGCTTGGCATAGGTGACGAGGATGGCGTCCGCATCTCGCGCCACCGCCAGGATGTCCTCGGCTGACGCGCTCGCGGCCATGCGCAGCTCGGGATCGACACGCTTGAGCGCCGCCTGCGCCGACTCCAGCGAGGGAAACGGGCTGTCGGTGACCGCAATCAATGTGCGCGGCATGCTGCGAGCACCTGTGGATTGATGCAGTTGGGCGGAGGCTTGCCGGCGAGCAGCGCAAGGATGTTATCGACCACGATGTTGGCCATCTGCTCGCGCACCTCGGCGACGGCGCTGCCGAGATGCGGGGTGGCGACAACGTTGCTCATCGCGAGCAGGCCATCGGTCACCTTGGGCTCATGCTCGAACACGTCGAGACCGGCGCCGGCGATCTGGCCTTTCTTCAGTGCGCGCGTGAGTGCCGCCTCGTCGATAATAGCCCCACGCGCGGTGTTGACGAGAAAGGCCGTGGGCTTCATCAGTGCGAGCTCGCGCTTGCCGATCTGATGATAGGTCTCCGGTTTGAGCGGAGAATGCACCGAGACGAAGTCGGACTCCCGCAGCAGCTGATCGAGCCGCGCGTAGGTCATCTCGAATTGGCGCTCGAAGCTTTCGGGCTTGCGCCGCGGGCCCCAGTAGAGAACGCGCATGCCAAAGCCGCGCGCGCGGCGCGCGACCGCGCTGCCGATGCGCCCGCCGCCGCCGATGAGGCCGATGGTCTTGCCGTACACGGCGGTGCCCAAGAGATGACTCGATTGCGACCCGGGGAAGCGGCCCTTGTGCACGAGACGGTCCCCCTCGACCATGCGCCGCGCGACCATGAGCATCAGCCCGAAGTTGATGTCGGCGGTTGCCTCGGCCACGATCGGCGGCACCACGGTCACCGGGATGTTGCGTCGGGTCGCTTCCACGACATCGATGTTGTCGGGCGTGATGGACTGGGAGGCGATGGCACGCAGGCGTGGATTCGCTGCGATCACGTCGCGATCGATCCGGTCATGCAGAAGCGAAAACAGAATGTCGCATCGCCGCACGGCGGCGATGAGCTTCTTTTTCGCGATGATCCGGCTGGAGTCCGGGTTGACGGTCACGTCTGCGTGCTTGCGCAAGCGCGCAAGCGACGTTTCGGCGACCGGCTGGGTGACGAAAATGCGCGGCCGCATCAGGCCATCCACCGCACGATGCCGGCGACCCCATCCACTGCCACCTGCGATCCGTCGGGGATGCGGCCGGTGGCATCGAGCACACCCAGCACCATCGGGATGCCGCGCTCGCGCGCGAGCGAAGCCAGATGCGACGTGGAGCCGCCGAGCTCGGAGACGACCCCGGCGACCCGCGGCAGCACGTGTCCCAGCGCCGGGCCTGCCACCCGGGTAACCAGCACGTCCCCGGGCGCCACCCGCGCGAGCTCGCATTCGCAGTTCACAACAACCGCGCGCCCGGCGCCCCAACCGATGCCGGCCGGATGGCCGTTGAGCCCGGGATGCTTGCGCCAGATCTCGTCGGGCACCGCTGCGGGCTCCACCGTGAGCGGGCGTGCCTGCAGCAGCTTGAATCCGCCATCGTCAAGCGCCCACTCGATCTCGACCGGCCCGTCCATGATCGCTTCGGCCTTGCGCATCATGCGCGCGAGCGTGACTGCCTGGGCAGCATCGAGGCACGGGGCGGCGACAAGCTCGCTGGGCACCGCCTCCGCCGCGGCGCCCGTGCCATGCATGCAGGTGTCGCGGTGATGCTTGCGGCCGGGGGCGTTGCTGCGCAGGAATCCCTGCCGCGAAAGCACGATCCGGTCGGGCACCACCTCGCCTTGGGCAATGGCGGAGCCCAGCCCCCAGGTCGCGCTGATCAGCATCTGCCCCTCTGCGGTTTCGCTCAAGCCGCCGCCCGAGGCACGCGCATCGACCAGCGGCTGGACGAGCACGGCCATGGCGGTTGCAGCCGGTGACAGACCGCGGTTTTCCATATAGCGGCGCGCATTCGTGGTCCACAATGCGGCCCAGCAGGCGCGCACCGCTGTGAGGAACGCGGCATTGCTGTCGATACCGAGAAAGCTCTCGAACTGTCCGGCGAAATTGGCGCCCTTCCTGTCCTCGATCAGTGCCGAGGAGCGCACGGCCGCGGGCGCGCCGGTTTCATCGCGCAGGACATGCCACGCATCGAGCAACGGAACGCGGATCGCTTCCGCAACCGGCTGCTCATAGATGGAAAGTCGGATGTCTACCGCAAGGCGTCGCTGCTCGACGAGATCGCCCGCCGCGAAGCGCAGCACCAGCTCTTGCAGTCCGAGCGCGGCGATCTGGGCGCGATAGGCGTTCGCATCGAGACAGAAACCGCCGGGGGTAGGCAGCCCCGCGCGCGCCAAGGCCGCGAGATTCGCAGCCTTTGGTCCGATGCGCTCGGCGTATGTTTGATCCGCGGCAGCGAGCGGAACGATGAATTCAGCGGGCAGAGGCACGAGGGTCCAGTCCGTCATGGCCGGACCTGTTCCGGCCATCCACGCCTTGCTTGGGCGAAAAAGACGTGGATGGCCGTGACAAGCACGGCCATGACGAGTTCTGATGTCAGGCGACCTTTTCGGCAAGCCCTATGGGGCAGCTGACACCGGTGCCCCCCAGGCCGCAGTAGCCCATGGGGTTCTTCGCGAGATACTGCTGATGATAGTCCTCGGCGAAATAGAACTCCGGCGCGTCGAGGATCTCCGTGGTGATGGGATCGAAGCGGCGCTCTTTCAGCTCGCTCGCGTACATCGCCTTGGACTGCTCCGCGGCTTTGCGCTGCGCCGGCGAAAACACATAGATGCCGGAGCGATATTGCGTGCCCGCGTCATTTCCCTGCCGCATGCCCTGGGTCGGGTTGTGGTTCTCCCAGAAGGTCTTGAGCAGGCGTTCATAGGAAATCTGCTTGGGATCAAACACCACCAGCACCACCTCGTTGTGGCCGGTGCGTCCGCTGCAGACTTCCTCATATGTCGGGTTGGGAGTGAGCCCGGCGGCGTAGCCCACCGCCGTCACATGGATGCCCTTTCCCAGCTCCCAGAACTTGCGCTCGGCGCCCCAGAAGCATCCCATGCCGAACATGGCCTGCTCCAAGCCGTCGGGATAGGGCGGCTTGAGCGGGCGGTGAAAAATGAAATGCTCGCGCGCCGTCGGGATGGGCGCTGCGCGGCCGGGCAGCGCCTCGGCAGCGGATGGCATGGCAAGCGTCTTCTTGAAGTTGAACATGGCGGGCTCTCCGGTGATCACCGGGAATATAGCGAGTGGATGGGCAAAGCGCATCCGCCCACGGCTTGCGCGAGGCGCATGAAAACGGGAACGGCGGCTGCAAGCTCCGCGATCGACACGCTCTCCTCGGGAGCATGCGCCACTGCGATATCGCCGGGTCCCATGATGACGCAGGGCGCTAGGGCCTGAAGCTCCGAGGCGTCGGTACCAAACGCGGCCACGCGCGGTGCGAAGCCCGAAACCTCGCTGCACAGCTGCACCAGGGGATGAGTCTCGGGGAGCTCGGGCGGCCTGCCTTCGCGCGCTTCGCTCAAAGCGAGGCCGGCGCGGCGCGCCGCAGCGCGGACGATCTCCGCCACCGGTTGCGGATCGACCTTCGCGCTGTAGCGGAATTTGATGGTGGCGGTTGCCTTCGGCACCGTGACGTTGACCGCCGAGCCGTGATTGTCGAGCACAAGATTGAAGTCGCTGAAAGGCGGATCGTAGTCGCGATCCTGCAAGGCCGCGTCGTTGCGCAGGCGCTCGTGCAGCGCGCGCATCTCCACAAGGAAGGGCAGCAAGTCCCAGTTGGCGTTGCGACCGCGGCCGGTGCCGCTGTGCGCCTGAATCCCGCTGGCCACGGCCGTAAACACAATGTGCACGCGGTGCCCGCGCATGGGGACCATCCGGGTCGGCTCCACCACGACGATCCCCTCCGGTGCTGCCTCCTTGGTCAGGATCGAGCGTTGTGCAATTTCGCGCGCGCCGGCCTTGGTGATCTCCTCGTCGGTAGTCAGCAGCAGAGTGATGGGTAGCTCACCTGGCAGCGCGCGCGCCGCCACGACGGCCGCGGCCATCGGGCCTTTCATGTCGGTGCTGCCGAGCCCCTGCAGGCGCCCTTCCTCGATGCGGCCGCTCCAGGGATCACTGCGCCAGCCCGTGTCGGGGACGGTATCCATGTGCCCGGACAGTGCGAGACCGCCTTTTCCTCCGCGATGCGCGACCAAAGCTCGTTTTTCCACGCCGTTGCGGTCGCGGTAATCGAGGCGTTCGACCTCGAAGCCGGCAAGCTCCGCTTCGATGCGCTCGGCAAGGGGATGGTTGGAAAGGGGGCTGCGGCTGTCGATGCGCACGAGATCGCGGGTGAGCTCCGCGACGGCGCCGGCGTAATCCGTCATGCCGGAGGGTGTCACGAGGGCGCTTCGAAGGGCGGGCGCTCGAGCCGTGCGGCGCACTTCGGCGCGGGCGCCGCTGCCGTCTTGCTCAGCTCGATGACGTCGCGGCAAAGCTGCTGCAGGATGTTGTCGAGGGATTGTCTCGAAAGGGAGTCCATGGGCGCAAATGCATCGTTGCCGATATCGAGCTTGTCGCCGACGGTCTGATCCATGCGCGCCAGGATCGGCTGCATCTCGCGCGCGCGCCTGTTCTCCTGTAGAAAGTAGCCGTCAAAAACCGCGAGCAGCCCGGAGAGGACAAGAAGGAGGACGCAGAAGATCATGAAGCGGTCGAGAAGGCGCGCGCCCCTCTCGCTCGGTGACTTGACCTCCGCCTTGAGCCTGAGCGCGGACCAGATTCCAAACAGGGCAGCAAGTGCGGTCAGGCCGTATTTGAGTGCCTCGATCCATCCCATGGCCGTCTCCCGCCTTCGCGCGCGCCCTCGTCGATCTGTAGTGAGAGTATGCTATGCGCTTGGCGGAGTGTAGGGGCGAGCCGGGGTCCCTAAAAAACGCGAGCGTTTTTTGGGGTGCCCCGTATTGCCTCGCCCCTACGAGGCCTTGTTTTGATCCGTGGGGCTTCGTCGGTACGAGGCATTTCTGATGCAACGGCATTTCACCACCCTCGATGTCTTCACGAACGAGCGCTTCTCCGGCAACCCGCTCGCGGTTGTTAGCGGGAGCGAAGACCTTGATGCAGCGCGCATGCAGGCCATCGCGCGGGAGTTCGGCCTGCCGGAAACCGTGTTCGTCTTTCCCGCGACTGATCCGGGGCACACGGCACATCTGCACATCTTCACGCCCGCAATGGAGCTGCCCTTCGCAGGTCATCCGACCGTGGGCACCGCTGTCGTAATCGCCCTCTCGCGCCGCACCAGGAAACCGCAGGAATTGATCCTGGAGGAGCAGATCGGCCTCGTGCGTTGTCACGTGACGCCGAAAGGCAAGGACTTGGCGCATGCGCGCTTTGCGCTGCCCGTCCTGCCGCGTCAGTTGGATTGGCGCACCGAGCCGACGGCCGTTGCGGCTGCGCTGGAAATATCGCCTGCGGACATCGACAGCGATTGGTTTGCGCCGGAGAAATGGTCGGCCGGCATCGACATGTGCATGGTCCCCGTCAAGGGCGCCGCTGCGCTCGCCAGCGCGTCTCCCGACGTGTCCGGCTGGGAAGATGCCTTCGGCCAGAGCGGCCCGCGCGCGGTCTATGTCTTCTGCCGGCAGGGCGACGTACCTGCGACGAGCTTCCGCGCCCGCATGTTTGCGCCGTTCCTCGGGGTCCGCGAGGATCCTGCAACCGGTTCGGCGGCGGCGGCTCTTGCAGGCGTGCTGGCGGGGCATGGCGGGCTTGGAGCCGGCGTGCACAAAGTCATCATCGAGCAGGGCCGCGAGATGGGCCGGCCGAGCACAATCGAGCTCGAGCTCAAGATCGACGGTGGGGAACTCACCGCCGCGTCACTCGCCGGCGATGCGGTCATCGTCTCGCAGGGAACACTGAAGGCATGACCAGCGCGGCCGGCGGGTTACGCCGCAAATCGGTGTTGCCGATTTGTGGCTAATCTAATCCGCCCTACGAGCTTCGGATCAGCCGTAGCGGCCGACGATGGGCCAGCGCGCGATGCTGCCATCCGCGGTCACCACGCGATAGCTGCTGTGCAGATTGACAGTGGGGTCACAGTGGGTTGCGCCGATGAGGACGCGCCGGCCGACAGCGGGTGCCGCTGCCCCAGGCGGCAATTTGATGGTGCCGTGCTCATCTCCCGCAAACGCGTAGCTGCTGCCGGGAGGAACACCGATGAACCGGTCCGGCGCCGGTCCATTCACGGCGAGTGCCTTGGTCCCGGCATCGACCGTCACCTGCCCCGCGCGATTTGCGGAAACGACCGTCGCCAGGACAAACAGCGCATGCTGATACGGCAGCTCCGCGCCGTCGGGGTCGCGCAGGCGACCGTAGTCCGCGTCCATGAACACGTACGAGCCGGTCTGAAGCTCGGTGTAGCAGTTGCCGGCGAGATCGAACGCGCTCGTACCCGTGCCGCTGCCGGAAATGATTTCAACGGGAAGGTTCTGCCCGCGCACCGCTTCGGCAACAGCCCGCAGCACGCCCGCCGCGCGCTCGGTGGCTTGCCTGCGCTCCTTCCCATCGATGATGTGGCTGGATGTGTCCGGCATAGCCTTGCAGCCCGGCAAAGCGCAGCCGCGGACTGCTCCGGATTTGCCGCGCCAGCGCGACGGCATCGTCTGGGCTTACAATCCCGGTTCGCGCCTGGCCGACATCCACATCGACAAGGACCGGAACCGGTAGATCGTCGGCGCCAAACGCGGTCGCAATGGCACCCACCTGCGAGGGATGGTCGACGACCAGCATGATGGGGGAGCGGCGGTGCAGCGCAACCACTCGGCCAAGCTTGTCGCGGCCCACCATGGGGGAGGTGATGAGCATGTCCGATACGGCGGCCGCACTCATATCCTCCGCCTCGCGCAGCGTGGCGCAGCCTATGCCGATTGCGCCGGCCTGGCGCTGCCGGCGGGCGATGTCCGGCGACTTGTGGGTCTTTGCATGTGGGCGCAGCGAGATCCCGGCTGCGCGCGCGGCGGCCTGCATGCGCTCGATGTTGGTGTCGAGCGCAGCCGTCTCGACCACGAGCGCAGGCGTTTCGATGTCGCCCAGTATGGCGTTGTTTGGATCAAGCGAGGTCAACGGTGGCCCCTACTCGATCACCTCATCGGCGCGGGCAAGCAGCATGGGCGAGATCTCGAGACCGAGCGCTTTGGCGGTCTTCAGATTCACGGCCATGTGGAAATGCGAGAGCTGCCGCATGGGAGTCTCGCCGGCCTTGGCGCCCTTCGCGACCTGATCGACGATGCCCGCGACGTCGCGAAATACGTCGACAAGATTCACCCCGTAACTCATGAGTGCGCCCGCCTCCATGACTTCCCGGAAGGCGCTTATGGAGGGTGTCCGATGCTCGATCAGCAGCCGCGCAAGGGTTGCGCGATCGCGCAGGAAGATTGGAGTTGCAGCGATCATGACCGGTTCGTCCCGCGAATCACCCATCGGCATCAGCGCTGCCGCATAGTCCGGCGGCTCTCCGATCACTTCCAGCAAACGCGGCTCGAACCCGAGTTGCCGCGCCACCGGTAGAGCCGCGTCAGCCTGCTCCCGCGATGCCGCGTCTGAAAGAAGCCCCACGCGGCGCGCATCGGGGAAGGCATCGCGCAGGATCTCGATGCGTTTGCCCGCCAACTCGAGCTGGCTGGCGAATATCCCGGTCGAGTTGTGGCCCGGATGGGACATGCTCGCAACGTAGCCCTTCTCGACCGGATCGAAATCGATGGCGAAAAAAACGACGGGAAGCTCACCCGCAACTGCCCGCGCGGCCAGCAGCGCCGGTTCGTTGCCCCCCGCGAGCAGCAAGTCGACACCCCGCCCGGCCAGCTCGCGGTAGGTCTGATCGTAGCCTCCGATGCCTGGCGACTGGATATACTCGAAAGTGAAATTACGGCCCTGCACATAGCCCAGCTCGGCCATGCGTTGCTCGAAAGCGGCGTAATGCGCGGCTCCTCGCGGGAGCATTCCCGAGTAGCCGACGCGCAGCCCCCTGGGTTGCTGCGCGATCGCGCGAAGCGGCCAGCTCGTGGCCGCGCTGCCCGCCAATGCGATGAAGTCTCGGCGCCGCATGTGCTCGGATCCAGAGCCTCAAGGTAACCCCAATCGGCGCGAAAGAGTAGCACATTCTGGAAGCGGCGGTGCGGACACTTCGGCCGCATCGACAAGTAGCGGGTTGCGCGCATGGCTAGCGAGCGCTCCAACGTTTTCCAAGATTCGAAACATTCGCAGTAGCGCCGATTGCAAAAGACCAGGCGGGTGTCCGGCGCGAACATCAGCACCCCCCTGGGACATGTTGTTGAGGACCATCCGGAGCAGCTGCTGCCGCCCCTTCGCGATTGACGGGTCCTTGCGCGACCGGCGCCTCGCAGTATCACGAACTTCGGAAGCGGGCACTAGGGGTGGCGCGCAAGCGGGGCATCCGCTATCGCCGTCGGCATGCAGCCGGCCCTCTCGATCGAGAACCTGTCGAAAACCTACGCATCGGGTTTCAACGCTCTCAAACGTGTCAATCTCGACGTCTGCCGCGGCGAGATTTTCGCGCTGCTGGGGCCCAATGGTGCGGGGAAGACAACCCTCATCAACATTGTCTGCGGGATAGTGACCCCGTCGCAAGGAAGGGTTTGCGTCGCCGGGCATGACATCATTGCGGACTACCGCGCGGCGCGATCCATGATCGGCCTCGTTCCGCAGGAGCTTCATACCGACGCGTTCGAGACGGTATGGGCCACGGTGACGTTCAGCCGCGGTCTGTTCGGCAAGCCGCGCAATCCCGCTTACGTCGAAAAGGTGCTCAAGGAGCTCTCGCTGTTGGACAGGAAGGACAGCAAGATCATGACGCTCTCGGGCGGCATGAAGCGGCGGGTGCTGATCGCGAAGGCGCTGGCGCACGAGCCGCAGATCCTGTTTCTGGATGAGCCCACGGCCGGGGTGGATGCGCGATTGCGCCAGGATATGTGGCGCAACGTGCAGGCGCTGCGCGCATCGGGCGTCACAATCATCCTGACCACGCATTACATCGAGGAGGCGGAACAGATGGCCGACCGCATCGGTGTGATCAATCACGGCGAGCTCATTCTGGTCGAAGACAAGGCCGAGCTCATGCGCAAGCTGGGCAACAAGCAGCTCACCTTGCATCTGCAACAGAAGCTCGAAGCGATACCGCCCGAGCTCGGCATGTATTCTCTGAGCCTGACGGACGGCGGCCGCGTGTTGGTTTACAACTATGATGCCCAGGGCGAACGCACGGGCATCACCGGCCTGCTGCAGGATCTGCGCCAGGCAGGAATCAGGTTCCGCGACCTGGAGACCAGCCAAAGCTCGCTGGAAGACATCTTCGTGGATCTGTTGAGGCAGAGATGATGAACCTGCGCGCGGTCCACGCAATTTACCGGTTCGAGATGGCACGCACCGGGCGCACAGTGCTCCAGAGCATCGTCTCCCCGGTCATTTCGACTTCGCTGTATTTCGTCGTGTTCGGCGCGGCTATTGGCTCGCGCATCACCGAGATCGAAGGCGTGACCTATGGGGCGTTCATCGTGCCCGGATTGATCATGCTCACGCTTCTGACGCAGAGCGTGATGAATGCATCATTCGGCATCTATTTTCCCCGGTTCACCGGGACCATCTACGAGATCCTCTCGGCGCCGGTCTCGTATCTCGAGATCGTTCTCGGCTATGTCGGTGCGGCCGCCACCAAGTCGATCATTCTGGGTCTCATCATCCTGCTCACGGCAAGCTTCTGTGTGCCGCTGCGCATAGCCCATCCCTTTTGGATGATCATGTTCCTGGTGCTCACGGCGCTAACCTTCAGCTTGCTCGGTTTCATCATTGGCATCGTGGCGGACGGCTTCGAGAAGCTGCAGGTCGTGCCTCTGCTGGTGATCACGCCGCTCACTTTTCTGGGCGGGAGCTTCTACTCGATCAATGTGTTGCCCCCTGCCTGGCAGACCATCACCTTGTTCAATCCGGTGGTCTATCTGGTCAGTGGATTCCGCTGGGCGTTCTTCGAGGTTGCTGACGTGAACGTTGTCGTAAGCCTTGCGATGACGGCCCTGTTTCTGGGTGCCTGCCTGTCTGCCGTATGGTGGATCTTCAAGACAGGCTATCGTCTCAAAAGCTGAGCGCTTGCGGGAGTCCGGAATGCCGTAATCACGGACATGCAGCGAGATAGCTGTTCGGCCACTCGCGTGGTGATCTTACGTGCGCGAACCCTTCGCGGCCGCAAGCCGTTCCAGCAAAAATGCCTTGAACGCGTGCTCCTCATCGAAGACGAGCGCGACAGGCAGCGCGTAGGCCTGAGCAGCGAGCCCCTCCACCGCATCGTCCCCGCGCATGCGGACAAGATCTTTCTCGGTTGTTACCAGAATGAGCCCGTCGTGCTCGGCCTGCTTGCATAGAGCCTGCGCCTCCGCCCGGGTATAGCGGTGGTGATCGGGGAAGCTTTGGGTTGCCGCCAGGCTCACGCCTGCGTCCGAAAGGGTCGCAAAGAACTTCTCCGGA
>Ga0070712_100000722_pt1 | contig 19490 bp, 14 predicted proteins | sample LARL81metaG_FD_71396 | JGI IMG/M metagenome (GOLD analysis project Ga0070712, IMG submission 71396) | Corn, switchgrass and miscanthus rhizosphere microbial communities from Kellogg Biological Station, Michigan, USA - LAR L8-1 metaG | ecosystem: Host-associated > Plants > Roots > Rhizosphere ...
AAGAGAATGGCGCCGGGCAGATCCTCGCCATGAGGTCCCCGCATCGCATCACCCTTTTAGATGCAGCACGCATATAAGGGTGAAAATGCGTCTGGCCGTGTCATGGTCGACGGTGATCTTGCCCTTTAGACGTTCGCGCAGCAGGGTCGAGCCCTCGTCGTGCAGGCCGCGTCTGCCCATGTCGAGCGCTTCGATCTGCGATGGCGGCGCATTGCGGATGGCTTTGAAGTAGCTCTCGCAGACCAGAAAATAATCTTTGATCACGCGCCGGAAAGGCGTGAGCGACAACATCACTTTGCCATGTGGTGTCTCGTCCTCGAGCTTGATGTCGAAGGTCAACCGATTTTCCTCGACACCGAGCGTGAGGTGATAGGGGCCGCCGTGCGAACCCTCGGGCGTGAAGCTGTTGGATTCCAGAAGGTCGTAGATCGCGATGTCGCGTTCCTGCTCAATCTCGCGCGTGCGGCGCACAATGCTGCGCTCGTCCAGCACGATCGAGCTGAGGCGAAAAGCCGTCTGGACCGCCATGCGCTAGCGTCCGTCCCGCAGATTGAGGCGTGCCGCAATCGAGCGGGCATGCGCGTCGAGCCCTTCGGCATCGGCCAACGCGATCGCATCAGGCCCGAGCGACGCGATGCTGGCCGGATCGAATTGCATCAGAGTGGTGCGTTTCACGAAGTCGAGAACCGAGAGACCCGACGAGAAACGTGCCGTTCGCGACGTCGGCAGGACGTGATTGGGACCGGCGATGTAGTCGCCAATCGCTTCGGGCGTGTGGCGGCCGAGGAAGATTGCGCCGGCGTGCCGCACCTTCGTGAGCAGTTGGTTGGGATCGGAGGTCGCGATCTCCAGATGTTCGGGTGCAATCGCGTCGACAAGCGCTGCAGCATCTTCGATTTTACCGACGACAATAATGGCGCCATTGCCGCTCCAACTCGCCCGTGCAATCGCTTCGCGCGGCAGAGTCTTTAGTGAGTTCTCGATTGCCGCGGCAACTTTGTCCGCGAATGCGCCATCGTCGGTGATAAGAATGCTCTGCGACGAAGGATCATGCTCCGCTTGGCTCAACAAATCGGCGGCAATCCAGTCCGGATTGTTGCCGCTATCCGCAACGACAAGGATTTCCGACGGTCCGGCGATGCTGTCGATCCCGACCTGGCCGAACACTTCGCGCTTGGCTGCTGCGACATACGCATTGCCAGGCCCGACAATCTTGTCGACGGGCGCGATCGTGGGCGTGCCGTAGGCGAGCGCGGCTACCGCTTGCGCGCCACCGACGCGGTAGATGTCCGTGACACCAGCACGCTTCGCTGCGGCAAGAACAAGGGAATTGATCCGACCGCCGCTTGCCGGCGACACCATGACAATGCGGCCGACACCTGCGACCTGCGCCGGAATCGCATTCATCAGCACCGAGCTTGGATAAGACGCAGTGCCGCCGGGCACATAAAGGCCGACGCTATCCAGCGGCGTCCAGCGCCACCCGAGCTTTGCGCCTGTCTCATCTTCGAACCAGGCATCCTGCGGAATTTGGCGTCGGTGAAAGGACTCGATCCGTGCCGCCGCAACCTTCAGTGCACTTAGCGCCTTGGCATCGCATCGCCCTTCGGCGGCACCGATCTCGGAATCTGATAGGCGCAAGGTTTCTACCGTCACGTTTGACTGATCGAACTTATTGGTGAGATCGACCAACGCCGCATCGCCGCGGGCGCGAACATCCGCGATGATGCCGCGCACGACCGCGGCCACGTCTTGCTGTTCCGCGCGCTTGGCATTCAGCAGCGCGTCGAATTGCGCCGAAAACCCAGGCGCTGCGGCATCGAGACGGCGCGCCATTTCAGCCAACTTCGTGCGCGGGCCGGCCGCGGGCGGCCCACGCGCCGCTGACATCGCTGAGGCCGGCATCGATGCATTCGACTGTGAGCTTCAGCGTTCCACCGCCGGAAAATATCAGCTCGATCGCGCCCGCAGGATCATTTGCGGCTTGCGGCGTGAACTTGATGGCCAGCAGCGAAACCACGGCATCGGGCGCTCCACGTTTAATGTTGTGAGACTTGACGGAGAGCACGCCATCGAAATGCAGACCGGACTGCACGCGCAGATCGCCGCTGCGCGTGCCCGCTTCCCATTGAAAACGATTGAAGAGCGCCGCGAAGCGGCGGCGCTTGGGCAGATAGACGAGGTCCTTGACCTTCGCGACGGCGTCTTGCAGCCGCGCGGAAATTACTTCGAGGTCCGCTGCGTCCTCCGCCGCCAATGTCATACCGGCGCTCATGCCGACAGGCGCTCGATATCGGCGCCAACACCGGAAAGCTTCTCTTCAAGGCGCTCGAAGCCGCGGTCGAGATGATAAACACGATTGACGACTGTCTCGCCCTCAGCAACCAAACCCGCAAGCACGAGGCTTACCGAGGCGCGCAAATCCGTTGCCATGACGGGCGCACCTCGCAGCCGCTCCACACCGACGACCGTCGCCATATCGCCTTCGACACGTATATTCGCACCCATCCGCGCCAGTTCCGGCACATGCATGAAACGGTTCTCGAAGACGGTCTCGGTGATGTGCGATGTACCGCTGGAAATCGCCATGAGCGCCATGAATTGAGCCTGGAGATCGGTGGGAAAGGACGGAAACACGTCCGTCGTCACATCCACCGACACTGGTCTGATGCCATTGCGCTGGATGGCAATGCCGCGATTGGTCGGGGTCACTTCCGTGCCGACTCCGCGTAGCAGGCCATAAAGCGTGGCGTTTGATTCAGCGCGTGCGCCAATCAACTCGACCTCGCCGCCCGTCATCGCCGTGGCAATGGCGTAAGTTCCAGTCTCGATTCGGTCCGGCATTACCGTGTAGTCGACGCCAGAAAGCTTCTCGACACCGTCGATGACAATCTCGCGCGTCCCCAGGCCCGAAATCTTTGCGCCCATCGCAATGAGGCAACGGCCGAGATCCTCCGTTTCGGGCTCGCGCGCTGCGTTTCGCAGGATTGTCCGCCCCTGTGCCAGCACGGCACCGGTCATGAGATTTTCAGTCGCGCCGACGGACGCGAAAGGCAATTCGAACGTCGCCCCGCGAAGACCGTTCGTGGCGCTGGCAATGACGTAACCATCGACAAGTTCTATTTTCGCGCCGAGCGCTTCGAAACCCTTGATATGAAAATCGACCGGGCGCGCTCCGATCGCACAACCGCCGGGCAGCGAAATCTTCGCTTCGCCATGCCTCGCAAGGAGGGGCCCCAGCACCTGAAAGCTGGCGCGCATCTTGCGCACCATATCGTATGGCGCCACCGCGGATTCGATTGTCGCCGCGTGCAGACGCATCGTATCGCTCTGACCGATGCCGGCTCCGCGGCGGATGTTCATTGTCACGCCGAACTGCATCAGCAAATCGCCCATACCAGCGACGTCGGCAAGGCGCGGAATATTACGCAATGTCACGGGTTCATCGGTAAGCAGCGACGCCGCCATCAGCTTCAAAGCCGAGTTCTTCGCGCCACTGATCGGAATCTCGCCCTTGAGGCGTCTTCCGCCGCGAATTCGTATCCTGTCCATGGTCCCTCTCGCGGCGCTCAACGCCGCGTCTTTGGCCTCTTGTAGCGTCCAGCGGACGGCTAGGCTACGGGGTGAAGCTAGCTGGTCTTTGGGGTCACATTCGGGCCGCCCGAAGACATCTTCGAGCCCGATTTCGGAGAATCCGGCGACACCGGTCCGGGACGTGCCCGAAGAGCCGCCTTGCGACGTTTGAGGTTGTCTCGGAGCGCTGCCGCGCGACGCTTTTCACGCTCTGCGGCGCTGCCTGCCATGGCTGCTAAGCGCCCTTTCCTAGCGCAAATTCGTAGGCTATAGCAGCCGCCTTCGGGCGCTGCCCGGATTGCACGGAGCCGGAGTAGCGTAGTGGTAGCGCAACCCCTTGGTAAGGGGTAGGTCGAGAGTTCAATTCTCTCCTCCGGCACCAGCAAGCAGTAAAGTTGAAGGCCGACGATGCCGACCGCAATTCCGCTTAACAGACCGACACCGCGCTAGTTTCGGTTTGGTGTCTCGTTTTCGTGTGGGTGGATTGCGGAGACCTAGTTGCTGTCGTCGGTTGACGTCCCTACTCCCCGGCCCGCTTCATGATCGAGTCGCAACATCGCGTCTTCGATCGCGGCGAACACATCGTCAACCAACCTGGCCAAGCCAGCTTTGGCGTTCTGCCAGTGACCCGGACCTTCCGCATCCAACCGGCGCAATTGCTCGACCAGCAACGCGCGCCTATGCTCAAGCCTCTCAATATCGCTCAAATCGGAAAGTCGCTCGACGTCGGCCTTACGTGCCGCCTTCTTTCGCAATGCGACGAGCCGCCGAGTCAACTGCTCGATACGCATCTCCATATCGGGATGAAACGTCGTGTTCGCCATCGTTCGAACCTGTTAAAGGTTCAAGGCGCGCGACAGCCCGCTCGACACCTTTTGTCTCAGACGCGCCTGATCAGGCGCAAAATCACAAGCAGCACGACAGCGCCGAGCGTGGCACTGACAATGGCAGGCACCAGCCCGACGCCAAAACTGACGCCGATCCGCGGCAACAGCCACCCGCCAATGAAGGCACCGACGATTCCGACCGCAATGTCGCCTAGCAGACCGAAGCCGCCGCCCTTGACCAACAGGCCCGCAAGCCAGCCAGCGATTGCACCGACCAACAGCCAAATCAGAATTGATTCCCCGGCCATCCCCAACCTCCTCGTAAATCCGGCTATCCGATGTGACTATGCAGGCCAACGCGCCCCGGACCGCGGCCCATCGCCCGTGTCAACAATACCCCAAAGCGCGGCAAGTTCCGTCCCAAATCAGCACAAATGCAGGATTTTCCGTCTTGCGCCCCCGGCGCAGAAGGGAACTTTAGCGGCACCAGGCCGTTTGGTATCCACGTCCGCCTCATGGGCGGAACGGTGAATAGGAGTGTGTGACATGTTGAACAAGCTATCTCGCCTGGTTGCGGCGACGACGTTGGCGTTGGCGGCGACTACGGCTGTTGCGCAGGCCGACGCCTGCAGCGGACATAGTCACGCGACGGGTACAATTCTAGGCGCGGTTGGCGGCGGTGCCATCGGCAGTGCCGTCAGTCACGGCAGCCTCGGCGGTGTCGTAGTCGGCGCGGCTGCCGGTGGCTTGGCCGGCAACGCGATTTCGCGCGACATCGATTGCCATCATCGCTACCACAGGCACGCTTATTGGAGCCGCAGTCAGCATCGCTACGTTTACCGGTACGACCGCTGAACTGACTAGGGATTTACAAAGATTCTAGACTGAAATTCAGAAAAAGTGCGCGGTGGCCAAGCCACTGCGCACTTTAATTTTTCGCTCATTTTAGATGCACCAGCGGGACGGAAACGACACGGACGGGGATTGGGGGGCTCGCATCGCCTCACATTCCCGCTGGTAGCTCAAAAACGCGCAATGATCCGCGTGGTTCCCTGCTGAGTAGATTTTTCTTGCCACCGTTGAAAGTGGAACCATCCCCTTCCGCACCCGTTCAGGCACGGACACCAATGTGGGGAATTCCCATGCTGCGCTGGGCACTTATGTTTCTTGTTATCGGACTCATTGCCGGCATCCTGGGCTTCACGAGCCTTGCGGGCGCGTCGATTGCAATCGCCAAAGTCCTGTTTTTCATCTTCATGGTGATCTTCTTGGCGTTGCTGATCGGCGGGCTGACGATCGCGCGCGGAGCGAGTGGAAACTAGCCGCCAATGAGCCAAGTCTACCGTCTCGGACTGGCGCATACGCCAGATTCGAGCAATGCCGTTGACACGCGCTGGTCTGTCGCCGCGTTTGACGCGGCCGCGCCGATGCGCATGGGCGGATTTGTTGCGTCCGACGGCGCGCTGGTGCCGTACCGGCTATGGCCGTCGGCCGCACCGCGGGCGCTCGTCCTGCTTCTGCATGGTGCTCTCGACTATTCGGCGGCGTTCGACGAGCTGGGTCCGAAATTCTCCAGTCGAGGCATAACCGCGCTGGCCATCGATCAACGCGGATTCGGCGCAACGCCGACGCGAGGGAGCTGGGGCGGCCGCGAACGCATGATCCGCGATGTGATTGAAGGCGCCCTCTTCCTGCGGATGCGTTACGGCTACGACATGCCGCTCTTCGTCGTGGGTGAGAGCATGGGCGCCGCGCTTGCGGTGCACAGTGCGGCGCGGGCACCGGATCTCGAACTCTCGGGACTCGTTCTTGCTGCACCAGGCGCGGTGGCGAGCATCTGGCTTCGCATCATCGGCGGATTTGTCACCTGGTTCCTGCGCCACTGCGTTCCCGGCAGCAGCATTACGATCGAACGGCTGAGCGCTTGGGATTTCACGCCGGCATCGGCCATTCGCCTTCTTGGTGATCCTGCAGTGTTTCGTCAGGTTCGGCCCGCAACGCTGTTCGGTCTCTTTGAACTCGCGAGAGGAGCAGTCGACGAGGCCAAACATGTGCGCTTACCGGTCCTCGCGATGGCAGGCGGACGGGATGAAGTTTTGCACCTTTGTTGTGTCCGACGCCTCTACGACAGATTGGCGGGCGAGAAGCAGTGGGCTTTCTTCGCCGACGCGCCGCATCTGCTGTTGCATTGGAAACACAATGATCGGGTTCTCGAACATGTCTTCGAATGGATCGAGGCACGCCTGTTGCGGATGACCGAGCCGCAGACCCAAACTGCGAGCAAAATGCGCATTGAACGCCTCGCCGGACAATCGCGGCTGCACATCATTTGAGCGCGGGACCACCTAGTCGGATGAAGGCGACAGGGCTTCTCGTGCGGCACTGAACACGAATGGGATTGGGAATGGGCTTCGTTTCGGATTGCAGAATCGGAGTGTGGTTGGTCATCGGCGGCGCGCTGGTCTGCCTTTGGCCTGGCGCCGCTATTGCCGCGACCATGACAGGGTCAGGCCACGCCGAAGGCGTCTTCATCGTTCAGATCGTTCTGCTGCTTCTGGTCGGCAGGACGTTGGGCGAGATCATGGATCGCTTCGGGCAGCCTGCGATCATGGGTCAACTGCTGGCAGGCGTGCTGCTTGGCCCGTCGGTGTTCGGCGCGCTTTGGCACGAGGGCCAAACCGCAATCTTTCCCTCTGCGCCCGAACAGAAAGCCATGATCGATGCCGTTTCGCAACTGGGCATCCTGTTGCTTCTGTTGCTGACTGGCATGGAGACCGACCTCCCACTGGTGCGTAAAGTTGGGCGCACTTCGCTCGTGATCGCCGCGACTGGCATTGTCGTGCCGTTTGCCTGCGGCTTTGCACTTGGTCAATTTTTACCCGCTTCGATCCTGCCCTATCACGGTCAACGCCTCATACCCTCGTTGTTTCTGGGCACAGCTCTATCGATTTCCTCGGTCAAGATCGTCGCGCTTGTCGTGCGCGAGATGAATTTCATGCGCCGCGACCTTGGCCAGGTGATCATCGCATCGGCGATCATTGAAGACACGATCGGTTGGGTGATCATCGCGGTCACGTTCGGAATTGCCAACAACGGATCGCTCGATTGGGCCTCGCTGACGCGTAGCATTGTAGGAGTCGCGGTATTCCTAGGCGTAAGCTTCACGCTCGGGCGCGGAATTGTCTCCAGCCTCATTCGTTTGACCAACGATCACCTGCGAAGCGAGTTCGCAGTGATCACGATGATACTCATCATCATGGGGACTATGGCCGAGATCACCCAGCTTCTCGGCGTACATACCGTGCTTGGCGCGTTTGTGGCGGGCATCTTGATCGGAGAGTCGCCGATTCTCACCAAACATGTCGAAGACCAGCTGCGAGGCCTTATCACCGCGCTGTTCATGCCGATTTTTTTCGGATTGGCAGGTCTCAGCGCCAATCTGACAATTCTCAATAATCGGGCGCTCGTCGAATTGACCGCAATTTTGATCCTTATTGCGAGTGTCGGAAAGTTTTCTGGTGCATTTCTCGGCGGCAAGCTCGGCGGTCTGACGTTTCGCCAATCGCTGGCCATCGGCTCAGCGATGAACGCGCGTGGTTCGACCGAGGTCATCGTCGCGACGATTGGCCTGTCGATGGGTGCATTGACACAAAATCTGTTCACGATGATCGTCACCATGGCAGTCGTCACAACGATGGCGATGCCGCCGATGCTGCGCCGAGCGCTTGCCGCGCTTCCCCTAGAGGCCGATGAGAGGAAACGCGTCGAGCGTGAAACGTTGGACGAGCGCGGCTTTGTCTCAAATCTCGAACGCATGTTGCTCGCCGTCGACAACTCGGCCGCCGGCAAGTTCGCCGCACACCTCGCAGGCCTGGTCGCCGGCGCACAGGGTATGCCGCTCACGATCGTGCACCTGGACGATGACGTGTCACCAACTGGCGACGATGCCAGCAGCCAAGTCAAAGAAGGCGCCGAAGCGAGCGCTGCCGTGGCGCGAAACGACACTACCCAGTCGGAACCTGAAGAGGTTCATTTGACATCGAAGGCGGCGTCGCGAAAGCCGGATGTGATCTCCGAAGAGGCGCGCAAGGGCTTCGATCTTCTGATCGTGGGAACAGATGGCACGCATGACAAGAACGGCGATATTCAGCCGAAGGTATCCCAACTCGTGAAAGGCTTTCCCGGACCGTCGGCAATCGTAACAGCGCGCGATGGCGACGATCTGCCGACTTTCGACCGGCGCCTTCGAATCCTCGTGCCGGTCAACGGTTCGCCGGCTTCCCGGCGCGCTGCAGAACTCGCGTTCGCCATTGCGCGTCCCTTGCGGGCGCAGGTGACCAGCCTCTATGTCTCTGCGGGCGATCGCCAGATCACGGGGCGCAGTATCAACTTTGCGAGCGAAGAAGCGGTGCTTAAGGACATCGCCGAGCTTGGCGAACGCTATGACGTTCGCGTCCGCACCGAGTTGCAGCCAAGGGAATCGGCCGATACCGCAGTCTTGAAATGGGCTGCCAACGGTTTTGAACTGATCGTCATCGGGGTCAGCCAGCGGCCAGGCGAGCAACTGTTCTTCGGAAACACAGCCCGCGCGCTTTTGAGGAAGTGGCACGGCGCGATGCTGCTCGTCGCAACCTGACGTCTCAAGTCGAACAGCACACTCGAGTGGAAAGACGCCAGCGGGCGCGCTGCCTCGGTGGGCATTGGGGCGTATTGGCGAGGTGGGCCGCCTTTCCCGCTGGCCCACTCTCAACGCATCACACGACATCTGGTTGCATGGTGCACAACGTGGTTCAGCCGGTCGCTCGAAGCGCGGAACCGCCAGTCGTTTCAAGCGTTTCACTCCACTCACTTGGAAGGAACCAAGCAATGCGACCAACTCTGAAAAAAGCCCTGCGAATGACCGTAGGCGCAGCCGTGTTGACTTTGTGCACCGCGGTATCGTCGGCACAAGCCGCACCACACGGCGTGAAGGTTGGAACTCTGACCTGCCATGTCGCGAGTGGATGGGGCTTCATCTTTGGCTCGTCGCGCGACCTTCGCTGCAATTTCCGGCCCAATCACCATGAAGGCGAGCGCTATTCCGGCTCGATCTCCAAGTTCGGCGTTGATATTGGATACACCGAAGACGGTGTGATCCTGTGGGCAGTATTTGCGCCATCGTCCGATGTGCGCGCAGGCGCACTGCAAGGCGACTACGCCGGTGTCACCGCTGGCGCGACAGTCGGAGTCGGATTGGGCGCGCACGTTCTAGTCGGCGGCCTCGACAAGTCCATCGCGCTGCAGCCACTTAGCGTCGAAGGCAATGAAGGCTTGAACGTTGCGGCCGGCATCGGCTCCATCAGCCTGAGATACGAGCCGCGGGAGTCGCGCGCCGAATAGAGACTTTGCTCTTGAGGAGCAGCGCGGCGTCGCCTCGCTGCTCCTCACACTTTTTGGTTCCATCGAGGAGCAACTAAGGGGGACAAAGCAAAAAGGATCAAAAAGATGTTTGCCTTACCCGAACTGGACTACGCTTACGATGCGCTTGAGCCCGTTATCTCGGCGCGGACGATGAAATTCCATCATGACAAGCATCATGCGACCTACGTGAAGTCGCTCAATGAACAGCTCGACAAGATCGGCAAGATGCCCGAGTCGGTCGAAGCGGTGATTCGCGGCGCAAAAAAAGCGGATGACCGGCTGTTGTTCAACAATGCTGCGCAAGTGTGGAACCACACCTTCTTCTGGAAGGCGATGACGCCCAACCCCGAAAAGCCGTCTGGCAAGCTCGATGCAGCGATCACTTCGGCCTTCGGAGATTTCGCCCGCATGAAAAAGGCCTTCGTCAAGGAAGGTGCATCTCATTTCGGTTCAGGCTGGGTGTGGCTGGTTGCGAACCACCAGGGCGAATTGCGCATCCGCTCCACGCACGATGCGGATGACACGCTGACTCACGTCGATATGACGCCGGTGCTGGTCTGCGACCTTTGGGAGCATGCCTACTATCTCGACTATCAGAACGATCGAAGAGCCTATCTTGAGGCCTGGTTCGACAATCTGGCCAACTGGCGGTTTGCGGAAGCGCAGCATTCCGCTTCTCTGGGTGAAGGAAAGTTATGGTCACACCCACTACCGGACCGCGAGAAGATGTCCAAGGTCGGCTGAGAGAGCCGATTTCACCGCCAATTCGGCACGAGGAGGTCACGTGACACGCGCACCCCATACTGAAACCCACAATCCGACGCCCTTTCTGAGCGACGTGACTACTTTGCGCGAGCGAGCGCGAAAATATGTCGACCGTGGCGCGATCGACGCCGCCTATGTGGGCGACGTCAAGCAAACCATCGATATTTTGCAGGCCGTGCTGGCGACCGAATTGGTATGCGTCTTGCGCTACACCCAGCATTCGATCGCGGCCACCGGCCTGGCGAGCGAGAGCGTTGCGGAAGAATTCGCACAGCATGCGCGCGAAGAAATGGAGCATGTACATTCGGTCGCCAAGCGCATCAATCAACTGGGGGGCGTTCCCGATCTCGACCCCAAAGGATTGGCCAGCCGGTCCGCTTCACAATATCTGACGAGCGCCAACCTCGTGGAAATGATCCGCGAGAATCTCGTCGCTGAACGGATTGCCGTCGACCACTATCGCGAACTTGTTAGGTTCTTCGCCGACAACGATCCGACAACGCGATTGCTGATCGAGTCCATACTGGCAATCGAGGAGGAACATGCCTCCGACATGTTGGACTTGCTGACCGTACACGGCCGGAAAGAGTAGCGAGCGACCGCAACGCTTCGGCAGCTAAAGCGCCGTTCGTTGACACAATTGCGGATCGGCGCGACTTTGCGCGTCAGATGCTTCGCGCGGATCTCCGATGACAATCAGGCGAATTGGCGTGTTGACCGGTGGCGGCGATGTTCCGGGACTGAATGCCTGCATCAAGACCGTCACGCTGCACGCAATAGACCGCGGCTGGGATGTCGTAGGCTTCCGCGGCGGCTACCATGGGCTGCTGCACTTCAATCCGGCTGATCCGAACAGCAGCGCCGCACATATTATGGCACTTTCGCCGAACACCGTGCGCACCATAGACCGAGCGGGCGGCACGATATTGCACACGACCCGACTGAGCCCCGACAAGCTCGACGCGAAGGATTTGCCGTCTTTTCTGACCGGCGCCGTACAGCCGGATTCAGACGGCAATTTCGACTGCACGGCGCACATTTTGCAGGTACTTCAGTCGTTGCACATCGACGCACTCGTCACGCTTGGCGGCGACGGCACGCTCAACTATGCGGCGCGACTGCAGCGTGAAGGCGTGCCCATCATGCTTGTGCCGAAGACGATGGACAATGACGTCTACGGCACGGACTATTGCATTGGATTTTCGACGGCCGTCACCAGATCGGTCGAATTTGTCCATGCGCTTCGAACCACCGCCGGCAGTCACGAACGGATCGCGGTGATCGAATTGTTTGGTAGGAATTCCGGCGAAACCGCGTTGGTCACTGGTCATCTCGCCGGTGCCGACCGCGTGCTTATCGCTGAATTTCCTTTCGATATTGCGTCGGTTTGCGCTCTGTTGGAGCGGGATCGCGCCGCCAATCCGACCAACTATGCGATGGCCGTGGTCTCAGAAGGCGCTCGCATGATACCCGAGACCGGACTCGACATGGCCACAAATGTTCGCGACCTGGGCGGCATTGGCGCCATTATCGGGCGCGAGATCCGCCGCCGCATAGGGATCGCCGCAATTACGCAAAACCTCGGCTACTTGATGCGGTCCGGCGCGCCGGATGCGCTCGATCTCATGGTGGCGAAAAGTTTCGGCGGTCTGGCCGTACAACTGCTGGCGCAGGGCCGTCACGGTTTGATGATGTCTGTCCGCGACGGCAAATATGCCGCCGTTCCTGCGGACACTTGCACGCTCAGCAAGCGTCGCGTCGACATTGATGCGTTTTACGATCGCACTGAATATCGGCCCCGCATCTCGGGAATATTGGGAAAGCCGATGTTCCTGTGTTGACGTTCTAACCTAGCACCACGAGAATGCGATGCGCTTTGCCGTCGTCGGCCAGCGCCACGAGATTTTTCAGGTTTCCCGCGACCGTCTGTCCATCCACCTTCACCGCCAAAACGCCCGTGCAAACGCCGAGCGGGTTTTCGACCGAAATCTCGTAGGTCGCGGTTCCAAAACGGTAGGTAATCGAAAAACCCTGCCAAGTTTGAGGTATGCAGGGATCGATGAGAAGTTGCGAGCCTTGGCGGCGAAATCCAAGGACGCGCTCCAGCGCGACACGGTAGAACCAAGACGCAGAGCCCGTGTACCAGCTCCAGCCACCTCTACCGACATGCGGTGGAACCGAATAGACGTCGGCGGGTACCACAAAAGGTTCGATCTTGAAGCGCTCGATCGCCATCGGGCTGTCGGCGTGTCGAATCGGATTCAACATCGTGAGCACTTCGTGGGCTTTGTCGCCGTCGCCAAGCATCGCATAGGCAAGTGACGCCCACAGAGCAGCGTGGGTGTATTGTCCACCATTCTCACGCATGCCTGGAGGATAACCTCTGATGTAGCCCGGATCGCGCGACGGGTTGTCGAACGGCGGCGTGAACAGAAGCGCAAGTTTCTGGTCGCGCTGCAGCAAATATTTGTCGACTGCCGCCATTGCCCGCGATGCACGGATACGATCCGCCGCGCCAGAAATTACGGCCCATGATTGGGCGATCGAGTCGATGCGACACGCGGTGTTCGAGACCGAACCAAGCGGGGATCCATCATCGTAAAAGGCGCGACGGTACCAGTCGCCGTCCCATGCCTCGCGCTCCAGCGACTGTTTGATATCGGACGCGCGTTGACGCCACGCCCCCGCGCGCTCGACTTGGCCGCGATTCGTTGCCAGTGACGAAAACGACATCAGGGTCGAGTACAGGAACCAACCGAGCCACACGCTCTCGCCCTTACCCTCTTCACCAATCCGATTCATCCCGTCGTTCCAGTCGCCGCTGCCGATCAAAGGCAGTCCATGCACGCCCGTCGCAAAACTGCTCTCGAGTGCCAGCGCACAGTGCTCAAAGAGGCTCGCGGTTTTCGGTGAAGCCGACGGTTGGAAGAAGGACTCGGTGTCTTGCGGACGAAGCTGTGGTCCCTCTAGGAATGGGACCGGTTCGTCGAGAACCGATAGATCTCCGGTAGTTTCGACATAGTGCGCCACGGCGTAGGCAAGCCAAACGCGATCGTCGCTGACGCGCGTTCGAATGCCGCGGCCGCTTTCCGGCAACCACCAGTGCTGAACGTCGCCCTGTTCGAACTGACGGCCGCCGGCGCGCAACAAGTGTTGGCGGGCAATGTCCGGCCGCGCGAGGCACAGCGCCATGACGTCCTGCAATTGGTCGCGAAAACCGAACGCGCCGCTGACCTGATAAAAGCCGGCCCGCGCCCAAACCCGACACCCGAGCGTCTGATAGAGCAACCAGCGATTTAGCATCAGATCGAGCGCACGATCGGGCGTCCTCACCTGCACCGCTCCCAGAATCTCGTCCCACTGGCCTTTTACCCGGGTCAGAACATCGTCCAGGTTTGCTTTGCGATATTTCTGAATCAGCTCGGTCGCGGCTCTCCGAGAACCGGCGTGGCCTAGCAGAACGACGATCTCCGTCGTTTCGACCGGACCGAGCGCGATGCCTGCTTTGAGAACGCCGCAGGGATCCATCCCTGCGCCCACGCGATTCGAAAGCTGCACGCCTTCAACAAGAGCAGCCGGCCGGTCGAGAGCACCGTCGCGTCCGATGAATTCGGTGCGGTCCCCCGTCCACCCCGACTGCCGGCCCATCATGTCGATGACGGCAATGCCCTCGCCGAAATCGTCACCCCATGGATTCTGCGCGAAGAGTGCACCGGTTTCTGGATCGATCTCGGTGACGATGTGCGCTTTGCCCGAACGTTGTGACGAGCCCAGGAGCCACTCGACATACGCGGTGACCGAGAGTTTACGAATCTTTCCCGATTGGTTCGTAATGGTGAGCCGCGCGATCTTAATTGCGTCGTCGACCGGCACGAATTGCAGATATTTTAGAGCGATGCCGTGCGACGTATGCTCGAAACGGCTGTAACCCTGGCCGTGCGCCGCACTATAGTTTGCGCCCCGTTGGCGCACGGGTAGAGCGGTTGGGGTCCACAACGCGCCATTTTCTTCGTCCCGAATATAGATTGCCTCTCCCGGCGCATCACTGACGGGATCGTTCGACCACGGCGTGAGCTGGTTCTGCTGACTGTTTCCGGACCAAGTGAAGCCGCTGCCTTCCGCAGAAACCTGAAAGCCGAACGAAGCGTTTGCGACGATATTGACCCAAGGCGCAGGAGTCGTTTGGCCCGGACCCAGTTTAATCTGATATTCCCGGCCATCTTCGACAAACCCGCCGACACCGTTGAAGAAGTCCGGGCGCTTGTCCGTCATCACCGGTTCACTGGCGACCGGCCCCGGCAGCTTGCGAGGCGCCGGCGGCACGCCGGAGCGCCGCTCGCGCGCTCGATTGATCTGCTCGGCTAGCGAGCCCAGTTGACCGTGCAGCACGGCGCGTGCAGCCGACTGCAGGGCATCGCGGACTTCGCCGGAAAGCTGATCGGCACGGAAGAGATAGACATTCCCGCGAAGATTGCTTTGCGCGAGCCGCGGCATGGCCTGGTTCATGCGCACAAGTGCCTCGACCGAACTGTGAAAGTTCTGCGCGTAGCTCGTGGCGCGCTCGTTCAAAAAAACCAAGTCGACTTCGAGTTGCTTCAGCTTCCAATACTCGTGCGCGCGCAGCAGTTGGCGGACAAGTTCCAGCTCGTCTTCCTGTTCGATTCGCGCCAAGACGATAGGAAGGTCGCCGGAGATCCCGTGCGGCCACAACGTCGAAACCTTCCGGACTCCGCGCTTCAAAAAGTCCGCCGGCGGCCGCAGCGTCGGATCTGAATAAAGCACGTGGTTGGCCAGACGCTGATAGAGTTGCGCTTCGCCAGAACTGATGCCGATGTGATGCAATTGCATCTGCGCCTGTGTCCAAGCAAGCGTCACGGCTCGCTCGAACGCCGTGGCATCGAGGTTCTTTTCCGCGAGTGCAATAGCGTCGTCGCGCGTCACCGCGGCCATCGTCCAGAACGCGACATGAACGGTGGCTCCCGGTGGAACGCTGACGCGCCGCCGCAGGCTAAGAATTGGATCGAGTACCGGCCCGACGGTGTTCGACAACGGCCAGCCTTCAGCGATGGCCGCAGGTTCACGAATGGTTTGGCCCCTCCCGAGAAATCGATTGCGGTCTGTTTCAAACTGCACATCCCTTGGATGGCCGTCCTCCACGACTGCAATATGCGAAACCCAAACATTCGGATCGTTGTGCGAGCGCTTGCGCCGCGTCGCCAACAGTGCACCCAGATGCGGCTCGAATTCCGTCTCGACGAACATTTTTGCAAAAGCGGGATGGGCCATATCGTCGGATTGGCGCGCCAACGACAATTCGCAATAAGACGTCAGCTCGAGTTCGCGCGTACGCGTGCCATGGTTGGTCAGCGAAACGCGTCGAACTTCGGCGTCGTCTTCCGGTGAAACCAGAATTTCCGTAGCTGTCGTGATCGAGCCGTCGCGGCGGACAAGCCCCGCCCTATCTTCGGTGAAGCTGGCAACGTAGCGGTCTGGTTTGGCAACAGTTGGTTGATAGCCGGTCGACCAGATGTCGCCGCTGGCAACGTCGCGAACAAAGCAGAAGGTGCCCCAATTGTCGCACGTCACGTCTTCGCGCCAGCGCGTGATCGCAATCTCGCCCCAGCGCGTGTAGCCGGACCCTGCGGCCGTTACCATCGTGGCGAAACGACCGTTCGATAGCAGCTGCGTTCGCGGCAAGCGACTGTAGGCGGAGGTGTAACGACGCTGGATATCGGGCACCAGCGTTCCGATTTCGACCGTTTCGGCAACTTGCTCGGGTGCCGGCCGCGCTATGGCCACGTTGCGCGGCATGCGCTCCTGCAACAGCAATTCGGTGGCCTGAATCATCGGTTCCGCGTGAAAGCGCGCACGCATTGCGCCGTCGTGGACGGCATTGGCAATCGCGAGCAGGCTCATTGCTTGGTGATGCGCCATGAAACAACGCACGATCGCGACATTTGCGCCTTCGGGAATCCGTGAGCGCGTGTAGTCCAGAGCCTCGTACCAGCCGAACCGTCCACGACCGCCCGCTTCAGCGAGGCGGGCGAGGTTTCGTGCCGCGCCTCCCGGGTCGATCATCGCGGCGAGCGCGGTGGCATAGGGCGCAACGACCATATTGTCGGCCAAGCCGCGCTTGTAGCCGAGGTCGGGAATTCCAAAGCTTGAATATTGATAGGTGCGCTCCATGTCGCGCGCGTTGTAGGCGGACTCCGAAATCCCCCACGGCACGCCGATTTCGGCGGCGTAGGACTCCTGACGACGAACCACCATTTTGTTGGTTTCGGCGAGCAAGCTTCCATCTGGCGCGCGCATCACAAGCGACGGCATCAGATATTCAAACATTGAGCCGGACCATGAAATCAGCGCCGATCCACCAGGCACCGGCGTCATAGTGCGGCCCAAATGGAACCAGTGCTTGGCGGGCACGTCGCCTTTGGCGATCGCAATGAAGCTTGCAAGACGCGCCTCTGACGCGAGGAGGTCGTAGAACGTCGTGTCGCGAGAGGCATCGGCGCTGCGAAAGCCAATTGAGAGCAGCTGGCGCCCCGGATCCAAAAGAAAAGCGAAATCCATCGCATGGACCATTTCAAGCGCACGCTGGATAAGTTTCGCGACGCGACCTCGCAGATCGAGAGGCAAAGCGGATTGCTCAAAACCATGGTTCGATGACTGCGAACCGACTGCGGACGACGGTCTCGCTAGCAGTGCGAGATCGCCTCCCGCTTCCAATTGATGCTGTTGGACGCCGTCCCGTCCGTCGTCGCTTGCCGATACATATGAAGCGTCCTTGCGGACGGAATCCGCATTCGGACGTTCCGCAGACAGCGAAATGTCTCGCCTGTGCGACTCGATCGACGCCGCGATCGCCAACGCCCAGACGTGGAGATCGGAAATGCTGGAGTTCGCTGGCGCGGCGTGATCTTGCTTTTCAGCTGTGAACGCCACAAGCCGCGCGGCTTTTTTGGCGAGAACATCGAGAAGGTCGCTCGCGTTGTCCCCGGGCTCGCTTTCGCCCTGCAACAACGCGACAAAGTCATCGGCTTCCGCAACGAGTTGCGCGTATTGCGTGTCGCGAGCATTTCTTTCACCGATCGCAGAACTAGCTTGTTCGCAGAAAACATTGATTGCGTCCCTTAAGCCCAGCTTCCAACTGGGATTGGGCGCCGGGCCGGACGCGAACTCCCGGCAGGCATTTGCCAGTGCGATCAGCATGCCCGCCAGATTTCCACTGTCGACCGAGGAAACATATCTTGGCTCGAGCGGGCGTAACTCGCGCGTGTCGTACCAGTTGAAAATGTGCCCGCGATAGCGTTCGAGCTTCTCGAGCGTGGCAAAACTGCGCTCGAGCCGTTCCACGCACTCCAGCGTGCCGATCCAGCCATAGTCGCGCGCCGCCGCGATGGACAGAAGATAGAGTCCGATGTTCGTCGGTGACGTCCGATGCGCAACGACCGGATCGGGGTCTTCCTGAAAGTTGTCGGGAGGTAGAAAATTGTCCTCCTCGGTTATGAACGTCTCGAAAAAGCGCCAGGTGCGCCGCGCGGCGTTGCGTAAGGCGCGCAATTCGGTCGCTTTCATCGTGAGATGGCCGGCAGACGGAGGCGGCGCGCTCGACCAGCGCGCGACAACAGGAGATAGGACCCAAAGCATCGCGAACGGCAACGCAATCGGCCACGCACCCCGACCCACAAAAACGACGACGAGGCCGGCAGCTATTGCAAACGCTGTGCTTGCAGCGATTTGAGAGAAGAGACTGCGCGGATCATCCCAATCTTCCGACGATGCCTGCGCCGTCGTCACCCACTCGAGAAGATGGCGGCGAGATACCAAGACGCGAAAGAGCGTGCGCGCAATCGCGTCCACCATCAGCCACGATTGATGCGCCAGAAACGTGACGACAAAGGCGCACTGAACCACGCCAAGCTCGACATCACGCTTGATCCCGCGCCACCTACCCGAACGCAACGTGGCGGGTCTCTTGGGGATGAGTGCAGAGAACGCGGGAAGCAAGGTTGGCAGCAGAATCGCGAACAGCAGGGCTAGCGTCCATGCTGTCGCCGCCTCAAGCGGTAGGAGCCAGCCGAGCAGAATGGCGAGCAGCGTCGCTGGCGGCACCAAGGAGCGGCGAAGATTGTCGACCAGACGCCAGCGACCACTGAGCGGGATCGCCGTGCGTTTATGTGATGCCTTGGGCCCGTTGCGAAAAATCCAGGGCAGCAACTGCCAGTCACCGCGTACCCAGCGCTGTTGGCGTGCGGCCGCAACCTGGTAGTGCGACGGATATTCCTCAATGACTTCGATGTCGGAGGCGAGCGCCGCGCGGGCGAATATTCCCTCGAGCAGATCGTGGCTCAACACCGTATTGGGCGGAATGCGCGAGTTGAGTGCGGCCTCAAACGCATCGATGTCATAGATGCCCTTGCCGACATAGGAACCTTCGCCATAGAGGTCCTGATAGACGTCCGACACGACGACGGCATAGGGATCCAGTCCGTTCGGGCCGGAATAAATACGCTGGAACAACGAACCTTCTGCGCCCAGCGGGAGTGAAGGCGTGACTCGAGGCTGCAAGATTCCGTGACCGCGAACGACGCAGCCGAGCCGCCAATCGATCACCGGCCGGTTTAGCGGGTGCGAGATTTTTCCGACCAGGTGTCGCGCCGAACCGATCGAAAGCCTGGTGTCTGCATCCAATGTCAGCACATAACGGACTTTGTCAGGGAGCACGGGTAGAGCATTGTCGAGCTTCAAGAAGGACGTGTCGGTCGCTCCTCTGAGCAAGCGATTGAGTTCGTGAAGTTTGCCGCGCTTGCGTTCCCAACCGATCCAGTTGCCTTCACACGCGTTCCAAACCCGCCTGCGGTGCAGGAGAAGGAATCGCTGTGCCGCTCCGCTCCGCGGGTGACGGGCGTTGAGTTCTGCAAT
>Ga0070712_100000724_pt1 | contig 19474 bp, 16 predicted proteins | sample LARL81metaG_FD_71396 | JGI IMG/M metagenome (GOLD analysis project Ga0070712, IMG submission 71396) | Corn, switchgrass and miscanthus rhizosphere microbial communities from Kellogg Biological Station, Michigan, USA - LAR L8-1 metaG | ecosystem: Host-associated > Plants > Roots > Rhizosphere ...
ATGTGTCTGGACCGCATCGCGCCGGCGCCAAAATACGAGCCCGGCAGCTGCGAGCTTCCGCCGCTCGAGCATCCCGCAGATACGGTGAAAGCGATGGCGAAGATTGCGGAGGCGGTGGCGACCGGCGATCTTGCGCCCTGCGAGGCCATCAGCATGGCCAAGGTGGTCGAGACCTATAGTCACGCGCTTCAGGCAAAAGCATTCGATGAGCGTCTGGCGAAAGTGCAAACCGTGGCAGCAAATAACGCCAAGCTGCCTGATTGCGGCAACGGTATTTAGTACCCATTCAACCCCCGGCTGAGAAATCATTGTAAATTTTCTTGTTGTTTACAATGAGCCCAATTCCGCTCCCGCGATGGTTGTGATCCCGTAAGGCCAGATCCAGATCCCTAAAGAGCCCCGGGTAACCACGGCGCGCAGGATGGGCCATTAACAGTGAGAACTCGTCATGTTGATTACGGCGCGAGGTGGTCGCAAGAAGCCTGTAGTGCCGGCTCGCCGGCTCATGCATGCGCCTCGCCAACAACCTTGATCCGCCCGCGCGCACGGTTTCGTGGCTTCGTTTTGATCGTGATTTCCACGTCTTGACCAAGCGCTGTCAAAAGACGCATCAGGCGTTCGTTGGAAAAGTTTTCCAAGCGGCCGTTGAGGAGAGCGGAAACCTTGGGCTGATCGATCTCCATGAGTGTCGCGGCGGCTACCTGGGTCAGACGCTTTCGCTTGATGATCTGACGGATACGGCTCGCAAGCTGAGCCTTCGTCAGCTCCTCCTCGGGCTCGGCGAACCCAAGATCGGCGAAAACATTCCCGCTACTCGCAGTCACCGGGATGACTGATTTTCGCTTCCTGACCATTGTGCCTAGTCCTCCCTGGCGCGCTTGAGGCGCTGTTCAATCACATGCAAGTCTTGTTTCGGCGTGGCAATTCCGCGTTTGGACTTTTTCTGGAAGGCGTGCAGCACGTAGACGAATTCGGGGAAGCGCACGGTGTAGACGGATACGGAGGTGCCGCGTAAATACTAAATAGGTGGCCCGTTTTCGATGAGAGTGCCCCCAGGCTCGGGGCCAGTTTTCTAGTGACTGAATAGTAGGGAAAAGATATACCCACGAGTGCTCGGGCCCTTTGATGCGATCTGACCTGCCGCTGCCTGCTCCTGATGTCTCCTGCGGCGGCATGTCTGCTTGATCAGCACCTGAATATCGGGCTGCCTCCCTTGGCGATCTCGTTACCGCACGGCGTAGGGGAAGAAGCGTGCAGGGTTTGCTCAAGCTGAGCCGGGCCATCGACTACGTGAACGACCGGTTTGGCGAGGTCGCGAACTGGCTCGTGCTCCTTGCCTGCCTGATCAGCGCGGGGAATGCGGCGAGCCGGTATCTGTTCAGCGCGAGCTCGAATGCCTGGCTCGAGATCCAGTGGTACCTGTTCGCGGGCATGGTGCTGTTCGGCGGCCCCTACACCCTCAAGGTCAACGAGCATGTGCGCGTCGATCTGTTCTTCTCCATGGTCTCGGAGCGCACCCGCATCTGGATCGACATCATGGGATGCCTCGTCTTCCTGCTCCCGATCTGCGTGATCCTCGTCTATTTCACCTGGCCGTGGTTCGTCGATTCCTGGCGCATCGATGAGACGTCGTCGAATGCCGGCGGCCTGGTGCGTTGGCCGGTCAAGCTCATCCTCCCCGTCGGCTTCGCGCTGATGGCGCTGCAAGGCATTTCCGAGCTCATCAAGCGGATCGAGGCGCTCATCCATCACCACCGGCTGCAGTACGAGTACGAAAAGCCGCTGCAATGATTCATTTCATCAGCGAGAACATGGCGCCCCTCATGTTCGGGGGCATGATTCTCTTCATGCTGATCGGCTTTCCGGCCGCATTTTCCCTGGCGGCAACCGGGCTCTTCTTCGGCTTCATCGGGATTGAGCTCGGTCTCATCCGGCCCGACTTTCTCGGCAATTTGACCTACCAGCTGTTCGGGATCGTTTCCAACGACCTCCTGCTCGCCATCCCGTTCTTCACCTTCATGGGCGCGATTCTGGAGCGCTGTGGCCTCGCCGAGGACCTGCTCGATTCCATCGGACAATTGTTCGGGCCGGCGCGCGGGGGCTTGTCCTATGCGGTGATTTTCGTCGGCGCCATCCTGGGCGCCATCACCGGCACCGTCGCGGCTTCCGTCATCGCCATGGGCGTGATCTCGATGACCCCGATGATCAAATACGGCTACTCGACCCGACACACCATGGGGGTCATCGCCGCATCCGGCACGATCACCCAGCTCATCCCGCCCTCGCTAGTTCTGGTGGTGCTTGCGGACCAGCTCGGCCGTTCCGTCGGCGACATGTATGCGGGCGCCATCGGGCCCAGCATCATCCAGGTGGTGCTGTTCTGCATTTGGGTTTTCATCGTCAGCATCATCTGGCCGAAGGACGTGCCTGCGCTGCCGCTCGAGGCGCGCACCCTCCACGGCTGGGCGCTCTGGAAGAAGTGCCTGCGCGGCATCATCCCCTCGCTCGGGCTCATCTTTCTGGTGCTCGGGACCATTTTCATGGGGCTGGCGACACCGACCGAGGCCGGAGCCTTGGGGGTTGTCGGCGCAATCGCCCTCGCCGCGTCCTACGGCACCCTCACCTGGAAGCTGCTTTACGAGGGGATGTCGACCACCATGCGGCTCACCGCCATGGTCGTCTATATCCTGATCGGTGCGCGTACCTTCAGCCTGGTGTTCCAGGGAGTCGGGGGCAAGGTGTGGATCGAGGAACTGTTGACGTCGCTCCCCGGCGGGCAGGTCGGTTTCCTCGTTTTCGTCAATGTCTTCATCTTCGTGATCGCGTTCTTTCTCGACTTCTTTGAGATCGCGTTCATCATCATTCCCTTGCTGGCGCCTGCGGCCGATCGGCTCGGCATCGACTTGATCTGGTTCGGCGTGCTCATCTGCGCCAACATTCAGACGAGCTTTATGCACCCTCCGTTCGGCTTTGCGCTGTTTTATCTGCGGGGCATTGCGCCACGCAGCATCAAGACCTCGGAAATCTACTGGGGAGCCATTCCCTGGGTCTTTTTGCAAGTTATTCTGGTTGTGATCGTTATCTTCTGGCCGGGATCGGTGACCTACTGGATCGAGCGCGGCACCGTCCTCGATCCGTCCAAGATCAAGATCGACATTCCGCAGCCCGACTTGCCGCCGCCCCTCGATTTCGGCCCGCCCTCCGACGGGCGGTGACGGCAATCGTATATGGCTAGGTTGCGGGGCGGAAACGCCATACCTCCCCCTGAAAGGGGGAGGTCGACAGCATTTGCATCGCTTCGAAGCAAATGCTGTCGGGTGGGGGTCCGGCGCTCGGCGTGCGCTTTTACTGCTTAATGGATGGCGGCCGCGAGTTGACCCCCACCCGGCGACCCCGACCAAGTCGGGGTCGCCGACCTCCCCCTGAAAGGGGGAGGTATTGCAGGGAGGTGCTGCGCCGCTGGGTTCAACATGCGATAACGCTGGGCGGGTGGTGGAGTGGATGTCATTGGCAGGCTTGCGCGAGGGTTTGTCGAAGTTCACGCGCGAGGGCTTTCCCCCCGGATCGCCGCCGGCCTACGTCTTCGCTCTCGCCTGTGTCGCCGTCGGGGCTATGGCACATTTCGCGTTCGATAAATTCACCCCGGGCATTACGCCCTCCATTCTCTACAACCCGGCAGTATTCGTCGCGGCCTTGTTCGGCGGAGTCCGCGCGGGTCTGTTAGCGGTGGGCGTCAGCGTCGTTCTCCTCTGGTGGGCGTTCGATTGGGGCTCCTTCGAAGCTCAAACGGCGACATTCAGCCCTGCGGTCAACTGCACGCTTTACGTCGCGGCTGCCATGGTCATCATCTGGGTCGCCGCGCGGTATCGCTCGTCGGACCAGCTCGGCGCCCACCCCACGCCAGACTCCTGTATGCCCACCGCGGTCGAGAGCGTTGCGGGCCGGCCGTTTGCGCCTCCGGCTCACGCCATCCGCCGCGCATGGAATCGTCTCGTTGCCCATCCCATGGCCGGCTATGCCGGGGCTCTCCTCTGCGTCGGGCTTGCCTCTCTCATTCGCGCGAGCTTCGCCTGGTTTGGCGGCGAGATGCTTCCCCTCGTATCCTACTATCCGGCGGTTCTCCTTGCAGCCCTGATGGGCGGCACGGGGGCAGGTCTGCTCGCCATCAGCCTGAGCCTGTGCGTCGTGTGGTCGGATTTTCCCGGGCCGCTGCTGTCGTTCGAGCGGCCTACGCGCGCTGCAAGCGTGAGTCTCTCGCTCTACGTTTTCGCGTCTTTATTGACGGTGTGGCTGGCGGAAGATCGGCGGCTCGGGACCGATAGTGCCCGTGCCAAGCAGTCCTCGATGCTGGAATGGGTCACGTCGGTCGTGGTGGCTGCCACGGCCGTCCTGCTCACGACGCTCGTTCTGCTCGCGATCGATTCCCATTTGGCGCCGGAGCATCTGATTCTGGGCTATCTCTTGCCCACGATCATCATCGCAATGCACTACGGCAGCACCGTCGCCGTCTTCACCTCCTTCATCAGCGGACTGGCGGCGGCCTACTTTCTATTCCTCCCCAAATTCAGCTTCTACATTGCCGATCCGCTCAACCTCGCGGAGCTCGCGTTCTTCTTTGTGCTGGCGGTGACGGCGAGCAAGGCCGTGGCGTTACCTGCCGGCGAGGCGCGCGGCCGTAAGACGGAATCTCTGTAGGGGCGACGCATTGCGCCGTCCTCCATCCCCAGCACCGCACGCGGGGAAGAGGGCGAGGCAATGCCTCGCCCCTACGAAGAGAGCGGAGGCGTACCGTTCTTGCCCGGCTCGCCTGCTCGCCACCGCAGTTCGCGCTGGGGGTAGGGGATCTCGATTCCCGCGGCACGGAACTTGGCTATGATCGCGTAATTGAGCTCGCTCTTCACTGACAGCGCCTTCTCCATGTCGGCTACGATGCAGCGCAGCTCGAATTCCAACGCGCTCTCTCCAAAGCCGAGGAGGAATGCCGCCGGAGCCGGAGAAGAAACGACCTGCGGGTGAGTGCGCGCAATCTCGATGAGGATGTCGTGCACCAGCGCCGGGTCGCTGTCGTATCCGACGCCCACCTTGATCACGATGCGTCCGAGCTTGTTCGCGCGCGTCCAGTTCTTGACCACGCCGGTGATGAGCTCCGAGTTTGGGATGATGACGCTCGCGCGATCGTAGGTCTCGATCTCGGTGGCGCGTACTCGCACCCGCCGCACCCATCCCTCCTCGCCTTTCACCACAATGGCATCGCCGACCCGGATCGGGCGTTCGGTGAGGAGGATGAGCCCCGAGACGAAGTTGGAGACGATCGATTGGAGGCCAAACCCGATGCCGACCGACAGCGCACCGGCGATGAGCGCGATCTTTTGCAGGTCGAAGCCTAGCCCCGTGAGCGCAAGCGATATTGCTGCGATCGCGCCGACATAGCCGAAGATCGTTACGATCGAGACCTGCAGGCTGGGCTCGATCCTCGTGCGCGGCAGGAACTCGGCTTCCAGCCAGTGCTGCACGATGCGGGTGAGGATCAGCAGCACTCCCAGTATCACCGCGGCGGTCAGAAGCGCGTGAAACGAGAGGTGGAGCTCGCCGATCTTGAAACCGAACGGAACGTTTCGGACCGTATCGAACAAGTCGGCGGTGGACACTTCCCACGGGCCAATGATCAGAAAGAAGGCGAGCAGGACCAGCATCACCCGGATGAGCGCGGAGGCCACGGCGCCGCCCAGTCCCAGGCTGGCGGCGCTCACCCCGAGCCGTGCCGCGAGTCGTTGCCCGGTTGCGGTCTCCGCGCCGATCCCCGCAAACAGCGTGTGCGTGACAACAGATAACAGATACAGCGCTCCGAACACTGCCGCGGCGACGATCGCCCGAAGCGCCAGGAAAGCGGCAAGGCCCGTATAGCCTCCAGCCAAGGCGAGCGTGATGATCGCGGCGAGCAGCAAGGCGAGGGGGTGCGTCCAGGTGGCGGCGATCAGCCCTCCGACCCCGGCATTTTTGATGTGGGCCAGGCGAACGGCCATGTGCACGAGAAACCCCGCCACGACGGCCGCGAACAGCGTATTCGTTGCGATGGTGATCACCAGCGGCGCGAACAGGACCTTGTGCACCACTTGCAAGGGGATCATCACTCCGAGCACGCGTGACGCCCACAGCAGGTGGTCGTGGAAGCAGCCCGCGGTCTCGTCATCCTCCTGCATCACGCGGCGCCGCGGCTGCTCGACGGCGAAGAGCCCGCGCGCGACGCCATGACCGAACGCAGCCGCGGCAATCCCCGCGACCAGCCCTTGGGCGATCTGATCGACGCGCGATGTCAGCAGACCAAGCGTCTCCCACGCGAGCAGAACCGCCAGGCTCGCAATCGGCGTGCGTGCGGCAAGCCAAAGGAATATCCACAAGGCGGCCCAGGCTTTGGCCGAGCTCGACTCGTAAGGACCTGCCGAGAGCCGGGGAAACCACCACCGCGTCATTGCGATAGCGGCCGCGGTCGCTCCAATCACGATCAACGCGGCCACCACGGCGCGTGCCCCGTTGAACCGCTCGTCGGTCCAGGCTTGCAATAGCGCGCTCGCACGGCGGAGCTCTATCGGCCATGCGCGATAAGCGTCCATCCAGAAGAAAGGATCGAACGCGCTCGCGGTGCGCGCAAACAGCTCCCTCGCATAGAGAGCATGTCGCTGCTGCGCCACGCGCTCGCTCAACTGATCGATTCTGACCGAGAGGACCCTCGCCTGTTTCAAAAGGCCATCGAGCTCGCTGAAGCTCGCGGTGAGCTCAGCGCGGTCTTTGGCGATCTCCGGGCTCTCCGGCGGTGCATCCTTTGCGGGCGCGGGGCCGAGTTGCTTGAGACGCTCCTCGGCCTCGTGTGCCTTGGGCTCGAGCTCGTCGATCTCCGCGCGCAGGGCATCGGTTGCCCCGTTGAGCTTCTCGCGCAACTGGGCGAGCGCTTCCGCTGTTGCGTCCTCGCGGCCCAGTACCGCTTCGATCTCGTCGACCGAGGTCTTGATTGATTCGAGCGCGGTCGCCTGGGACGACTCGCTCTGAGAGGGCTGCGCCCATGCCGGGCTTGCAAGGCCCGCGCTGCTGGCCAGAAGGACGAGGATCAATGTGTGGAGGCAAAGATGACGTGCGACTCCTGGCACTGCGCGCCTGAACCTCATCAGACCTCCTCTGCTTTGACCGCGGGCCGGATTGCGTTTTCGCAATCCGGGGAATCCTCCCCAGACGCACCATCCGGGCTACGCGCTTTGTAGGGTGCGTTAGACGTACAAGTCGGCTCGTGATAGCCGACTTGTACGGCGTAACGCACCGCGATGCGGGGAACCTCTAAGGGCGCAGGGCGGCGGGTTACGCCAGCAAAGCCGGCTGGAGCCGACTAACTCGTCCTGCCCAATCCGGCAAAGTTGCAGCCGCACTCAACCGCAGCTGCCTGTGGGGTTCGAAATGCCGCCTGCCTGCCATGTTTAGGCCCGAGCTTGCTGCCTCTCGGAATGAGCGCGAACGAATGTTACACTATTACATTAACCTATCTCCCCTGGGTTCGACGATCGAGGCCGCTGATGCAATGTAATGAAGCCTTTGCACGCCGTATTGGGCATTTTTTCCGAATTATCTCAGTCCCATCCGCAATATGGGTCCTGGTTGGAGTGTCATCGTCAGCACTGGCGCAGGACCCTGGTGATGTCGCGGTCATCGGCACCGCCACGCTGCCTCGGGATCTGACGCCATGGGGCATGTTTCTCAATGCCGATCCGATCGTCAAAGGCGTCCTGATCGGGCTCGTATTGGCCTCGGTCGTGACCTGGACGGTGTGGCTCGCCAAGACGATTGAGATCTTCCTTGCCCGCCGGCGCGTCCGCTCGGCCTTGAACATCCTGCCAGGCGCAGCCTCGCTATCGAAAGGCGACGAACGACTTTCCAGCACAAAAAACGAGATCGGCAGATTTCTCGCGGCCGCGATGATAGAGCTTCGGCTTTCCCCCAACCCGCTCGAGCGCGACGGGATCAAGGAGCGGGTTGCATCCCGGCTCGAGCGCCTCGAGGCGAGCTTCAGCCGGCGCATATCTCGCGGCACCGGAGTGCTGGCCACCATCGGGGCTACCGCGCCCTTCGTTGGGCTGTTCGGGACGGTCTGGGGCATCATGAACAGCTTCATCGGCATCTCGAAGGCGCACACCACCAATCTCGCAGTCGTGGCTCCCGGCATTGCCGAGGCGTTGCTTGCAACCGCTTTCGGATTGGCTGCCGCCATTCCCGCTGTCATGATCTACAATGTGTTTGCGCGCTCGACTGCGGGGTATCGGGCACTCCTGGGCGATGGCGCGGCGGAGGTGCTGCGCCTGGTGAGCCGTGACCTCGATCGTCCGGCAGCGGCTCCGGCTTCGCAGCGGCGGAACGTGCCGCTCCCGACCGCTGCCGAGTAAGCCCATGGTCATCTCATGAGCGTGCGGCTGGATCACGGCGAGGACATCCTCGCCGAGGTGCACGAGATCAACGTCACGCCGTTCATCGACGTGATGCTGGTGTTGTTGATCATCTTCATGGTCGCGGCGCCGCTCGCAACCGTCGACATCCAGGTCAATCTGCCCGCGTCGACTGCGGAGCCGCAACAACGGCCGGACAAGCCGGTCTACTTGACGCTTAAATCCGATCTCACGCTTGCACTGGGCAATGATACGATGGCTCGCGAGCTGCTTGGCGGGACGCTCGACAATGCCACCAAGGGGCAAAAGGACACGCGCATCTTTTTGCGTGCCGACAAGGCTGTCCCTTATGGCGAGGTGATGGAGGTCATGAACCTCCTGCGCACCGCGGGCTACCTCAAGGTCGCGCTGGTCTCGATGGAGAAAGTTTCCGGACCATGAGGGCGCTGGCCGTGGAAGATGGCGTTGACCTGCGGCGCTGGCTCATCAGCGGCGCGATTGTGGTGCTGGCCCACGGTGCTATCGCCGCAGCAATGCTGCCTTGGCACGAAGAGAGCGAGCCCGACGAGCCTGCCGCTGCCATCGTGGTGGACTTTTCACCGGTGCCGGTCGCCCCTGCGACTCTGGAGACGGATATCCCGCCCGGCCCGGAGCAGGTGATGTCGGACGCCTCTCCCGAGCGGCCCGTCGAGATTGCCAGGGAAACCGTCGAGCCGAAGCCTGAGCTAAAGACCGAGCCGTTGGAAGAACCGCCGCCCGACGTGAAACCCGCTCCCAACCCGGATATTCCGATAGAGCCGCCTCAGGAGGTGAAACAAGAAACGCAGCAGCAGCAGGAGCCGCGGCCGCCGGCACCCATAACCTCGGCGCCGCAAGCAGCGCCGTTGGAGCGGGCAGCAATTCCGGCCGCGCCGGCCGTGGGACGATCTACGCCCAAGACCTCCAACGTCGTCCCAACCTGGACAACGCGCATTGTCGCCCTGCTTGAGCGCAACAAGCGTTACCCGCCAACGGCGCAGGCGCGTGGCGAGCAGGGTGTTGCGCAGGTGTTCTTCAGCCTCGATCGGCAGGGCCGCGTCATCGACAGCCGGATCACCCGCAGCTCGGGTGCCGCAGCCCTCGATGAGGAGGCGCTTGCGCTCTTGCACCGCGCCGAGCCTTTCCCGGCGCCCCCGGCGGAATTGGTTGGCCCGCAGGTCAATCTTACCGTTCCGATCCGCTTCAATCTGCGGTGAGACTTATTGTCCGGCGATGCCCTTGGGCCTATGTCTTCGTCCATGTCGGAGATAGCTTCAGCGTCGGCCCACCGGCTTACGCGGCCTCTTGTGATTGTTGCCGCCGGGCTCGGCATGTTGCTGGCCGGAACGCTGGCGCTGTGGGCGCATTACGGCAGCGCGGTGTTCTATGAGACGATTCTGGCGGGGATCGCCGCCTGCTTGTGAAACCGCTCCTGCAAACGGGCGCGGATTGAGATGAAAGGCGGATAGAGGAGAGGCCATGACCGCGCGCAGCGTTCGCATTCTGGTGATCAGCGCCGCATTTCTTGCCGGCCTCTTTCTGTGCTTCGGGGTTGTTCTGGTGGTGAGCAGTCGGATGTCGACGCCGGTCGCCCAGCAGATCGCCGCCGTCGGGGGCCCGTTCAAGCTCATTGATCAAAACGGAAAGGCGGTCAGTGATCAGGATCTGAAAGGCCGTCCCTTCCTGGTGTTTTTTGGGTTTACCCATTGTCCGGACGTGTGTCCCACCACGTTATTTGATGTCTCCGAGATGCTGCGCGCGCTGGGCCCCGACGCCGATCGTGCGCGCGCCCTCTTCATCACGGTCGACCCCGAGCGCGACACTCCTGCGGTGATGAAGGACTACCTGTCGAGCTTTGACCCGCACCTCTCCGGGCTCACCGGTGATTCCGCCGCGATCGCGACAGTGGCCAAGGCCTACCGCGTCTATTACAAGAAGGTGCCCTTGGATGGCGGTGAGTACACCATGGATCACACTGCCATCGTATATCTCATGGACAAAGAAGGGCGTTTCGTTTCCCCCTTCAGCCTCAAGCGCGGCACCGAAGCTGCGGTGGCCGACCTGCGCCGATATTTGTAAGAGGGCGAGGCAGGAAGTCGCGGCAACGTCGACGGATGCTCCGCTTCAAGGTTCTCAACGCGCCACTGATCCGCCTCATCCTACCCGTACCGGGAAAGTCATGACTCACGCTTCAGTCAGGCGACGCGCTAGCGCGACTTTCGATGAAATCGAATCGCGCTCGTGCTGTGGGGTGGGCAAAATCGCTTGCGCACACGGACGGGCTGTGCAGCCTCAAATAGCGATTTTGCCCACGCGGTCGGCCGATCCTGGTGGGCACGGCGCGCGGGATTATGAATACGCTGCGCGCAGGTCAGGCGCGCCTTTGCCCACCCTACGGGTCTGCTTTCTTGGGTTGGCGATTTTGGTGTCAGGCTTTGCCGCAGGGTCGAGTGCATACGCCCAGAGCGTGGGCGATCAAAGCGTTCGCGTGCCAGGCTTCTGGGACCCGCGGCGGCGGCCGGAGAAACCGGATCTTTCCCGCGTGACTGTGATCCGTTTCCTCACGGAGATCGATTATCCGCCTTTCAACTTCGCTGGTCCGGATGGGAACCCGCAGGGCTTCAACGTCGAGCTGGCGCGCAAGATGTGCGACGAGCTCAAGGTTGCCTGCACCATTCAGATGCGTCGCTTCGAAACGCTCATTCCGGCACTCGCCGCCAATCAGGGCGATGCGGCAATTGCGTCCATCGCGACCACGCCGGAGATGCGCACGAAGATCGATTTCACCGACCCGTACTACCGCACGCCGGGGCGCTTCGTGACCAGGCGGGATTCGCCTCTCGATGATGCGCTCCCGGAGCGGCTCGAAGGCAAGAAGGTGGCCGTTGTCGCAGGCACCGCGCATGAGGCCTATCTGCGGGACCTGTTTACCGAAGTCGAGCTGCGCGCCTATCCGAACACCGACGTGGCGCGGCTGGCTTTGCGCCGCGGCGATGTCGATCTCCTGTTCGGCGACGCGATCTCGCTCGCATTCTGGATCAACGGAACTGATTCAGAGAATTGCTGCGCATTTCGCGGCGGAGCCTACATCGACAGCCGCTACTTCGGAGAAGGGATCGGCATAGCGGTCCGCAAAGGCAACGACACGATCAGGCTTGCTTTGAACTGGGCGTTGTTCCGGGTATGGGAGCAGGGCCATTTTGCCGATCTTTGGCTCCGCTATTTCCCCATCAGCCCGTTCTGAATTGTGATTCACCTTCGTCATTGCCGGGCTTGACACTCAAGTCGCGTTTACCCGAGTTGAGTGCTTATGATACGGACCTCGGGCAGGCCCGAGGGCACTCAAGCCGCAGACAAATTTACGCAAGCTGCGCAAGCTTGACTGCGTTCCCGCGCATGACGGGTCGAGGATGATAGATGATCATCGAAGCGCACGCGTCGGAGCTACGGGCCATTGCCGAAAACTCGAACGCGTGGCCGTTTGAGGAAGCACGCAAGATCGTTACACGCCTCAAGCGCCATCCAAAGGACGCGGTCATCTTCGAGACCGGGTATGGTCCATCGGGACTTCCTCATATCGGAACGTTCGGGGAAGTCGCGCGGACCAGCATGGTACGCCATGCCTTCCGCGTGCTCACCGACGATCGCGTGAGGACACGATTGATCGCGTTCTCCGACGACATGGACGGGCTGCGCAAGGTCCCGGACAACGTACCTCATCGCGACATGATGGAGGCGCATCTCGGCAAGCCGCTCTCGCGCGTGCCGGATCCGTTCTCGAGCGATTATCCGTCCTTCGCTGCGCATAACAATGCGCGACTGCGCGCATTCCTCGATCAGTTCAAGTTCGATTACGAATTTCTCTCTGCGACCGACTGTTACGCCTCCGGCCGCTTCGACCAGGTGCTGCTAACGGTGCTGGAGCGCTTCGATCGGGTCATGGCGATCATGCTGCCATCCTTGCGCCAGGAGCGCGCGCAGACCTACTCGCCGTTTCTGCCGATCTCGCCCACGACGGGCGTTGTTCTGCAGGTCCCCATCATCGCGCATGACGCTGCCGCCGGTACCATCACCTACAAGGATCCTGACAGCCAACAGGAAATCACCACGCTCGTCACCGGTGGGCGGGCAAAGCTGCAGTGGAAGCCCGACTGGGCCATGCGCTGGCTTGCGCTCGGTGTCGATTACGAGATGGCGGGCAAGGACCTGATCGATTCGGTGAAGCTTTCCGGAGAGATCTGCCGTGCGCTTGGCGGCACGCCTCCCGAAGGCTTCAATTACGAGCTCTTTCTCGACGAGAAGGGTCAGAAGATCTCCAAGTCCAGGGGCAATGGCCTGACCATCGACGAATGGCTGCGCTATGCCAGTCCGGAGTCGCTGTCGCTGTTCATGTATCGCGACCCGAAGGCGGCAAAGCGTCTCTATTTCGATGTCATTCCGCGTCATGTCGACGAGTATCAGCAGCTGCTCGAAGCTTATGGACGCCAGGACCTCAAGGGCCGGCTCTCCAATCCCGTCTGGCACATCCATTCCGGCCATCCGCCGCAGCCGGAAATTGCGATCTCGTTCTCCATGCTGCTTACGCTCGTGGCATCCTCCAATGCCGAGAACGCCGAGACCTTGTGGGGCTTCATCGCTCGGTATCGCCCCGGCGTGACGCCGCAGAGCCATCCCAAGCTCGCCTCGCTGGTGCACTATGCCATTCATTATTTTCGCGACTTCGTGCTCCCGCACAAGCAATTCCGCGAGCCGGGCGAGGGGGAGCGCGCTGCGCTCCTCGATCTGCGCGCTGCGCTCTCGCAGCTTGCTCCCGGCGCGACCGCGGAGCAAATCCAGGAAGTTGTTTATGAGGTCGGCCGGCGGGAGCCGTTCCTCGACAAGACCGGCAAGATCAAGACCAAGGACGGCAAGCCCGGCGTCGCCCTCGACTGGTTCAACATGCTCTATCAGGTGCTGCTCGGCCAGGAGAAGGGACCGCGCTTCGGCTCCTTCGTTGCAGTGTATGGCGTCCAGAACACGATCGACATGATTGATGGCGCGCTCGCCCGCTCGGCGTAATCTCTGCTGTCATTCCGGGGCCCGAGCGCAGCGCCCTGGAATGACAGCGTGCTACCCATGACGCTCTCGACTCTCGCCATTCTCGGCGCGACGATTGTATTCACCTCGTTCCTCTCCGGCGTGTTTGGAATGGCGGGCGGCATGATCCTCCTTGGAGTGCTGCTCAATTATTTCGATGTCGCGACCGGCATGATCCTGTTCTCCATCATCCAGCTGTTTGCCAACGGCTGGCGTGCGCTGCAGTGGCGGGTTTACGTGCTGTGGCCGATCTTCTTCTCGTATGTGCTCGGCTCCGTCATCTCGTTCGCTGCGATGTGGACGGTAGCTTTCGTCCCGAACAAGGCCATGGTCTATCTGGCGCTCGGCCTGATGCCGTTCGTCGTCGAGGCGCTGCCTGCGGTCATCCGGCCCAACATCGAATGGCGCGGCGTGCCGTTGCTCACCGGCGTGTTGACCACGGTGGTGCAGGTCCTCGCCGGTGTCGGTGGGCTCTTTCTGGACATCTTTTTTCAGAAGAGCAGGCTCGACCGCAAGACCACGAACGCGACCAAGGCGGTGACCCAGTCCTACAGCCACGTGGTGCGGGCGCTCTATTTCGGCTCGCTATCCGGAGTGAGCGATGTTCCACTTTGGACGATCGCGCCCGCCGTTCTGCTTGCGATCGCGGGTACATCGCTCGCGCCATTTGTGGTCGAGCGCATGACCGATCACGGCTACCGCCAATGGACACGCGTTCTCATCTTCGTGGTCAGTCTCGTCTACCTCGTCCGCGCCGCATGGCTGATCTGGCGGTAGCTTCCGGTAGGGTGGGCAAAATCGCCTGCTCTGTGCTGAATTGTTCGCTCAGCTTTCGAGCGATTTTGCCCACGGGAGGCAGGCTGACGAGCCGCGTGGGCAAAGGCGCACGCAAGTTCGAGCGTGCGGATAGAGCGTTCATGCGCCTTTGCCCATCCTGCGGCGCAGTGTAATGAACGACGCGATGACGGCGACCATCTACAAGCTCTGCGAGCGCCCGCTGTGGGAGGACGCGCAGCAGCGCGGAGTCTTTGCGGGAGCCGGTGCGGATCTGCGCGATGGATTCATCCATTTCTCCACCTCCTCGCAGGTGCGCGAGACGGCAGCGAAGCACTTTGCCGCTGTGGCCGACCTTGTGTTGATTGCCGTCGATGCACACGCGCTTGCGAACGCGCTCAGATGGGAGCCTTCCCGCGGCGGCGATCTTTTTCCCCATCTCTATGGCGAATTGCCCCTCGAGGCAGTGCTGTGGACGCGCGCAGTCCCTCGCGATGCGCGCGGGCGGCACGTCTTTCCGGAACTCTTGGCGTGATCGGGCTGCTTGAGCCGTTGGTACAACCGCTCTTGCGCATGCTCGATGCCGAGGATGCGCATCGACTCGCCCTGCTCGCCCTCAAGCTACCTCCCTTTGTCAAGCTCACGGCGGATGACCCCCGCCTTGCAGTGCGCGCCTTCGGTCTCAACTTTCCCAATCCCGTGGGGATGGCGGCAGGGTTCGACAAGCATGGGGAGGTGCCCGATGCGCTGCTGCGGCGGGGCTTCGGTTTCGTCGAGGTGGGCACGGTCACGCCGTTGCCCCAGGCCGGCAATCCGCGTCCGCGCGTGTTTCGGCTCCCGCGCGACCAAGCGGTCATCAACCGGCTCGGCTTCAACAGCGAGGGTGCGGAAGCGGTGCTGCGCCGACTTGCGGCGCGCGCCAATCACGGTGGTATCGTTGGCCTCAACATAGGTGCCAACAAGGATAGCTCCGACCGCATCGATGACTACGTGCGTCTGATCGAGCGGTTCTCGCCGGTGGTGAGCTATTTCGCCGTGAACATCTCCTCACCGAACACGCCCGGTCTGCGCGAGTTGCAGCAAGGCGGCATGCTGGATGCGCTGCTCGCACGCGTGATGGACGCGCGCGCGCGCATGAGTCGAGCCGCGGGCATCACCCCCGTGCTCATCAAGATTGCGCCTGATCTCACGCTTTCCGAGCTTGACGATATCGTCACTGCCGCGCGCAGGCACCGTGTTGACGGCATGGTCGTCGGGAATACCACGGTGGCGCGTCCTCCGGTGCTGCGCGAGCGCGGGTTGGCAAAGGAGGCCGGCGGGCTCTCGGGCCCTCCGCTTTTCGCGCTCGCCACCCGCATCGTGGCGGAGACCTACGTGCGGGCCGAGGGTGCCTTCCCCCTGATCGGAGTGGGCGGGATCGATTCCGGAGAGCGCGCTCTCGTTAAGATCCGCGCGGGGGCATCGCTCATTGCGCTTTATGCCGCGCTTGTCTTCCACGGTCTGCGCCTCCTCGCCGCGATCAAATCGGAGCTATCGGCGGAGCTTCGCCGGCGCGGCCATGGCGGCATCGATGAGCTCGTCGGACTGGATGCCGCCGCCCTTACTGCCGAGCCGTGGCCGCTGTAGGGGCGGGTTTCAAACCCGCCCTTACAATCGCGTCGTTGATTCTGATTCGCAGGGGCGAGGCATTGCCTCGCCCCTGCGAAGGTTTTGTGTGGCCTCAACCCTATCACGCCATCACGACGCGCGCTTGGCTGCTCCGTTGCTGCCCCTGGTCTCGATTTTCCGCAGCATCGCTTCGAGCGTTTCCAGCCGGTCGGCCTCTCTCGGCGGCTTGTCCCAGCGCAGCCGGCTGATGCGGGGAAAGCGCATGGCGATACCGGATCTGTGCCGGTTCGAGCGCTGCAGCCCTTCGAATGCCACTTCGAGCACCAGACCCTGGTCGGGCGCATGCACAACCTCACGCACCGGGCCGAAGCGCTCGACCGTATTGCGGCGAACGAACCGGTCGATCTGCAGCAATTCCTCATCGGTGAACCCGAAATAGGCCTTGCCCACCGGCACCAGCACGTCACCGTGCTCGCCCCTGGTCCACACCCCGAAGGTGTAGTCGGAATAATAGGACGAGCGTTTGCCGTTGCCGCGCTGCGCATACATCAGCACCGCGTCCACCACAAAGGGGTCGCGTTTCCATTTCCACCACAGACCCTTCGGGCGGCCCGGCACATAAGGCGCGTCGCGACGCTTGAGCATGATGCCTTCGACCGCGTCGGCATCGTCGGCTGCGCCCGCGGTCGCCGGATCGGCACGCGCGCCGGCAAGCTCGTCCCACGTCGTGAATGGCACGAGCGAGGAGAGATCGATGCGCGGCTCATCGAGCCGCGCGATAAAGTCTTCCAGCCGCTTGCGACGTGCTGCAAAGGGAAGGGGACGCAGGTCCTCCCCCCCGTCCACCAGGAGATCATAGGCGCGCAGATGCGCGGGATACTGCGCCACAAGCCTGGGATCGACCGACTTGCGATTGAGCCTCTGCTGCAGCACGTTGAAGCTCTGCACCCTTCGCTCGCGCATGATGAGGAGCTCGCCATCGATCGCGCCGGGCATCCGGAGCGCAGATAGGAGATCAGGAAAGCTTCGGGAAATGTCGTCGCCGGTGCGGGAGTAAAGCCGCGCAACCAGGTCGCCTCGTGCATCTCGTCCGGCAACGGCCTGCACCCGGATGCCGTCCCATTTCCATTCCCCGACGAAATCCTTCGGATCAAGCGGGGCAAGCTCGCTCTCCTCGATCGCTTGCGCGAGCATGGCCGGGCGGAACGGTGCCGGATCCCTGCTGACCGGCTTGTCGGCGCGCCCTTCCAGCCAGGCGAACAGATCGACATAGGGCGGCTGCAGGCTGCTCCAGATGAGCTCGATCTCCTGCGGGTCCTTGGCCCCGAGCGCGGCGACTGCGGTCTTTGCGAGCCGCGCCGAGACGCCGATGCGCAGCTCCGCGGTTACGAGCTTGAGCAGCACCCAGCGGCCGGTCTCGTCGAGCTGATCAAGCCAGCGCGCGAGAGCTGCCGGCAGCTCCGGCTTGCCGAGCGAGGAGAGCGCCGCGATGATTTCGCTGAGCTTGAGCTCGTGGCGCTCTGCGCCAGCGCCCTCGCGCGTCGGCCACATCAGGGCGACGGTCTCCGAGAGATCGCCGACATAATCGTGCGAGAGCGCAAACAGCACCGGGTCGGTGCGCTCCGAAATGAGCGCGCGGATCACGCCAGGCTTGGCGTGCGTAAATGACAGGGCGCCGGTGAGCGCGGCAAGTGCCCAGCCGCGCTCCGGATCCTGCGTGGTCGCGAAATAGTCCGTCATCAGCCGGAGCTTGTTATTGCGGCTCGGCTCATAGGAGAGCCGGTCGAGCAATGCGGCGAAGCGCTTCATCCCGTGGCGGTTCCGTCGCCCTCCGGCGCGGCGTCCTCTCCGTCTTGTTCGTCCCCGTAGCCCACGATATCGAGTGGCCGCGCGCGCAACCCTCGCGTGATGCTCCAGTGCACCAGCGCGTCCTCCTGACCATGGGTTACCCAGATCTCGTCAGCGCCGGTCGCTGCAATGGTGCCGGTAAGACCTTCCCAATCGGCATGATCCGAAATGACCAGCGGTAATTGCACGAGATGCTGGCGCGCGCGGGCGCGCACCCGCATCCAGCCCGAAGCCAGGCATCGCACCGGATCCGGGAAGCGGCGCGACCACACCTCATTCAGCGCCGAGGGCGGGCAGAGCGTAATGGCCCCAGCGAGGGCCGACTTTTCGGCGTCGCGCACCAGCTCCAGCCGGCCGAGCGCGATGCCGCGGCTCTGATAATAGTCGGTGATCTTCTCCAGCGCCCCATGCAGATAGATCGGCTCGTCGTAGCCTGCTTGACGCACGAGCGCGATGAGGCGCTGCGCCTTGCCGAGCGTATAAGCGCCGACGAGATGCGCGCGCTCGGGAAAGAGCGCGACGGAACGCAGAAGCCTGGCGACCTCCGCATCGGCATCGCCATGACGGAATACCGGCAGTCCGAACGTCGCTTCCGTGATGAAGAGGTCGCAGGGCAGGCACTCGAAAGCCACGCACGTGGGGTCGCCGAAGAGCTTATAGTCGCCTGAAGCTACGATGCGCGCGCCGTTCGCCGCAATCGCGATCTGCGCCGAGCCGAGCACGTGGCCGGCAGGATGAAAACTGACGCTGACGCCGCCGATGGCGATCCTCTCGCCATAGCGAATGGCTTGCGTGCGCCCGGCGAAGTCGTCGCCATAGCGCAGCCGCATGAGGTCGAGTGTTTCCTGCGTGGCCAGCACGGCACCGTGACCGGGGCGGGCGTGATCACCATGGGCATGTGTGATGAGGGCGCGCTCGACTGGATGCGTTGGATCGATGTGGAAGTCGCCGAGCGTGCAGCACACCCCGCTACGCGTTCCCGTCATGATGTCCTGCGACCGCATGGAGCTGAGATAATCATTTCGGCTTGAAGCGCCCACCAACGTTTGCTGTTGTAGGGGCGAGGCATGCCTCGCCCCTACGAAGACGAGATGCGGTGTATGGTCGAGCCCTCAATCCCGCCGGAATATAATCGATGCGAACCAGCCGGTGGCGAGTGCCATGGCCGCGGTGGCGAGGCCGTAGAGCACGCCGTGATCGCGAGCCGCGGTGGTCACCACCTGCTCAAACCCGGATTTGTAGACTTCAAACGGCGCGGGCGTGCGGGCTAGCTGTGTCCCGTCGGCAAGAAGCCGCACGTCCACTTCGTAGGTTCCGACCAGCACTTCGGCCGGGAGCGGAATGGTGGCGCGGAACAGCTCGGGGGCGAGAAATGTCACGCCGTTCGCCACTTCGCGGTAGAGGCCGTGGTCGGTCTTGATCTTGATGAACGCGAGCCGGAACGGCTCGTCGCTGCCGGATTCTGCGATGTTGACGCTCGCGCGTTGCGGCAGAGGGATATTGTCAATGCCGAGCTGAAGGCGGCGCAGCGTCTCGGTGCTTGCAATCGCGGAGAGCGGCCGGTTGGACAGCACCGCGAGGTAGGACGGCGCATCCTCGAATACCCGGGAGTCCGCGTTCACCCAGATGGCGAGCATGCGTTGCTTGCGAAAGGTGACGGTGTTCTGGCGCGGGCCCGTCACCGTGACAACGATGTCGTAGCCGCCGCGGCGCGGCCCCGAGGCGCT
>Ga0070712_100000728_pt1 | contig 19421 bp, 29 predicted proteins | sample LARL81metaG_FD_71396 | JGI IMG/M metagenome (GOLD analysis project Ga0070712, IMG submission 71396) | Corn, switchgrass and miscanthus rhizosphere microbial communities from Kellogg Biological Station, Michigan, USA - LAR L8-1 metaG | ecosystem: Host-associated > Plants > Roots > Rhizosphere ...
CAGGCGCGGCAGTCTACCAGCCCGGCGGAATACAAAATCCTCCACAAGGCGATGATGTATGACCGCGCGCAGAAGGCCGCAAAGGAGGCCGAGGCGAAAGCCAAGAAGGCCGTCGAGCAGCCGACCCGCGTGATGAAGCCCGGCAAATCGAGCAAGCCCGATGGAAAGAAAGTAGCAATGGACAAGCTCCGCGCGACAGGTGATCTGGACGACGCGGCTGCCGCCTTTATGACCACTTTCTAATCCGACCAACAACCTTTCAAGACAGGAAGAATTAGGACACCATGTCCTTCTCAGTCATGTCCTCCTACGATCAGGTGGGCGTAGTTGAAGACGTTTCCGACATCATCACCAACATCTCGCCGATCAAGACGCCGTTCCAGGCTGTGCTTGGGAGCGAGAGCATTCACCAGCGGACGCATGAGTGGCAGGAAGATAGCCTGATCGCCGCGAGTGCCACCAACGCGGCCGTCGAAGGCGCCGACGCACCGACTGCGGTGCAGAACGCGACCGTCATGCGGAGCAACACCACGCAGATTCTGACGAAGACTGCGAAGGTGACCGGCACTGCCGACGTGACCAAGACCTATGGTCGCGACAAGGAAATGGCCTACCAGCTCGGTATGCGTTCGGCCGAACTGAAGCGTGACCTTGAGGCGTCTATGGTCGGCGTCAATCAGGCCGCGACTGTCGGCTCGGATGGCGTGGCCCGCAAGATGGCGAGCTACGGCGGGATGATCGACTCCAGCGTGGACTGGGTTGTGAACGGCGCGAACAACGGCGCGTTCAACGGCGCCACCACCACGCCCGCGGCCCTCTACGAGGATGCGGTGTTGCAGACTGCCCAGCAGCTCTACATCGACGGTGCTGATCCCAGCATCCTGATGGTCAAGCCGGCCGACAAGGTCATCGTGTCGAGCTGGAAGGCCGGTGGAAAGGTCTCTCGCACCCTGTATGTCGACAACGGGGACAAGCGCATCTCCAACACGGTCGACGTGTATGAGAGCGACTTCGGCGATCTGAAGGTGGTGATGAACCGCTTCCAGCTCACCAGCGTCGCGATGATCTTCGAGCCCGGTATGTGGAAGAAGCTCGTTCTCCGCAACTGGTTCCGCAAGACCCTCTCGGTGACCGGCGACAGCACGAACGTGCAAATCCTCGGTGAGTTCTCGCTGAAGCACCGGAACTTCAAGGCTTCCGGCATCATCTCGAACCTCACCTAATCGACGCTTGGGGGCGCCTTCGGGCGCCTCCTCGTCTTCCCTTCAGGACACCCATGACTGAATTTCTGCGCCCCGGCGCGTCCCATGACGTGACGTTTACCACTACGTCTGCACAGTCTGCGGCGATCGGCGGGACCATCACGAAGGTGCGGCTGGTGGCGACCGCAGCGTGCTACGTGGCATTTGGCGCGAACCCAACCGCGGTGAAGCCGGGCAGCACTCGCTTGGCCCCCAACTTCCCCGAAGTCTTCTTGGTGCGCCCCGGCGAGAAGGTCGCCGTCGTGCAGGACAGCGCGGGCGGCACCCTCACAGTGACCGAGATGACCCGATGACGATTGGCCTCTACGACGCCGAGACGACCTTCGGCCAGAACTGCGATGGCGTCTTCGAGCACCACACCCAGGTCATCACCGACGACCTGATGGACGAACTGAAGTCGGAGCGCCTCGCACGATCAGCCGTGCAGAAGGCAGGCTCCTTCAACCGCGTTGCGTCGCTGCCAGCGTTCGTCTTCGAGCTGTGGCTGCGCCAAGGCTTCGATCCGTGGCGTATGTCGGCGAAAGAGATCGTCGCGAAACTGAACGCTGACGACCTCGGCGCCTTCGTTACCGCGCGTTCCGTCTAAACGAACCTGCGGTCTTGGAGACCACATTGTCCTACAACACCATGAAGGCCGACTTTCTGGCCATCCTCGACCGCGACGATTGCACCGACGCGCAGGCGGACGTTTTCATGCAGCAGGGTATGTCTCGCATCCAGCGGGACTGCCGGCTGCCGTCGATGGAACGCGCGCAACTGATCACGCCGACCAGCGTGCCTATGTCGCAGTTCCCGGTCCCGCCCGATCTCATCCAGATCATCGACGTGCTCGTGCCGAAGGAGGCCAGCACCACGGGGCAGATGCGTGCGCTGAAGCACGTCGCCTATCGCAAGCTGATGGAATACGACAACACCGACATCCCTCGGGCTTACGCGCGGTTCCAAACGCAAGTCTATCTCGCGGGCGCGGTGACGGTCGGCACCCAGATTCAGTTCCTCTACTACGGCAATTTCAGCCCCTTCGCGACCGCTGACAGTGACAACGAGCTGTCCGCTAGCACCCCCGACCTCGCCATCTACGCAGCCCTCTCCTACGCGGGCGACTACTTCGAGCATCCGCTCGCGGCTCAATGGGAGGCTCGCTACCAAGCCATCAAGGCTGAAGTGCAGGCAATGGCGATCGACCTCGAAACCGAGGGCGGCATTCAAGTTGTGCAGCCCATTTACCAGATTGATTGCGACGATTGAGCGGCACCATCAACTGCCCTGCGGGGTTCTTTCAGAATGACTCGGTGACGCCGGCCACAATCGGCGATCTCCAATCGGCCGTGAACTCGGCCACAACCAGCATCAACAACGCCGCCACGAGTGCCACCAACGCGGCCGCAAGCGCAACTGCTGCGGCGAACAGCGCCACGGCAGCGGCAGCGTCGGCCAACAGCGCCAGCTCGTCTCAGACAGCGGCATCCAGCAGCGCCAGTAGCGCATCCGCATCGGCAGCGACCGCGACCACGCAGGCATCCAACGCCAGCACGTCGGCCACCAACGCGGCCAACAGCGCCACCACGGCAACCACCGAGGCTGGCACGGCGACCACGCAAGCCGGCAACGCCAGCACGTCGGCTACCAATGCGGCCAACAGCGCCTCGGCGGCAGCTACCAGCGCGACCAACGCAGCCACGAGCGAGACCAACGCGGCGAATAGTGCCGCTTCGATGACCAACGGCACGGCCAATGCGGTCGTCGCCTCCCTCACCAACGGTGGCTCGGGCGGCCCTACGTGGACTGTAGGGACCGGAGCGCCCTCCGCAACGACCCCTCGCGGCTCCTTGTTCTCCCGCACAGACGGCGCCGTTGGAACGACCCTCTACGTCTCCCAAGGAGGCGGCACATGGAACGCCGTCGCAGGCGTGTAAGGACATGACCGAATTTGAGCAGGATGTAATTGAGCGGCTCACCCGCATCGAGACGCACGTAGAACCCATCGCGGACCACGAGAAGCGCATTCGCAGCGTTGAGGGCCGCCTCGGGTTCCTCTCGGGAGCCATCGGTTTGATGGCCCCGGTCCTCGGGTGGTTCGGGCTCCACGTTTCCCTCCACTGATAGGCATACCGTGAAAGACAAGTTGAAGGCTCTTGGCGCGTGGCTACTCGCCCGCGCGCAGGAGAAGACTACCTGGACCGGCGTGGTCATCGTCGTTACCGCCGTCCTCGGCCACCAGCTCTCCAACGAGTGGGTCGACGCCATCTCCTGGGCCGGCCCCTTCATTGGCGGCGCCCTCGCTGCCTACGAGGAGAAGCCGTCCTCGTGATCTCCGCACTACTCAGCCCCCTGGCTCTCAAGCTAGGGGGTATTTTGGCTGGCGTCTTCGGCCTCCTCGGGCTCCTGTTCAAGGTCCGCCAAGGTGGCGTTCAGGCGCAGCAGCTCACCGACATCAAGATGAACCTCAAGCGCGTGGAGGTAGCGAATGCTGCGCTCAATGACGTTGCTCGCCTGTCTGACGCTTCCGTTGATCAGCGGCTGCGCGGGCAGTTCTCCCGCGACTGACGGAGCCTGCACCTGGGCGCACCCGGTGACCGTCTCGAAGGCTGACCAGCTCACGCCCGAGACCGAGCGGGAAATCCTCGCTCTCGATCTCAGCATACAGGCAAACTGCGGACATAGGTAATGCTGACCGCCATAATACAGGCCATTCTAGCGTATCTACGCTCAGGAGCCTCTAGGAAGCCCGTAGGCGGCGTGGAGCCTTCCGCGGCCACCACCCTACCGGCACCCTCACCAGACGCCGCCCACGACTCTCCTACGAGGTCCGTTGCGGACCTTACTGCCCAATTCGAGGGTTTCTCGGCCCGACCCTACCAGGACCCCGGCAATGGCACCTGGACGATCGGCTACGGGTCCACTCACGACAGTTGGGGGAAGCCCGTCACCGCCGAGACACCACCTGTCACTACCGCCGAGGGGCGACTGCTCCTCGCACGGGACCTGGAGAGCGCGAGCCACGAGCTGACAGCGGACGTGAAGGTGATCCTCACGGAGAACCAGCAGGAGGCCCTGGAGGACTTCATCTACAACGTCGGCAGCGGCAACTTCCGCAGCTCCACTCTGTTACACAAGCTGAACGCTGGTGACTACGCTGGCGCAGCCGCTGAGTTCGACAAGTGGGACCACGCGGGCGGCAAGGTGCTTGCGGGGCTCCTGAAGCGGCGTGAGGCCGAGCGCAAGCTGTTCGAGGCCGCATGATGATCCCCCTCCTGGTGGCCCTCATGGGGGCCTTGGGGAGGCGTGCAGCAGGCGGTGGGTTCCAAGATGCCACCGGCATCAACCTCGGTGACTTCCCGACACGCGCCTTCTTCGGCCTGACGATCGCCCTCGCCGCGTGGCTCGGTGGCGTTGTGTGGTGGCAGGCGTTGCTTGCCGCCCTCACCGTGTTCCTCGGCTGCTCGTTTCCCGTCAACGTCCACATCCCCTTCCTCGGAGACTTCGGCGGCATTCATTTCGCCGACTCCGATCCCCTTCCCTTCTGGCGCCGGGCGATCGGGCTCGGCCTGCATTGCGTCGTGAACTTCGCGGGCGTCATCGCTGGCGCCGCCTTCCTTGGCCTCGACTGGCTCGGCGTCGTGCTGGGCTCCCTGGCTGCCATCCCCTGCTACGCACTGGCGTGGCGCCTCACAGGCGACGCTGGGCTGGCCTGGATGCCTCCCGCGCTCCGTGATGGCCGCGATTGGGGCGAGCTGTTCTGGGGCGCTGCTGTTGCCCTCAGCGTCTACCTATCCGCGTAACACGTATCGGCATACACTAGGATCAACGACCGCATGGCTACCCTTTATGTCTCCCCCACTGGTTCAGATACGAATAGCGGCACACAGGCTTCTCCACTCCTCACGATCGACAAGGCCGCGACCCTAGCGACGGCGGGGACTACAGTTCACGTTGCTCCCGGCACCTACTCAGGCGGCTTCACAACATCAACGAGCGGCACCAGCTCGGCTCCCATTGCCTATGTCTCCGATACGCCATTAGGGGCGAAAATCGTCGGGGCGGGGCACGCCAGCGCGTCTAATGCGGCGGCCTGGGAACAGCGTGGCGACTACGTCACTGTCACCGGCTTTGAGATTGATGGGAGTGGAAGTCAGGCCACCACTTGGGCCTTTGGCTTCTACAACGGCGGCTCGCACGTAACGGTCCAGGGCTGCAAGGTCCACGACGTTATGACGGACCCTACCGCCTACGCCACGTTGACAGCGGGCGGTAACGGCGGCGCCGGCATTATGATGGACAGTTTCTACGGGGGCGTCGACGGCAACGTATTAGCCAATCTCGTCTACAACATTGGCCCCGCAGGAACGACCAGCAATCTAGTCCACGGCATCTACCAGACTGAAGCTGGCAACGTCGAAAACAACGTCGTGCATGATGTGGTCGGAGACGGACTCTCGTCTTGGCACAATGCCCAGAACATCCACTTCATCAACAACACAGTAGACCATGTCGGGGCCGTCGGCATCGACGTTGGCTCCAATGGCACCGGGACTGGCGGTGGGTTTGTAGTCAGCAACAACATCCTCACCAATGTGAAGTATGGCATCTACGAGAACGGCACCACCCAGCCCAACAACACCTACACCGACAATCTGATCTTCAATCTCACTGGTGGTGGGGTGGCGCTACATCTTCAGAATGGCTTGGTGGCGGTCGGCACCCTCACTAGTGATCCTCAGTTCGTTAATGCCGCCAATCACGATTATCGCTTGCGGGCTACGTCCCCCGCGATTGGTCACGGCACCACGACGGATATGCCGGCTACAGATTTTGCCGGGAACTCTCGGAGTGGCAGTAGTGATCTTGGTGCCTACGAATATGTCGCACTAAACAACGGACAGGTCGTGATCAACCCGATCGCGAGCCAGCCTGTCAATCAATCCTTTACCATCAGCGGCACCTTCTCAGACGGCCCGTCATTTGACTATCAGGACGACAACGGCGCCGTCGTGCCGTTTCCAGCCGGCGCCACACAGCCGCCCACGCCCGCTGAGAACTGGTCCTTCACGCACCCCGGCTTCGCTACTGCCGGCAACCATACGATCGTCGTGAACGAAGCCACCACAGGCGCTTCAGCGTCCATCGTGGTGAACGTGATCGCCTCCTCGGAGAGCCCCAACGGCACCCGTCTGGTGGACACGACTGGCTCGATCACCGACACCACGCCGCACGTCTTCACGCTCGTAGCTACAACCCCAATCGGTGGTGGCTCCTACACCCCGCCCGGCCCCTACATCCCGAGTGGTGCCACCGTGGTCAACGTCCATCCGAACCTTGCGGCGTGGGCGGCAGGCAACTTCACGCTCGGTCAGCGGTGCTCCAATGGTGGACAAGCCTACCAATGCACCGGCCCCGGCAACTCCACCGTGGCGCCTATTGGGAATGGTGCCATCATCAACAGCGGCACGGCCACCTTCAAGTGGCTCAGTGCGATCGACTACACGACTGAGCAGGCGTTCTGCGACACGATCAACAACACCACGCTGAACAACAGCTACGCGGTGGTGAGTTGGGGTGGCGAGCGCACCAGCGCGAGCAACTATTTCGTCAACCTGTTTGGAATCAACGCCAACGGCCACGAGATCAGCTTCACGGTTGCTCAGGGCGACAGCATTCGGGATTACCCGAACAGCCCTCTGGCGTATAACCCGAACCTCGTCAGCTACAAGACACCCACGATCTCGAACATCGGCTCCGGTGCATATTGGGCCTTCTACACCTGTGCCAACGTCACCATTGACGGCTGGCAGTTCCAGAACCTCAACAGCAACGATGTGTGTGAAGTCCTCGGCTTCGGTCAGGCTGGTGCGCGTGTCCAGAACTGCCTGATCGACGCTTACGCACAGCCACACGACACCGAGATCATTTACTTCGGGATGACGGGCGATGCCCACATCCTCAACACCACGATCATCGACCACCAGACCGGAGCGGGCGCGGACGGCGCGGGCGTCGAGAGCGTCAAGTATGATCTGAATGCCACCGGCACGGTGGTGAACTGCACCTTCGTCTGCCAAGGCGGAAGCGCCTACTACGCCATCAAGAACCTGAACAACGCGAACACCGTCCAGGTCAAGAACAGCGTCTTCACTGGCTATGGCATCCCGCTCCTGTCGCAGAACGGGGCGAACTCCATCGTGCCCGATCACTGTGTCACCGACGTGTCCACCTTCACGGGCGCCGGCAACACCGCTGATGGAACCACCTCACTGTTCGGCAAGTCCGCTGCCAGCCTGTTCGTCAATCCGACGAGCGACCTTCGGCTGAAGTCTGGTTCTCCCGCTATCGGTGCATCGTCCACGGACACCACCGACATCCCCGACAGCACTGACCTGTTCGGTCAGGCCCGTGGCACGACTTGGGACGCAGGCGCGGTTCAGTTCAACACCGCGAGCGGCTCGGGCAATGGTGCTCCGTTCAAGATCGCCATCGACGGCACCACAGACGACGTCACTCAGAACGTCGATCTGTGCGTCTATTGGCACCCTGACTTCCTCCAGCGGAACTCGACGCCCAACTGGTATTCCTATCTGGGCACACCGGGGAACTGGCAGCAGCTCGCGGTATCCGCAAGCGGCACCGAACTCACCAGCGCCACCGGCCTGATCCTGACCAGCAATCAGCAAGTCGTCACGCTCACCGCGGCGCACGGTCAGATCATGGTCAATGGCCAGCTCGACACGGTCACGAACGATGTCGTGGATGCGCTGACCTACAACGGCCAGCTCTATCATGAGAACGGCTCGGGCAACTGGTATGTCGGCGGCTTCGAGAACTGGACACAGACGAGCGGTGATCCCCGGACTTCGCCGCCACCAGCTACCGGCAATTTCGTCACACGGGGCGCCTCGATCCTCGATCCCAACGGGAACCCCTTCATCATCAAGTCGATTGGCTTCTGGGAAGGCTACAGCAACCCCGGCTGGTTCGCTGGGATGGTCTACATGAGCTGGCAGGACAACCTGACGGCCATGAAGGCGTTGGGCTTCAACTGCTTGCGGCTGGGCTGCTACGTCACCGGCATCAACGCGGGTGGCTGGCCGATCAACTCGTCGATGATAAACACGAGCCCTGATCTGAACGGACTGAACACCCTTCAGTTCTACGACAAGATCATCGACTGGTGCGGGCAGAACGGAATGTATGTCATGGTGGACCTTCACTCCACCGTTGGCGGGATCAGCACCGGCTTCAGCAGCAACGGGCAGTTCAGCATATCCAACAACGGGAACAACTGGTCGGCCGATGGCATCACCGATCAGGACTACGTCAACGCTTGCACCGCGATCGGCACTCGCTGGGCAGGCAAGCCGGCGTTCCTTGCAGTGGATATGTGCAACGAGCCCTGGGGTGGCAACGGTTATACACTGTGGGACGGCGGAAGCGCCCTCAGCCTGCGGAATATGTATACGGTCGGGGGCAACGCGATCCATGCAGCAGTTACCGCGGCCGGCGCGAGCAACCCACTCCCGCTGATTGTCTGTCAGGGCAGCAGTAGCGAGTTCTGTTCTCCGTGTGGCAACAGCCCGGTGGTGCTGAATACGCCGAACAAGGTCGTCTACAACTATCACGTCTACCCGGCGCCTTGGAATGGTAACTTCTCTGCCGATAGTGGCACCGCTGCCATGAGCCAATGGAACCCCGCCTTTGGCTACCTCGTGGCCCAGGACATCGCACCCTTCATGTGCGGTGAGTTCGGCGGCACTGACACCGGAGCCTTCCCGAACGCGGCAGCCTACTGGTCAACTCTCGTGCCGTATCTGGCGGGCACTTCAGGCTACTCAGGTGCGCCGACCAAGCCGTGCCAGTGGAGCGCGTGGTCGTGGTCCCAGGCGGGCCAGAGCACGACCGATGTGGTTGGGGCATTCAATACGTCCAACCCCAGCGCCACTACTCTCAACTCGGCCGCCGGCTGTGCAAGTGGCTTGCAGACACTGATTGCGGTAGCACCGGTGTAACCATGAAGATCAAGGTCGGCTACGCTGACTACACGGTTCGGGGCATGTCCCCGATCCTCTCTGACGCGGACAGTTGCGAGGGGATGTGTAGGCCCGATACGCAGGACATCTACATCCGCACAGATCGGACACCACAGTCTCAGGCTTGCACTCTCGTGCATGAGATGATCCATGCGGCCTTCGACGCCTTCCAGCTTCCCAGAGAAGGGATGTCCGAGGAGGACGTGTGCCGCAAGCTGGAGATACCCCTCACGAACATCATTCGGGACAATCCGAAGCTGTTCGAGGCGCTGCGAAAGGCGCTCACTGAGGACAAGCCTATCGTGAAATGAAAAAACAGCCCCACCCATCGAGCCCTTTCGGGTCCGGTGAGTGGGGCTATTTTTGCTACGTCACATCCCATCCGGCAGGTGGGGATGCCCATACAGTGCGCTCGAAGCCCTTTGGGGCTGCCTTCTGCTGCACCGACAGGAATTGCCAGGGCACGACGCCCGGCTGCATGAACACGATCGGCTTGTCGTCCTTCACGAACTCGATCAGCTCGTTGTGCATTCCCTGGGAGGCCAGACTGTCGGGCAGCTCCAAGTAGATCAGGCCACACGCCGCATCCACAAACGGCTTGTCCACGCGGCGCCACAGATCGGGATCAACCTTGTCCATGTTGCCATGCACGGCGATCGGGTGGCTGTGGGCGATCGGGCAGAACACGTTCACGCCGGCCTTCATCAGCAGCGCGGCTTGCTCGCAGGCCACCCGGCAGGCGACCTCATGGCCGCCTGGAAAGTTCGTGTAGGGGGTTGCGAGATACCAGTAGCCGCCCATCACTCGCCTCCCTTCTTGCGCTTCTCCTCGGCGAGCTGGCACAGCGCCAACGCACGCCACGCGACCTTCACGTCATGCAGCTCACCGTCCTTATCGACGGTGCCCCGGTCCACCAGATGCCGCACAATGCAGTCGGCGTGGTCGCTCGACTTCTCACGGCTCCAATGAAGCGGCTGGCCGGGGTTGTGCTTGTCGTTCCCGATCTTGCTCAGCCGCGCCACCGCAGCGAGAGCGTCGGGGAAGTAGTCAAGCACGCCAGTCGCCATAGGCACGTCCTTGCGGGCGTCGCTGTCGGCGGTCAGGTGGGCGGTCTGGGGCTCCGGCGCGTAGTCGAACATATCGGAGTGCGGGTCATAGACGAGCCGCTGAGGCTTCGAGAACGTCTTCATGCAGCAGTTGGGGTAGTTGCCACAGAAGCTCCCGACGCACTTGCAGCTTCCACTGGTATGCGGATCGGTGTAGTCGGATGCCACAGAATGATCTCCTTCGTAGTCTTGTCGTAGTCCTCACGGCGCAGGATGCGAGCCACTCGGGCCTGCACGAGGGCGTCGTCTTCGGTCAGCTTCTTCGCCTTGAAGGCCGCGACGACGCGGGGCCACAGTTCCTCCAGCGTCGGCCACCGCACGCCCTTCACCACCCCGAGGATGTCCACGGCCTTTTTCGGGCCGATGCCTGGACAGCCCTTGTAGTTGTCGGTGCTGTCTCCGATCAGGGTCTGATACATCCAGTTGTAGTCCGCCATCGGCGGGGGGATGCGGATCGGGCCGACACCCTTCGTAGGATTGAACAGCCGCCCTGGGATGGTGTTGAAGTCCTTGTCGATGCTGACGATCACGGCTCTGTCGGCATACTTCGGCGTCGTCATCAGGATGCCGAGGATGTCGTCAGCTTCGAGCCCGCGGATCAGGTGGAAGGGGAACTTGTCCTTGATCGCTTGGACCGCAGCAGCGTGCGCAGGAGGCTTCGCGCCAGGGCGATTGGCCTTGTAGCTTGGCAGTAGGCGAGTGCGAAACTTATCACTGCTGGTAAATCCAACGACGACCTCCTTGGCATCGACGGCATCGGCCCACTCTTGGGCCAGCTTCACGGCCTCCTCAGCGGCAGCCTCGACGTTGACCTCAACGACCTTGCCGGTGTCCCCGAAGTCATAGACTGTCTGCATCCCGCAGGCCGCTCGGTAGGCGATGATGTCGCCGTCGAGGAGCGCGAGGGTCACGCAGGCTGGCCCATGCAAGCGTTCAGCGTCTGCTTCATGGTCTCCACCGCATCTGGCGACGGGATCAGCTTGTGAACCATGTCGAGCAGCACGTCTGGCGTCATCATGTGCGCCAGGGTGCTTAGGAACGCCGCGGCAAGTTGCACGTTGTCGAAGTTGACGACGGCGTGGCACGGCGGGTAGAGGATCGAGATGTCAGGCATTGGTCTGTGTGTCCAATCGGTTCTTGATGCGGTATGCGCCGTCGAGGTCACGACCGTGGTTGGTTGGATTGCCCGATCGACGTGCTGCTTCGATCAGCGCCTCGCGCTTCTCCAGCTCGCGACGCTTCGATGTATAGAGGGGGGACTTCTTGTCCCCCTTCGCACTGCTCACTTCAGCAGTCCCTCCAGCTTGGTGATCTTCGCGCGGGCGGCGTAGACCTTGTCGGCCTGCTGGCCGGCGTGCAGCAGCAGCGTGTTGACTTCCTCGCGGGCCTTCGTCTCAGCCGCAGACGCGCGAGCTTCGAGGGCCTTCAGTTCGTCCATGATGCGCGTGAGAGGCGACATCGCCTTCTCGACGGTGCCCACCAGCTTGTCCTCAGACGCAATCAACGAACGCTTGGCCCATGCGACGATTTGACTCAGCATCAGTGTGTCTCCGCCCAGCTCGCGCCGACCTTGAAGTCGCCAGCGAGGGGGCATCTCAGGTTGAAGTGTTCGCCGGCTGCGGTGATCGCACCGGCAAATTCGCGGCCATAGAGGTCCGCATGGTCGGGCATGACTTCCATCTGCACTTCGTCATGGACGTTCGCGCAGTAGGCCCAGAAGTCGCCTCGGGTTGGCCCATGCACGTAGTCGAAGATGCACAGGGCTTTCTTCATCACGATCGCACCGCCGCCTTGCAGCAGCGTGTTCAGTGCGGCGTGTTGTGCGCGGACGAACAGGTGCCGTCCGTCGAGGGCCACAAGGTAGCCGCGTGTCTTTGCGGTTTCCTTGACGGCGTCGATCAGCTTGTCGATGCCGACCATTGAGGTTGCCAAGGCAGCCCTCACACGCCAGCCGATCTTCCGCGGCTCAAGCCGTGGTGCCGGAAGGCCCTGCTCGCGCAGGTTCTCGATCACCGTGCGGCCCAGCTTGGGGTCCTGTGCCCCATAGATCAGGGCGTAGAGCAGCGTCTTCGCACCCTGCCGGTCGACCGCGTAGCCAATACGGTTGACGGCGTTCCGGTTGGCCGAGTGAACGTCGGTGCCGTCTTCCTTCCGCCCTTCGAGGAGCATCCGGCCGAACGCGCCGCCGTCGTAGCGGGCGAGGTAGTGTGCGAGCATTCGGGCTTCGAGGCCCTCCGCATCGCAGCCAACGAGTGACCATCCGTCACGCGGTACCCACAACTCGCGCATCCGGTGGTCGCCTGAGACTTGCGCCATGTTTGGCGCGAAGTGACTCATGCGGCCCGTGCAGGCCCCATTGGGGTTCACCGCCCCGTAGACACGTCCGTCTGGACGCACCAGCTTGAGCCAGCCGTTCTTGCCGTCCGAGAGCTGGCCCAGCATCTTCTGGAGCGTGAAGAACTCCACCAGTCGCTTGGCCTCGGGGAACGGCAGCGCGGCGAGCACGGCTTCATCCACCGTGGGATGGCCGTCCTTCCCGAACGCCTTGGGCTGCCAGCCGGCGAGGATCAGTCGGTCTGCTACTTGGAAGCGGGATGCGGGATTGAAGACTTGCAGCTCGACCTTCGTGAGCGGGCAACCTTTCACGTAGCCCATTGCCCGGTTGTCGCCCTTGGGGACGAAGTCTTCCTTCTCCTTGCGGACCCAACGCGGCGCGAACACATCGCGCAGAGCGATGGTCATGTCCGCGATCTGGCCACGCAGATCGGCCTCCAACGCCTCGGCCTTGCGCACATCGAGTCGGAACCCGTTGCGCTCCTGCGCTGCGATGGCGAACGCGGTGTCCATCTCCAGCGGGAAGGACTGGCCCCACGTCTCGACCACCTTGACCTTGTGATAGAGCGCGCGGCCGACGACGATGTCCTGGCGGGCGTAGGTGACCAGCTCGCGGTCGAACTGCTTGAAGTCGCCCTTGTAGTCACCCTTGAGGAGCCCTAGACGGCGCCCCCAGGCTTCCAGGCTGTTCTCCCGCTCCTCGGGATCGAGCAGGCGTGCAGCGACCAGCGTGTCGAACAACGTCTCGCGCCGCACCGCACCGGGGAAGAAGCGGTTGATGACCTCGTAGTCGAACTTCACTCCGTTGTGGAAAACGACGCGGTCGGCATGACGCAGCCTCTCCGCGGCTTGGGCCAGCGAGGGGTATCCCGGCTGGTCCGCGTAGATGGTGACTTCGTCGGTGTCCGCGTCGCCGATCTGGATAGTCCAGATGCGCGTGAGCGTATCGAGGAACCCATCCGTCTCACTATCGGCGATCAGGGTTGTCATGGTTCTCCTACTGGTATGCCGAACCGTGAAGCCGCCAGATACGCGGCGGCCTTGTAGAGCAGCGACGGGCTGTCCTTGAACTTGCCGAGACCTTGGTTGCAGTTGGCGCAGAGCAGCCCACGAACGCCGCCCTTGTCGTGGCAATGGTCGATGTGGAAGCGCCCCCTGCCGCCCGGTTCGGTGGCCCCACAGATGGCGCAGGCGCCGTGCTGGGCGGTTAGGAGGGCCTCGTAGTCATCCAGGGTGATCCCGTAGGTGGACTTCAGGTGCCTTGCGCGTCGCTTGCGTTGCTCAGAAGTCCCGGTTCTGCGTTTCGTCACGGAAGTCCGCAGACTCAGGTAGTGCTGCTTCGTGTAGCAGCCCCGTGGGACTATCGTATTGCAGGCCGATCAGCGTGCCGTTCGAGCCGCCCGTGAAGCGGTCCTTCAAGCACCGCAGCGTCGTCGGTGTGCCCGGCTGTTGGGTGTCGCGTTCCAGGCCGAAGATGTTGTGGCACCAGAAGGCGATGGCGCGGCTGCCACGGAAGTGCTTCACCATCACTCTCCCGCCCTCCTCGTGCGGCGTCCCATCCGGCGTGGCCAGATGCGAGACGAACATGAGGATGTGGCCGAGTGCCTGTGCGTCGCCGGCAGCCTGCGCCAGGATACCGTCAAGCGCCTTGCGCTCATCCTCCTCCACCGCGGCGAGTGCCGTCAGGTGGTCGAGGTAGATGACTTGGCATCCGAGCGACTGCACCATGTAGCGGATTTTGGACCGGATCGTCGGCCAGTCCGCGGCACCCCAGGCGTCGTAGAGGAACAGCCTCTTGGTGGCCTTCAGAGAGCCCCAGGCGGCCGTCAGCTCCTCGCGGGTCCATCCGTCGTCAGGGACGTGGAACCGGCGCCCAGCAGCCTTCCCAGCGATCCTACGACCCGTCTCCGCAACCGACTGCTCCAGGTAGATGACGCCCACCGTGAGGCCGAGTTCGAGCACGTCGTAGGCGATCTGTTGGGTGACGAAGTCGGTCTTGCCGCAACCAGTTCCGCCCCCCAGGCCGACAAGGTCTCCAGGTCGGCGTCCGTAAGTGGCTGTAGTGAGCGTAGGGAGAAACCACGAGAAGCCAGTTGGAGGATCAGCGAGAACCTTCGCCTCGATCTCGTCAAGCGAGACAATGCCATCGGGTCGATACTCCCTTGCATTCCACAGTGCGGACACCAGCTCCTTGACCTCGTCGTGCTTGAGCATCTCGTTGGCGTCCTTGCGGGGCAGCTCAGCGATGGCGCACTGGCCCGGCTTGAACAGTGGCGCGCACTCAGCCGCGGCTTTGCGACCAGCCTCGTCGTTGTCGAAGCACAGCACTATGGTCTCGAAGCTGCTCAGCCATTCCAACTCGCGCTTGATCGCTGCCTTTGCAGCGGGCGCACCATTCGGCAAAGAGACCACGGGCCACTTGATGCCCTGCGCTTGGGCTACCGACAGGCAGTCGATCTCGCCCTCGGTTACCACTACACGCCGCCCCCCAGATGGCCATAGATGCCGACCAAAGAGCGGCATGTTCTTGCCCTCGCCGATCACCGAGAACTCCTTGTTCTCGTCCCTGATCTTCTGCGAGACCAGCTTGCCGTCCGCGTTCCGAAAGTTGGCGATCTGGACTGGTTTGCCCTTCTTGTCCCGGCCCACGAGGTAGCCGAACTTCCTGCATGTCTCCTCGTCCAGTTTGCGTTTCAGGAGGGCTTGGGGCTCCCCTTTCAGGAAGCCCTTTGCCGGTTCATAGGTCTGCTGGTCCGTGTAGGTGCGAGCCCCGCACGAGAAGCAGTGCGTGTGCCCGTCGGTGTAGATCGAGTTAGCATCAGATGACCCACACGCCTCACACGGACCATGCTGGACGAACTCGTCGTTCACCCGACCTCCATGTCGTTCCAGTCGTAGCCGACGCGATCGTTGAGGAAGGCGTCGATGTCCTCGAACAGCCACTCGGCGCGCTGCTGCTCCTCGATGGAGAAGCCCATGTCTTCCATGACAGCGTCATCGAACTGGTCGAGGATGCGGCCGAGCAGATGGATGTCGGCAGAGCCGAATGTCATTCCCTTGCGCATTACTTGCCTCCGAGTTTGGCGCGAGCCTTGGCCTTGATGGTCGCTGCCTGTGCGGGTGTGGTGTTGCCGGCCTTCACGCTGCGGCCGACGAGCTGCAACGCCTTCTCGGCGTGGACCTTGTCGTTGACGGGGAAGGACCGGCCGGGGCCGGCGAAGTCCTTGGAAGGCAGCGAAGCGCGTGCCTTCGCGTTCAGTCGTGCCATCAGTGTGCTCCGAGGGAGTAGCGAGCGTAGCGTTGGCCGGTAGCATCCCGACGCAGCTCGGTGGTGATGTCGAAGCCGGCGTCCTTCAGGTCAGCGATGCGCCGCGGAAGGTGCCGGATGCGGTAGACGGCCTCGGCCTCAACGCCGGTCAGTGGGCCGTGCTGGGTCAGATGCGTCAGGACAGTCTGTGCCTGCGGTGTCACGTTGGCAGTTCTCCGATGTGCAGATACACGCCCGGTTCCTCGCCGGGCTCGGCCCACCGACGCACACTGGTCTGTGGGAGGACTTGCGCGTCGTCGCCGTAAATGCCTGCCTTGGTGGCTGCATCGAGGGGCGCCTTCGCGTAGTTGTCGCTGTCACCACGGGGGGCGAGCAGCTTGGTCTTCTTCGGCCGTTTGCAGACGGTCTCCACCACGCACGCGAGGAGGCCCGTGAAGGGCTTCTTCGGTGCCTGTGCGGCGAACTGCTTCTGGCAGTCGGCGTGGTAGATTTGATACGCCTTGGGATAGTAGGTGCCGTGCTGGCCGACACGCGGTCGGTGTTGCGGGGACGGTGTTGTCGTGGCGCGTAGAGTGAGGGTGCCGACCGACACCCCCTTCAGCCACTCCAACAAGCCCCAAGTCGGATCAGCGATCACGCAGCCAAGCGCAAATCCGCAAGGCTCCGCGGTGGTTAAGGTCGGCAGCGGCGAATATGCCAACCACCGCCACCAGCAACCCCAACAAAAACCACATCAGAAGTCAGCCTCGGCCCGCTCGAACGGCGCATCCTCAGCGTCGTCACCAGCCTCGTTGCCGAAGCCGTAGTCACGCTCGCCACCGGACACCAGCTCGATGAACTGGACGGCACGCAGGCGCAGCGACAGCCCAGCCGCCGCGGTGCCGGGGACGAAGTAGCCGGGGTCGCCATCGGCGTCCAAGCCAACCTCGAAGTTCACCTTGCCGACCGTGCCACCCCACACGTTGGGACCCTGGTTGCCGATCAGCTCCTCTTTGTTGTCGTCCTTCGTGAGGAACTTGAACTCGATTCCCTTCACGACGACCTCACCACGCTCGTTGACGATCGCCGGGCGCTTCACCCAGCTCTTGCCGGCGTTCTTGCCTTTCTCGATCGTGCCACTGGCAGCGAGGGAGAACTTGAACTCGATCTCGCCCGTGGGCTCCTCGGTGGCTTCGTCATAGACGATCGAGTAGAGCGGGTTCGCGACGGCGCTCTTGACGCCCTTCGCCTCGAACTCCTTGCGGGACTTGACGGGCAGAGCCTTGAAGGCTTGGTCCGCCTTGGCGATGGCCGCGTCATAGAGCGGCCGCAGGGTAGCGATGAAGTCCTGAACCGCGTCGTCACCCTCGGTCACCCGCAGCTTCAGGCTGAACTCGCCTTCCTTCTTGAACTTGTAGTCGGGCTCGTTGATCTTGGGGAACACGAAGGTGCCCCGAGGGGTCTTGAAGATGGGCGCCTGGGGGCGCTTGGTGGTAGCCATGTGCTATGCAGTCTCCTGGTCTGTGTCTTCGTGTAGATCGGGCCGAGGGAGGTCGAGGAGCTGGCAGAGGGTGTCGATCGGATCGACCTCCATCTCCTCACACAGGTCTTCAAACAGCCATGCAGCCGCCATCAGGGGCGCCGGCTCGCCATCGTTGCGGATCGACTCCATGAGATCGTCGTAGATGTGCAGCGCGTTCAATCGGGTCTCACGGTCATGCACCGCGTCATGCGGCAGTGGGTCAGCCACGGTAGTCCTCCATTCAGTTGAGGCTCATCGAGCCCGGTGCGTCACTTCCGAGCAGATCGGAGGCGGCTTTCAGGACGTTGGGGATGGGTGCTTGGAGCAGCTTCACGTGCGCCAGGAACAGCGACGCATAGGCCAGCATCTTGGCACCATCGGTGGACACGTCGGGCTCCTCGGCTGCCAACTTCTCGGTCAGCGGCAGCGCGGCGTCCCAGGCGCCCAGCCAGTAGTCACGCGCGGCGTCGACCAGCTCGGGCGTGACGATCAGGGCCGGCGGTTGTTCTTCAGTCACGCTGGTCGGCCGCCACCAACTCAGCCACCGCTTCGTTGAGCTTGGTCTCCAACATATCGCTCAGCGTGGCGTGGCTCATTTCGGCCATCGCCACCTTGCGCGTGATCCCGATGGTGAGGCCCTGTGGGGTCTCGACGGAGACCCGCAAGGTGTAGTTCAGTGGGTCCATTGTCACTCCTATGGTATGCTGGTTCGTGGATCAAGAGAAGAAATAGGGAGCGTCGAGAACCTGCTCGATGTCGAACGTTCCCCGCTCTGGTGGATCATCGACCTGGACGTGGGGTGCATACTCGGCGATCTCCTGCTTGATCCGCTGGAGCCAGTCCTCGCGGTAGATGGCGACGAACTGCTCGCGCAGGATCGTGCCCAGCCGGGTCGTGTTGCCGGCGTGGGTGGCGTAGCTGTCGTGGATCATGGCGAACGCAGTGATCCCCTGCCCTACCGCAGCGTCGACGGTCATCGACAGGTGGGCAGCGTCGAACGAATGGATCACGTTCGGGGCCGATCCAAGGGCCTGCTTGCGGGTGTTCAGGCCGGCCCGTTGCTCCTCTTTGAAGAACACGACGCGGGCGACGAGGGTTCGCCACTCCTCTCGGGTGATGACGTGGTAGGCTTGGCGGACCTTGGAGCCGCTGGGAGTTGTCCAATCAAATGCAAGTCCTGCGCGGGACAACCGATCAGCAGTGGTCTGGAGCCATGCCATGACAGCACGCGCGCTGTGGACGGTATTGCTAAGGGCCTGCACGATGCGGTCCTTGAGGTAGTCCGCCGCTGCGCCCTTGCCAAAGTCGCCAGTGTCATCTGGCACATGCCCGTCAAGGATGAGTTGGTCTCGGATGCCACGGTCAGTCACTCCGTAGGGCGTGGTCATCACGGCCCGCTTGACCACCTTGCGGGTGACGTTGCCGTGCCACACACGGGCCTCGTCAATGCCATCCAGCACGTCCTGCTCGACCTGGAGCCGCACGCGCTTGGCGACCTCCTCGTAGATGTCCTGCTTGTGCTCGGCCGGCGTCAGGTTAGTTGCCAAAGCCCCGACCGGGTCCAGACCCATAGCCGCCAAATGCTGTAGTCCGTTGCAGCTCCCGTCCATCGGTATCGGTAGGTGGCTCACAAAGTCCTCGGGGGTAGACATAGATGTTGCTGAAGCCAGCTCGACGCAGGTTGCGAGCAAGCTCCACGGCTCGTCCGCTTCCACCCACCACGAGGATGTCAGGGGCGTAGCTACTGCCGTCTTGATCTCGCCAATGTGGTCGAGGGTCCATGCAACTCGTGCCTCCAATGGTAACTGGTCAATCTTGTCCTTGCGGCTCTTGTCTACGCTGCTCCCGTCGCCCCAGCAGTTGGCCGCGCGAACGCACAGCCAGAACAGCCCATCGGGGCCTAGAGGGAGCCCGTCAGCGAACATGATC
>Ga0070712_100000734_pt1 | contig 19339 bp, 19 predicted proteins | sample LARL81metaG_FD_71396 | JGI IMG/M metagenome (GOLD analysis project Ga0070712, IMG submission 71396) | Corn, switchgrass and miscanthus rhizosphere microbial communities from Kellogg Biological Station, Michigan, USA - LAR L8-1 metaG | ecosystem: Host-associated > Plants > Roots > Rhizosphere ...
ATCGCGGCGACCAATCCCTATTTCGTTTCCAGCAGGCCGGCCGGTTCGGAGTTATGAATAAGCGTCATGCGTATCGTGCCTAGGCGGCCAATATATGCGCGTTTCGTAAACGGCTTTCGATGGCCGCTCTGGTATCCCAGCACCAGAGCCCTTCAAGAACCCGCGTACACCGCTCTAAACGCAAGTCTCAGGCGGTCTCGCTCGCGATGTAGAAGCGCCATGCCGTTCAGAGGCCTGCCCGCGCGCTAATCATCCGGTCTCTTTCGGAAGCTTAACATCATACGGCGGGTGACGGTGTCGGCACTACCGTCGCCCTCGTCGCCAATTTCACCCCCGTCACCGTCGTCACCATCTTCGCCGCCGTTGCCGTTTTCGTCGTCATCGCCGCTAGAGGACTCTGACTGGTTCGACGCGCTGCCGACATCGGCGGCGCCACCGTTCTGTTATGTTCGTGGTGACTACCTGGTTGGCTTTTCCTTTGCTTGCAGCCAGGCCTGATAGTGGCGCGCCAGGCGTTCGCGGCTCGGCAGTATCTCGACTTCTTCTGGGAGTGGATCACCCACCGTGATGTTGGCCGGAAATCCGGGGCGAGTTTCACTGTTCCGGAGATATCCCCTATCGATCGCCACTTCCAGTCGTCGTGACACCGAGCTTGTGTGCAGATTTAGGATATTCGCCAAGTCGGTGATCGAGATGCCGAAGCGACTTTTCGCGTTAGCGACCGCATCGACTGTCTCACGTAATTCCTTTGATACCGACTTTTCGACGCCTTCGGTGATCTGAGCGACATAAAGGGCGCGCACTGCTTCGTAGTCGTCAAGCGTCGCCAACACGAACCTCTTGTCAGCTGACCTGCTGCGCCGCGCGCGATGCAAGAGCGAGTGTACTGAAATCAAACTCCTAAGCGTCTGATGGTCGCGATGAAGTCGTGCCGCAGCCGGATGGATTAGCTGTGCAAGAGCTACTGCGAAGGGAATTTTCACTTCGAGCGGTCCCAGGGCAAGCAGGTCTTGAAGCGCATGCCAAGCAGCAAAATCAAATTCCTTCTCCCGGTCGTTTCGTGCCTGTGCCAAGAGGATGGCTGCTGTCTGCTGTGGTGTGTCCTCTATGTTGACCGTTACCAGCCGCGTCTCAAGTTCTTTGTCGAGCTTGACCAGGGTGGTGGTCGCGATGAAACCGGTCGGTCCGTCACGGTGAATTACTTGCACATCGAATTCGCCCTTCTTGTTCACGACCGTCTCGTGGTGAATAAAGCCTTCGCTCAAGAGAGAGCGGAGCAGATAGACCGCAAATTTGGACTTGAGCGCGGCGGCTTCGCTGAACACAAGCATGCGGTGAACCAGCGATTCCTTCGAGTACGCCAATACCATCGGGCTCATGCTAGTCATGAGCTTCGCCGCCTGACCCGGAAAAAACCGAAGTACCTCGTTGACCAAAAAGTTCTTGCCGCCGGCGCTCAAGCCCTTGACGACAACGGACACCGGTCGGTCCAAGAGCCGGCTCGTGACGGCGAGAAAGAGCAACTTGGCGCCGCTCAGGTCCCCGGCGAACCCGTTCGCCCGGAGGGTGAGGCCGAATTTCTCGAGTATGTCATCGGACTTCGCAATGTGTTTGCAGGTGTGCCACAGTTCTGCCCGCGCCAGCTTTCGTCGGCGCGCCTGTTCCTCCTCGACCGTCGTCGCGGCGTCGAGCGCGGCCTGCCAGCATTCGTCGAAGCGATCAGGATCAGCAAGATAGAGATCGCTCGGGTCCTTAAACCCTTCAATGCGAACAAAACGGATGCGGTCTTTCAGCTTGGACTTTTCGATCCAAGCCAGCATCGCTTTGCCACCCTTGTCCGGCTCGATGACGACGTAGATGGTCTTGAAGCCCTCGAACAAGTCCGCCCATTTCTCATTCCAGGTGGTGGCACCGGGGAGACCAATCGCCGGCCAGTTCTTGAGCCATAGCGTGATGGCGTCGCTTTCGCCCTCCACGATCGCTATGTGACCCTCTTCTGCTGCGGCGGCAAGGCGATCAAGACCGTACAGGTTTACTTTATCGCCCGATTTCCATCGGAACTTATCCGTTCCGTCGACTGAAAGGCGAATGCGCGTGGCAATCTCGACTCCGTCTTCCGATTGGTAGGGAATTTCGATGGCAGGGTTGCCGTGATAGTTGTTGTCGCGAAGCTCAAGTTCTTCCAGAAACTCCAGAGGAAGCCGCTTTGCTTCGGCGAACTGTTGAACCGTGAGTCCGGACCGTTGCGCTATTGCGCGGGTTTCTGCGGGGTGGGGGGCTCCCGAGCGCTTCACACTCATAGGTAGCCCCTCTCAAATAGTGTATCGCGCACGGTTTCTCCGGAGCACCCAGCGAAGCACTTGATTCGAATGCTTCCATTCCATCCGTCGCGAATGGAGAGGCTTGGATGCCGGTCGTCATGACAGGGGCAGGGGGCAAGTCCGTAATGGCCATGCCACATCCCGCCGAGCCTCTCGGTAAGTTGTCTGGCGTTCACGGCAGCCTCGCCTTCTTCGACGGGACAGTCGATTCGACGAGCCACTTTTCGAGCGCTTCTTTTCGGATGAGAACCCGACCGCTTGACAGCCTGACTATTTCTGGCCCGGCATTAAGAGACCAAAGGCGGTACAACAGAGCGCGAGAAATTCCGACCATGCGCGCCGCCGCGTCGACCGAATACGCGAGTTGCGTATTATTCCGCGGTGGCGTTTCCTTGTGGCCCGGTGGACCGGTGACCTCCCCACCCCCTCCCCCTCGAATTCCATGCAACGCTGCAAGGGTCGTAGGTGTCGGTTTGGTTGGACCGCCCCTTCGCGGCAAAGCAATCGCAAAAATATCCCCGACGCCGTGATCGGCATCGCGAGCAATCGCCTGTTCTGTGGCGCTAATGAATTTTCTCGGTTTCATGGAAATCTCCAGTTGTGTTGGTCGGTTACAACTGATTCATACAAACTGGAAAAATGGATGGTCCAAGAACTCGATCCCTCGCTGCCTTGCGAGTGAGCCATGGCTGAAAAATGTTTTATTCACCAGTGTGTTATGGCGGCCGCAACCTTGGACCTGAGGACTTTTAGGTGTTACACTTTAATCACCTAAAATCTCGAGCGAAGTGCGGGGTTGGTTATGGCCGACGACCAATTGGACGGTGCGCGGTTTCGCAATGAAGCATCTGCAATCAGCTTCATTGAAACCGCATTATGGCGAGGCGTTACTCCTTGCCCGCACTGCCAATCCCAAAAGCACGTTGGGAAGCTCGCCCCGCCTCGTCGTGGCCTGCGCAAATGTTACAAGTGCAAGAAGCAGTTCACAGCCCGCGCCGGGACGATGTTCGAATCCAGTCACGTGCCCCTTCATATTTGGCTGCGCGTATTCCATAGGATGATTCAGGACGAGGGAGACCTTTCCACTCGAGCGGTCCAACGGATGCTCTCCTGCAGCATGACCACCGCATCACGTTTGACCAGCAGCATCCGTCGAGGCATGACAAACGAGGCGAGCCGCAGCGCGACGCACCGACCGTCCGACATTCAGCTTTTGAAGGAGTATGGAGACAAGTTGGACGAATATCTGTTCTGGCGACGTGCAAAGGCGCGCATGGGGCAAAAAGGACAAAACTAAAAAACGCACCAAAGTGCTCGCTGCCTGGGTGAGAGATCAGTTATCACGAGCGCCACTCATGGAATTCTTCTTGGGTACATCACGCCGTGAACACCTAACGCGCCAATTACAATTGCATTTTTCGTGAGGTTGCCTAGCCTCCGGCTCCGCCATTAAGTTTTAACATAGAACTCAGCCGAAGCGGCTCCTCCCGCCGACCTGAACGACCGCTTTTCACCCAAAGCGGACGTTGACCCCTGGTCTAGCCGACCTCGGCGGCTTCTTCGACGTTTTGCACGCTTACGGCTGGCTCGCTGCAGTTGTTGGTTCAACCGGAACGATGCCGTTAGCTGCCAGAAATTTGCTGACGACGTTGCGCACTTCGGCGCCATGGCCAAGCAACAGATGTCCGCCAGACGGGTAAACGATGAGTTCTGCGTTCGGAATGGCCTTGGCAGCGAATTCAGCTGCGGGAAGCGTGTTGAAGAGATCGTCCCGTGCCGAGATGACGAGAGTCGGAGCAGTGATTTCTTCCAGCGGTGGTCGGCGATCATCCTGATGGCTGTCGATGTTGATGCCGCGGAAGCGTCGCGAAAGCGGTTCGATGTTCGCAATGATGCGCACCACGCGCCGCTGCTCCGTCGCGGACGAGTCAGCAAAGACTTGCGGGGGGATTCCGACGAAGCGGACCAGTTGCGACGGAGCACATTTCTCCATCGCCCACCAGACAAAATCGGCCCCCGCGTTGACCAGCCAGAACACGAACTCATTTCCTCGGCCCGCCTGAATAGATACCGGACTCGTCGGTGCATAGGTTCCCGGTACGACCAGAATGAGAGCGGATACCGAGTCCGGATGACGAAGGGCGAACTCGACAGCAGAGCGCGCGCCGGCCGAGACGCCGACGACGACCGTCTTTTCAATCTTGAGAGTACGAAGCAGTGCCGCAAATGCGTCCGCTTGCGCGGCCGAAGACGTATCGAAGGGAATAGGAGCGCCGAGATAGCCAAAGCGCGAGGGCGCGATAATTCGAAAATGCTCACCCACGAGGTCGGCGATGTTGTCCAATCCCTGGTCATAGCCGCCACCCGCTCCATGGATGGACAAGAGCGGAACGCCCACGCCCTTTTCCGCATACTCCACCCGTCCGACGCTTGTGTCGGCAATTCGTCCACCGCTCTCGGTTCGCGATCGGCTCCGGCCGATTTCGGCGCTGAACGACAGATAAACGGAGGAGATCGCAACAACGAGCGCACCTGCAGCGAAAGTGAGAATTGTCGTCAATCTGCGCATCGCAAGACGCTTCCAGGATGTCGTGACGCATTTCGAGCGGTTCTGCTCGAGAACGCATTGACTCAGCTCAACCCAATCGCTTTGGTCGATCAAGGGAAGCTTCAAGTGCCAGACTCAGAGGTATGCGCACGCCATGTCGCCGTATGAGCGTTATCCACCCATAGCGGACATTCATTCGAGGACGTGACTCGTGAAGCTGAGCAGCGTCAAGAACCGCTAGGTAAAAGTCAATTTCCGAAGTCCCAGCTTTCACCCTCCGCAAAGCGCGACAGCACATTACGAGCTATTAGAATGCGATGCACTTCGTCGGGCCCGTCCGCAATTCGCAAAGTTCGTGCGCCCAGATACATTCCCGCAAGCGGCAGATCGCCGGACACGCCGGCTGCACCCCAGACTTGTATGGCGCGATCGACGACGCGTTCATAAGCGGCCGGAACGAAGATCTTGATGGCGGAAATGTCGGTTCTCGGATCGCCGCCATTCTCCATCATCTCCGCGCAACGTATCGTCATCAACCGCGCGGCTTGGATGTCAATGTAAGAGTCTGCGATGAAACCTTGAATGAATTGCTTCGTCGCAAGCAGCCCACCGTGAACTTCCCGCATGGTCGCTCGCTCGACCATGAGATCGAAGGCGCGCCACATCTGCCCGATCGAGTTCATGCAGTGGAAGACGCGCCCCGCACCAAGTCGGTCTTGCGCGGCCTTATGGCCTGAGCCCGCTGCGCCCAGAGCGTTCTCTTCCGGAACCCTCACATTTTCATAGACAATCTCACAGTGGTCGCTGGCGCGGCCCCAGACCTCCACGCCGCGAACGATGCGAACGCCAGGCGTGTTCTTGGGAACGATGATCTGCGTCATGCGACCCGCATCGCGGCCGGCGCCTTCCGTCCGGCACATGACGATCAGGAAGTCGGCGCGGAATCCGTTAGACGTGAACCATTTGTGCCCGTTGATGACCCATTCGCCTTTCTCGAGCCGCGCTGTCGTCTTGATGGCGCGGGGATCAGACCCCGGCGCGTCGGGCTCAGTCATCGAAAACCCGGATTCCAACTTTCCCTCGGTCAGGGGGACGAGCCACTTTCGCTTTTGTTCGTCCGTGCCATATTTGAGCAAGATCGTTTGGTTGCCTGAGTTCGGTGCAACGACGCCGAACAGGGCCGCTCCGCCCGTCGTGTAGGCAAGAATCTCATTCATATACGCGTGCTCGAGGAAGCTCAGACCAGCACCGCCATACTCTGGTGGCAAATGCGGTGCCCACAGCCCCGCCTTTTTCACCTTTTCCTTGATCGAGTCGGAAAGGGCTTTTCCTTTGTCCCTCTCTGCGGCTGGTGCATCGCTGCGCCAGCGCATGGAGAGCGTGCGCTCATGCGGCAGGATTTCCTTGTTGACGATTCGCGCCGTGAGCTCCCGGATCTCGTTGATACGTGGATCCAACGTCGCAATAGGTTTAACGTTCATAGGCATGATCGAGCCCTTCCCTCTCAGAACTTAGCAAACTAAGCGACAACGTCCTGTCATCTTTGATGCGTGTCAATCTGGCGTCTTGGGCAGGCCGACGGTGAGCCACGCATTCAGATGTTTTTACCTTTCCTCGCGCTCCCACTTGAGCAAAAACTCGCGAAGGATTCTGAACTCTTCCTCCACCAACTCGCCGAACAATGGATCATGCCGCTGCGACAGGCGAGCCTCGATGGCGCTCCAGTCTTTCTCGCCAAGAACGCGTGCTGCCAGCGGGAAAAACAGTTCCTCTTCCATCCTCATATGCTCGCGCTCGGCATTTATGAAGCTTCGTCCGGCAGCTATGACTGAGTCGCGTGGCAGGATCTCGTCACGAAAGATGGCCTGGATGTTGTCGCGGAAGCGACGTACGCGTGCGTGCGCGTCTCTGTGCTCTTTCACCAAGTCTCCGACCGTCGCCGCTGCGGCGGGACGCTTGGCCTGAAGTTGGCGAAAGACGATGTCCTCTTTGGGATGGTGGCAGCGATCGGGATAGTCGCAAAAGTAGTTGGCGATCGTCTGCAATAGATCGTAGTCAGGGTGGCTCGCCGTCGCCAGCCGTTCGAGTTGATTCTCCATCGCATCGAGCACTCGAGCGGTGTTCCTGTGTTCCTCTTTCAACGTCTCGAGTATCCCTGTCATCGCAGTCGCTCTTCCTTGCCCGCTATTCGTAGACGAAGGCCTTATCATCGAGATTGATGGTCGGAAGCTGGTCCTTCTCCGCCCAGTAGTCTTGGCTGTGCTGCCACTCAGGCTTGTCGCCGCGCTTGGGCAGCAGGTGCATGCCGCGCATCAGGTACCCGGGATTGAAATTCTCCGGATCAATCCAGGACTGAAGTGGCATGTCCTTGTCTTCGGAACGCAGCGCCACGCCGACCCGCTTCACTCCCTTGGCTTTCATGTGGTTGAGCAGGCGGCAGACAAAGTCGGCCACAAGATCGGCACGCAAGGTCCAGCTGGCGCGGAAATATCCGAACACCCAGACCATGTTCGGGACACCCGTGAACATCATGCCGCGATAGGTGACAGTCTTTGCGAAATCGAGCGGCTTGCCGTCGATCGCAAAATTGATGTCGCCGAGGGCGCTGAGATTGAAGCCCGTGGCCGTGATGACGATGTCGGCTTCGAGTTCACGTCCGGAGGCCAAGAGTATCCCCTTTTCGGTGAACGTCTCGATGTGATCAGTGACGACCGAGGCCTTGCCGGCCTTGATGCCCTTGAAGATGTCGCCATCGGGAACGAAAGCGATGCGTTGCCGCCAAGGCCGATAGGAAGGTGTGAAGTGCTTCTCGATGTCATAGTCTGGTCCCAGATAGGCGCGCACGCCGGCCAGCAGCTCTTGCTTCACAGCCTCTGGTTCCTTCACAGCTCGGCGGGTGAATACATCTTGGTCAAACAGGATTTTCCGGCGCACGATCTCGTGGATCCATTCCTCATTGATGCCGATCTCGCGCAGCGTGTTGGCCAAATCGTTTTCATTGCGGCCCGGAATGAAGTAGGTGGGTGAGCGCTGCAATATGGTGACATGCGCGCAATCTTCGGCGATGGCAGGTGCCAAAGTCGCGGCCGTCGCGCCCGAACCGATGATGATGACGTTCTTGCCCTTGTAGTCGAGATTCTCGGGCCAGGTCTGCGGATGGACAATCCTGCCCTTGAACTTGTCCATGCCCTTCCACTTGGGCGTATAGCCCTCGGAGTGGCGGTAATAGCCCTGGCACATCCACAGGAAGTTAGCGGTGAAGCGCACCGTTTCGCCGGTGTCGCTACGTACGGCCTCGATCGTCCAGCGGTTGTCCGTGCTCGACCACTCGGCAGTCTTGATCCCGTGCTTGTAGCGAATGTGTTTGGCCAAATCGTTCTCTTCGATGACCTCGCCCATGTAGTGAAGGATTTCCTGGGCAGTGGCGATCGGCGTGCCGGTCCATGGCTTGAAGCGATAGCCGAAGGTGTAGAGATCGCTGTCTGAGCGGATGCCGGGATATTTGTGCGTAATCCAGGTGCCGCCGAAGCTTTCCAACGTTTCCAGAACGACAAAAGTTGTGCCCGGGCACTGCTTGGTCAGATGATATGCTCCGCCAACGCCGGAAATTCCCGCCCCGACGATCAGGACATCGAAGTGTTCGGCTTTTTGATCTGCCGTGGGCCGGGCGAGCGTTGAAATGTCATTCATACGAAGGGTTCCTTCTTCACCTAAGATTCCTACATACGCTCATTGTGTTAGGCCGCCTGCGGCGATTTCCTTGATAGAAATCAACCTGCCCGAGCCTGCGGCAAGAAAGCCCTGACGAATCTAAAATTCGTCCCGGGCGTTCGACCAAATCAGCGTTCCAGAACCAATCACTGTCCCGCGCACCTGACCGCTTTCGTGAGTTGACGTCGATCAAGGCCATTGTCGTCGCGGAGCTTTAGATTTCCATAAACGAAAGGTGTTGCCAGCTTGGCAAGGACACCGAGCGTGGAGAGCGCACAATGATCAAGACGATACTTGTGCCGGGGTTGAATTCTGTCTGCAGCCCAACCGCATTGGAGCTCGGACTTAAGGTTGCGCGCCAATTCGATGGCCACATAGCGTGTTTGCACGTCCACCCAGACGCGCGCGAACTTAGCCGGATCACCACCTCGCTGGACTCACAATCGGGCATGTTCGCAGGCCAAATATGGGACGCACTCGTTGCCGGAGACAAGACCTGCGCGGCCCGCTCGAAAAAAACCTTCGACGCCCTTTGCACCCGAGAGAAATGGTGCGGCGCGCAGGAAAAGTCGGGCGTTACGGCTGCGTGGAGCGAAGTTGAAGGCAACAATCGCGACGCGATCGTTGAGGCGTCGTACTATCATGACCTTGTTGTGTTTGCACGTCCGCACCCTCCGGAAGACCTGACGTCAGCGGGATTGGGCGACATTCTCATGGAATGCGGCGGGCCATTGCTTCTTGCGCCATCGCACGCTTGCGTCAACCCAGTTACCACGATCGTTGTCGCGTGGAAGCCCACGGCAGCGGCGGCTCGGGCGGTACGCTCGGCTTTGCCGCTGCTGGCGAAAGCGCAAACGATTCACGTCCTAGGCGTGACGGAGAATGGTGAAGATGCACAGTATACCGTTTCCTCGAACGAGTTGCTTTGCGACTATCTTCGCCGGCACGGCCTCAAGCCGCAGTCAGGACAGGTGGTGGCGCGCGAGCGCAACGCTTGTGACGTGCTATTGGAGGCCGCGCACGAGAAGTTGCGCGGCGGACTGCTTGTCATGGGTGGCTACGGCCACAGTCGCGCGCGGGAATTCATCTTTGGTGGCTTTACACGACAGGTTCTGCGTTCTGCTCCGCTACCGGTACTCATTTGCCATTGAAGTCCGGTCGGACGCCCAGCACTGCCTCGTCGCGGTAGCCAGGTACGACGCAGCTCCACTTCAGTTCTCCTTCTGGACCGCGACGCGCATCAAGCCATGACCTCTCGAATGCCAGCTGCCAGCAAGTCGGAGATGTCGATCGCGTTTGTTTCATGTCTAACCGAGTTCGTCGTCACAATACGCGCCGGCTTCATGGAGAGCAGGCTTTCGTAAGCCCCGGAAGCAAAAATGCCGTGTACACCAATGCAAACCGCAGGTTTCATCCCGGCATCGCGCAAATGCCTCATACTTTCCAGCATTGCGGTGCCCGTTGAAATGATATCATCGACCAAAACAGGCGTGTGCTCGTGCCACTTTGTCATGTCTGATATTGCGACCGCGACATTGCGATCACCAGAGCGAGACTCATCGAGCACGACGAAGTCGGTTCCAGCGCCCGTCGCGACTTCGCGCACCCATTGCGTACTCTCCTTGTCGGGGCCGATCAGGACTGGGTTTTCGACTTCGCTCGCAATCCAACGCGCGATTTGCGGCGCGGCATGCAGAACCCGAGACGGGACGTCGTAGATCTCGTGCAGCGAATGAATCCGATGAAGGTGCGGATCCACCGTCGCGAGCCAGTCAATGTACGGCGAGAGCAAAGACGCAAACAGTCTGCACGTCAACGCTTCGCCTGAATGAAATCGCCGATCCTGCCGCATATAAGCGAGATAGGGTGTCACGAGTCCGACGCTCGCCGCTCCAAGATCGCTAACGGTTCGGGCGGCGAAGAGTAAAGGAAGAATTTTGGCATCGGGACGATCCAGCGTGCAGACAAGCGCGACCGAGCGGCCGTGCAGATCTCGCTCCAACCGAAAGTAGGTTTCTCCGTCGGGAAAACTTCTCGTTTCGGTCTCGATGAGTTCTCCGCCCAGGTGGTGCGCCAGCCGGGCGGCCATCGTCTCGTTTCCTGGCAACGAGATGAATGCGATGGCGCTCATGTTCGGGTCAATCCGACGATATCGGAACTGGCCTTGACAGCGCTCGTCGCGCAGTCGAGCGCACCGGGACTCTCCGCGTAGACGGTATGGCCAAGATCGCCCCTGTTGATGGGGGCCGTGAGAAAATGACCGCTCATGAATAAAACTAAACTCCGCCAAGCGGGCTTTCACCTTGATTTGCCTCAATATCGCTGCTTCCCGGCGTGGCATGGATATCCGATGGGCGCCGAAGCGCTGTAACTTGAGAGTGAGGACGGTTTTTCTATGAGCGCCGCGACGATTGCAAAACAGCATCTCGACCAAGCCATGAAGGAAGCCGAGTTGGCGGGATTCGATGGCGATGCTACGGCCCGTTACATGCTCGGATGGGTGATTTCCAAGTATCTGGAATATCGAACTGCGGACGACGTTCGCTCCGAGCTGCTGTTTCTCGCGGACAATTTCGAACCCGACACCGACTTCGTTTTCATGCGGCCTTGAGCACGAGTTGCCGGAAACGAATTTCTAACGTTTTCCGTTTGTCACGAATGACGCATACGCCAGTGCGCCGGCAAATATTCCAAAAGCTCCGAGAACCAAAAGAAGAAAGAACTCGTTGACCGGTGGCATTGTGAACTCCCGTTCTTGTCGGCCCGAGGGTCGCAAAATTCCCGGAGTTCGATTTTGAGCCAAGTCAACGATGGGTTCGCGCCACGTTTTCTTATCGAATCACACTCCCGACGTCGCCAGACGACGCACCCTTGCGACGCATTTGTCGCGATGGCGTTCTGACAGTTCAATGCCGCCGAAATAGGTCGTTCGCACCGGGCGGACCCCTGACAAACGCAATATGCCTCGCGCGAAGGCTCTGACCCCGAAGCCGCCGAAGACGATCCGGTATGCCAGAGCCGGCATGCCCATCGTCACGATGACGCGGGCGGACTTTCCGACGAGGCCGCGCTTGGGATTGCCTGCGGTGCCGCTGTCAAAGGCAAATCCGCCGCAGGCCGCGCGCTCGACGAATCCCTTCAGCATTGCCGGCGCCGCCCCGAGCCAAAGTGGATGGATAAAGACAAGGTGCTCAGCCCAGCCAATGTCGTCCTGTGCCTTGCGAATATCGGGAATCTCGGTCGGCAGCTGGAAGTCCTCGAACTTCACCAGAAGGGGAAAGGACAGCGCTCCGACATCGATACGCCGAACCTCGTGGCCCGCCTTGACCGAGGAATCCACGTAGGCATCGGTCAGCGCCGAACAAAACCGCTCGGGCCGCGTGTCCGGATGACCATTTATGACCAGAATACGCTTCGCCACAGCCATGCTCCCTTCGAATACGATCATGGCTGGGCATGGTCGCATGTTGACCCACATCAAGCTCCCAAAGTACTGACGTCTCGACAGGGATGACTGTTGCAATCATAAAACGGTCCTCCCAACCAGGGCATCAATTCCATGTCACCTCGAGACCGTGCGAAAGCGGGAAGCCAGAGCGACAATTCCCTGTTTGACGCACTCATCGCATTCGCGGTCGACGGCATCATGGTGATCGACGAGCGCGGAATTGTACGCGTTTACAATGACGCTTGTGAGCGGCTTTTCGGCTATTCCGCAGCCGAGGTGATCGGCCACAACGTCAAGATGTTGATGCCCGAGCCCTACCATAGCGAGCACGACGGCTATTTGGCGCACTATGTGTCAACGGGAGAAAAGCACATCATCGGGATCGGTCGCGAGGTTTTTGGACGGCGCAAGGAGGGTTCCACCTTTCCGATAAATCTATCAGTGGGAGAGGGTGAGGTTCGCGGAGATCGCATTTTTATTGGGATTATCACGGACATTTCGGAACGCGTGTCGCGGGAGCGGCGAATTCAAGAACTGCAAACGGAAATGCAGCACGCAAGTCGGCTGACCGACATAGGCCAGGTTTCGGCCAGTATCGCTCACGAGCTCAATCAACCCCTAACCGCCATACTCAACTACGCGAACACCGGGCTCGACATTGCCGCTGAGAAGAAAGTTCCGGAATTGCAATCCGTTTTCGGGAAAGTGGCGGAACAGGCATCGCGGGCCGGCAACATAATTCGCCGCGTACGCGCCTTTGTCGAAAAGCGCGAGCCCAATCGGACGGTAGAAGACATCGTGCGCATCGTCGATGAAGCGATCCGGCTCGGGCAACTCAACGCGCCGGAGCGCCAGATCAAGCTTCGCGTCAGTGTTGAACATGGCGTTCCCGCGGTGTTGGTCGACCGTGTGCAGATTCAGCAGGTTTTGATCAACCTCATGAAAAACGCGGTTGAGGCCATGGAGGATTCGCCAAAGCGAAATTTGACGATAACGATCGTCCGGGAGCTTCCAGCCACGGTCCAGGTCAGCATTGCGGACACGGGAGCGGGCATTTCTGATGAGATGGCTACAAGACTCTTTCAACCCTTCGTAACGACCAAATCAAAGGGAATGGGGATGGGACTCAACATCTGCCGGGGCATTATCGAGTCCCACGGCGGCAGACTCTGGCTCGATGCGGATCCGTCGGGTGGAGCGGTGTTTCACTTCAACATTCCAGTTGCTCCGGAAACGCCGCTATGAGCGATGCGAAGACTGTTTGTATCGTTGACGACGATGCCGATGTGCGCGACTCGTTGGCGATGCTCCTGCAACGGTCGGGTTATCAAACCTTGTCCTTTGACTCAGCGCGCGCCTTTCTCCAAGCCGGCGTCAAGGGCTCCAGACATTGCGTGCTGGCCGACATCCGAATGCCGGAAATGGATGGTTTGGCGTTGCAGCTTGAATTGAAGCGGACTCAACCCGATGTTCCTGTCCTCATCATGACCGGACATGGCGACATCCCTATGGCCGTGCAGGCGATGAAGGCCGGCGCCATCGACTTCCTGGAAAAACCCTTCGAAAAACCGGCCCTCCTTGCTGCGCTCGAGCGCGCATTCGAGGCTCAAACCCGAGACGACGCAGGCAATCAAAAGATTGGTGACCACAAGCGCCAGGAACTCACCGAACGTGAGCGCGCCGTGTTCAATCTTCTCGTCGACGGACTTCAAAACAAGGTGATCGCTCAAAAGCTCGGAATTTCCGCGCGGACGGTAGAAGTCCATCGCCGTCGCGTGATGGAAAAAACCGGCGCGCGAAATCTTGCTGAGCTCGTAAAAATGGCGCTGTCGAATCGCACAAATTGAGCTCGAATTGGCCGCAGTCGAACCAGCCAAATGCGCTAAGCGCGGCGCATTTTGAACGACTACGTACGTAGTTCCAAGTACGCAACCGTGATTCGAATGGGCTTTGCGTACGCGATCAACCCAATATTCGCCGAGACTTGGATTTGTCAGTCTGTCTCCAGTTGATAGCCCCGACGGAGAGGACAATGACAGCTCTAACACTCGACACACGCCTCGCCGCATTTGTTCATGCCCCGGTTTATGGACAAGCGTTGGAAAAAGGTTCCGCGCTCGCCGGGCTTGGCACTGTCTCTCACTACGCGCGCAACAACACCATCTACAGCGAAGGCGACGGTGCCGAATATTCCTACAAGGTGGTCGCCGGTGCCGTTCGACTCGCCAAGATGCTCTCCGACGGACGCCGCCAGGTTGCCCAGTTCGCCCTGCCCGGCGACTTCTTCGGCATCGACTGGTTGGACGAGCACTCGATGACAGCCGAAGCTCTGAACGACGTCTCCCTCATCTGCTATCGACGTGGCCGCCTCGAGCGTCTGAGCGACGAAAACCGCGCCATTCGATCGGAGTTGTTTTCGACGCTGCGTCACGACCTCTGGGCTGCGCAGAACCACCTCGTCATTCTCGGTAGACAAAGCGCGCTCGAGCGCGTCGCCTCATTCCTCATTCAGCTGATGGATCGGAATAAGGCCGCCAAAACGGACACAATCGACATTCCGATGTCGAGACAGGACATTGCCGACTATCTAGGGCTGACAATTGAAACGGTGTGCAGGATGCTGACAAAGCTCCGGGACAGCGCCATCATCGAAATTCCCGATCGGCACACCATCAAAGTCCGCAACAATTCAGCCTTGCGGCGAGCCGCGGAGCCGGAAGAATGAGTATGTCGCGGCAGTCTGCACTTGAGGGGCAGCCGATGCCATATAGCGTCGCCGGCTACCAGGAGCGCGCGCGGGAGTGCGTCAAGCTTGCAAACCAAGCGACTGATGAAATGGTCAGGGTCGAACTGCTGAAGCTGCGCCAGACCTACTTGAACATCGCCGAGCGACTACGCAGGCAAGGTTTCGAAACCGACTATTCTCACTAGAATGCCTGCAACATCGTCGTTTGTGCGTCACGCACCAAGGCGCCGAGCGCCCGATCGAACACCTCACTGCAAGAGCCTTCCGCTGACACCTTCAACCAGTTCTCTGGCGCCGTAAGGTGGGCAATTTGACTTTCCAGCACGGCAACGGTTGCATCCGAGGCGTCCCCTTCGCGCTTCGATATCCGTGATGAAAGCACGGCTCTGGGCGCATCGAGCCAAAGGCCGCAAAATCTGACGCCAGCTCTCCGTCCCACCGCTTCGATGCTTTCTCGCTCCCAGGCTTGGCCGAACACCGCGTCGGCAATGACGGCGTGCCCCGCAGCCAGCACCTTGGCCGCGATTTCGCAGAGCCGCTCATAGACGGCGATATTGGTTTGGCGATCGTAGTACTGCTCGTCCAAGCGCGCCTCTTGCGGAACACCGATCAGCACCTTTCTGATCACATCGCTGCGCAGAACGACGGCGCCAGGCGCGGCGCCTAAGCCAGGCGCAAGCAGGCGCGCGAGTGTCGTCTTTCCGGTGCCTGAAAAGCCGCCAACGGCGATGAGTTCGGGACCGCGTGGCCGCAGATAGGCAACCGCAGCTTGCAGCAAGGCTGGGGCCGTATCGCGGCCAGCCGCAATCGCCACATGGGCACAAATCGCGGCGCGACAAGACAGAAACAGCGGCAGGACAGACAGGCCGCCAAAGTCACCGGTCTGCTCAAGATAGCGGTTTAGGAGAACGTTGGCGTAGTGGTGCAGGCCGTGGGAATCCAGATCCATCAGGGCGAAGGCGAGGTCGTAAAAGACATCGATATTGGAAAACGCGTCATTGAATTCGATAGCATCGAAAAGAACGGGCTTCCCATTCATGGTGCATATGTTGTTGAGATGCAGATCGCCATGACAGCGCCGCACAAAGCCCACCTGCCGGCGCCAACCCAACGTGCCGCGAACTTCGCGCAGCCACTTGTCGGAAAGTTCGGCGTAGTTTTCCACGTGCGCTGAAAACTCCACACCTACGCTTGCATTGCGCAATATCGCTACATTTTCGTCGACAACAGCGCGCAAGCCCGAAACGCCGCCAGACATTGGCGTCGCGGGCGCATTTCGGTGAAATGTCGCTATCGTGCCGGCCAGCGCCACCATGTCGTCCTGCGAGAGTTTTCCGTTTACCCGGCGCGCTTCCATCAACGCTTGTTGGTCGAAGCGTCGCATGACAACTACCCAGTCCATCGCATTGTGGTCGTCGGCATCGCCAAAATGGATCGAGTTTCCCTCCCTCACGACTGCTTGCACGGACTCATAGATCTCGGGTGCCATGGTCCGGTTCACGGCAAGTTCTCGACCGCACATGACCTTGCGCAGCTGCGGTGTCGAGTAATCCATATAGGGGTACTTGACCGCGCGCTTCAGCTTGTAAGCTCGTTCGCCCGCCAGAAATACCATCGAGCCATGCGTTTGGAGGACTTCAACCGGCTCGTCGAGACTGTAGCTGGCCGGGTTTGCCAGGAACGCGATGACGTCCGTCTGATCGCCCTTTTCCACCTGCACACCCATTCTTGCAGAATATCCGGCGTGAGCTGCGATCGTCGCTGATTGAAATCAATTGGCAAATATTGACTTGGCGCAACTCGCTGCCGGACCGCGGCGTATACACAGTGCCCTGCAAGACTTGGTTTGTGGCATGAAACACGCTGTCATCGTCGCGCATCCCAGCAGGGAGAGTTTCACAAGTACCGTCGCCTCGGCCTATCGTGACGCGGGACTCGCGGCCGGTCATGACGTGATCTATCGCGACCTCTATGCGATGCATTTCGATCCCTGCCTTCCGGAAGCCGAACTGCCCTGGTCGAAACATTTCGCGGTTCGCGACGACGTTTTGGCGGAACGCGCTCTTCTCAACGACGTCGACGTCTTCGCCGTGGTCTATCCGCTATGGCTGAACGCGCCGCCGGCCATCCTCAAAGGTTACTTTGAACGCGTGTTCGGCATGGGCTTCGCGTATCGATCCGACGGCCGCGCAAACGCCCCCATGTTGGCTCGGCGAAAGTTGATCAGCTTCACGTCGTCGGGCGCGCCGACCGAATGGGTCATCCAATCGGGTGCGTGGCATTCGATGCGCGCGCTGTTCGACAGTCACTTCGCAACGGTCTGCGGACTTGAGGTCGTCGATCACATTCACTTCGGCAGCATCGTTCCGGGCATTCGCGCGGATTCGATTGAGCGCGACCTCGAACGCGTGCGCCAGGCATTCAGCTCCCACTTTGCATGACAGTGCGGTTCTTGAGGCAGATCAAAGCGCTTCGCGTTGGTTAGCCTACTCTCACTTCTGTGAAAAAATAATTGGAGCCAAGCCATGTCTCTCACACATATTCGTCTGGAACTTGGACGCATGGAAGGCTTTCCGAATGGAAGTGCTGGGCATGGTTACGAGTTTGTCGCGCCATTGACCAAGGATGGGTTCATCGACTCGAAGGCCTGGAGGAGTTGCAAGGAGGAGTGCTGGGTGCGGCGGTTTTGGGGAGACGAGCCGGATGAGCACGGCTTGCTGAAGCATCGCGGTCAACATTCATGGTATTTTGACTATAACAAGCGCGACACAAGCGATGACGAACCCTTTTTCAAGTTGGATAAACATCGCCTGGTGAAGGATACCTATGTCTCTGTGCGCGAGCATGACGACGTGCAGCGGCCGTTCAAGGTCGTTGCCCTCGAACCGGTGCGAGACGCGGCAGCCTGACGGCGCGATGCGCCATAGGGCAGGTTTCTGGAGCAGGCCGTGAGTATCAGAAACCTGGATGCCGTCTTTCAACCAAAGAGCATAGCGTTGATCGGCGCGAGCACCCGGCCCCATTCGGTAGGAGCGGTGACAGCCGACAATCTGCGTCTGGCGGGCTTCACTGGTCCGATTCTTCCCGTTCATCCGAGAAATGTCTCCGTTGCGGGCACACTGGCCTATCGCGACGTTGCATCCCTGCCGTTGGTTCCGGATTTGGCTGTGATCTGCACGCCACCCGACACCGTTCCGGGCCTGATCGCTGAGCTCGGCGCGCGTGGCACCAAAGCGGCGATCGTCATCACCGCCGGATTTCGCGAAGCAACTGGCGGAAACTCGCTCTGTCAGGCCATGCTTGATGCGGCAAAGCCACACCTGATGCGGATCATCGGGCCCAATTGCCTCGGCGTATTGTCCACGCCCTCGAACATCAATGCTTCATTTGCACAAGCCATGCCCCGCAAAGGAGGCGTCGCATTCGTTGCGCAATCGGGCGCCATGATCACAACCGTGCTCGACTGGGCAACCGACCGTGGCCTCGGATTCTCGCATCTCGTCTCATTGGGCGACATGAGTGATGTCGACTTCGGCGACATGCTCGACTACTTGGCGATGGACGATGCGACGACGGCCGTCCTGCTCTACGTCGAAGCCGTGACACACGCGCGAAAGTTCATGTCGGCTGCGCGGGCCGCCGCACGTCTCAAGCCGGTCATCGCAATCAAGGCTGGCCGCCAACCTGACGCCGAGAAGGCGGCGTCATCCCACACGGGTGCGCTTGCCGGCATGGATGCGGTCTACGACGCCGCATTCGAGCGTGCCGGAATTTTGCGGGTTTTTGATCTCGACGAAGTATTCGACGCCGTCGAGACGTTGTCGTTCCGTCCAAACCTCAAGGGTGACCGGCTGACCATCGTCACCAATGGCGGCGGTGTTGGTGTTCTCGCAACCGACTCGCTGATCGCTCAGGGCGGCGCGCTGGCACCGCTTTCTCCTGACACTGTCGCAAAGCTGGATGCCGTTTTGCCCCCCACATGGTCGCGCGGCAATCCTATAGACATCATCGGCGATGCCGGGCCTGCGCGCTATGCGGACACATTGAACATACTTCAGGCGACGGCCGAACAGGACGCTATCCTCGTCCTCAACTGCCCGACCGCCGTCGCATCCGGTACGGAGGCTGCGCAGGCGATCGTTTCTGTTTCACGTAGCGCAAAAACGCCAATCCTGACCAATTGGCTTGGCTCGAAATCCGCTGCGCAGGCGCGAGCCATGTTTGCGGACGCCAAACTACCCACCTACGACACTCCCGAAAAAGCCACGCGCGGCTTCATGCATATGGTTCGCTATCGTCGCGGCCAAGAAACCTTGATGGAGGTTCCGCCATCCGTTGCAACGGACGCCGAACCCGACCGCGCCACAGCAAAGCGGATTTTGAGCGGTGCGCCGCCAGGCTGGCTCGATACCATTGCAGTGCAAAATCTCCTCGAGTGTTATCGCATTCCGACTGTTCAATCGATCCGCGCAAACACGCCCGACGATGTCGCGACGGCTGCGGCAAGTATCCCCGGCTCGGTCGCCCTCAAGATCCAATCGCCGGATATTTCCCACAAGTCCGAT
>Ga0070712_100000735_pt1 | contig 19334 bp, 19 predicted proteins | sample LARL81metaG_FD_71396 | JGI IMG/M metagenome (GOLD analysis project Ga0070712, IMG submission 71396) | Corn, switchgrass and miscanthus rhizosphere microbial communities from Kellogg Biological Station, Michigan, USA - LAR L8-1 metaG | ecosystem: Host-associated > Plants > Roots > Rhizosphere ...
GTAGATCTCCCTTCCTTTTTTTGAAATGCATCTATCGAGAGCATCATTTGGGCTAAACACAGCAGGGGCCCATCAGCGGCGCTCGACAACGCGTCTTTTTAAAATACGTACAGCGGTACAAAACGGATTGGTTCGGTTCCGGGATTGAGCGGCGGAGCATACCGCCGGTATAGGGTGAAATCGTACACATGTTCCAGGGGACAAATATGCGAGGGAATACTAACATGGAGGCACGTGGGGAATGAAATACTTTTCACTTCGTCCCAGATGCCGGATTAGATACGACTTAGCTCTTACGCTGCACCAGGAAGTGGGCCAGGTCCTTAAGGGTTTGCGCGCGCTGGGCGAATGAATCGAGGGCGCTGCAGCCGGAGGCGACCAGTGCGTCTGCCCGGCGCAGGGATTCGTCAATCCCAAACAGTGAGGGATAAGTGGCCTTTTCTGACGCCGTGTCTTTGCCGGCAGTTTTCCCCAGCTGCTCAGAAGACTGGGTGACATCCAGCACGTCATCCACGATTTGAAACGCCAGGCCAATGGCGCGGCCAAAGTCGCGCAGGCGCTGGATCTCAGCGAGCGAGCCACCGGCGTATATGCCGCCGCTCACCAGGCTGGCCGTAATGAGCGCGCCGGTTTTGGAGCGATGGATGTACTCCAAAGTCGCGGCATCCGCGGGCTGGCGCTCAGCTTCCAGGTCTTTTACCTGCCCGCCGATCATGCCATCCACGGTGCCCGTGCCGCGTGCAATCTCTTCAATGATTTTTACCCGCGCTTCCGCCGGACATTTCAAACGCGCCAGCACCTCATAAGCCTGCGTTTGCAGCGCGTCGCCTGCCAGGATGGCCAAGGCTTCTCCAAAGACCACGTGGCAGGTCGGCTTGCCGCGGCGCAGGTCGTCATTATCGAGCGCCGGGAGATCGTCATGAATCAGCGAGTACGTGTGCAGCATTTCCAGCGCGCTGCCCAACTCTTCCACGCCCTCGGGGAGGCGTCCGGCAATCATGCGCGCGGCCTCCATGCACAAGACAGGACGTAGACGTTTTCCTCCGGCAAAAACGCTGTGCCGCATCGCCTGATGGATTGAATCCGGCTTCTGTGTTGCAGGAGGGAGCAGCTTTTCCAGGGCCTCGTCGATGATTTTTTGACCCCGTTCTAGAGATTCTCTGAGCATGAATGTACGAGTATAGCAACATCACTCAGAGAACATTTGGGTCCTCCGGGTGGCCGGTGGTGGCCGGATTTGCAGTACTCGGCCCAGAGTTCCATCGCCATTAACAGACCGGCCACTGTGATCTGGTGGTAAACTTCCGGCACGGAGAGTAGGCCCATGAATCTTGACATAGATCGCTGTGCCCAGGACATCAAAGGAGCTCGTCTGCGCGCTCAATCGCTGGTCAGCGACCTTCCGCCGGGCCAGCTCACAAAGCAGCCGGAGCCGGGAAAGTGGTCGATTGCCGATTGCCTGGCGCATCTCAATATGACCGCCGCAACGGTGCAGAAGCTCATGGCTCACGGAATCGAACTGGGAAAGCAGGAAAAGAAGTTTGGCAGCGGCCCATTTTCCATCGGACCTAAAGGCCGATTGATGGTTTGGATTGCCGAGCCTCCGCCTAAGTTCAGGATTCGCGCACCGAAAACTGTACGTCCGCCGGCAACGATCGATGATCCTCGGCAAGTCCTGCCGCAGTTTTTACACGCCCAGGACGAATGGGAGCGTCTGATGCGCGAGCAGGAAGGACTTAATCTGGCAAAGATCAAAGTCGGTCAGGGAGCGTTCCGCATGCGCCTTGCCGCCGCACTCCCCTGGATGATGGCTCACCAGCGCCGCCATTTGTTGCAGGCGGAAAATGTGAAGCGGCAGATTCTCTCTGCCGATCCCAAGACTGCTGTTCAGGCGGGTTAGGCCGCCCAGGGAATTGCCTTCTTGGCCCAAACGCTATTGGGGTATTTCTCCTGAAGTATTTTTGGCACTTCGCCCAGCACCGTGTGATCGTTTGTGCCTTTGTAATGACTCACGGCTTTCCAGTAAACCGCTTCCGGTGCGGCCTCGCTATTGGAATACTTCTGCAAAATTTCATCGTACAGCTTTGCAGAGTCCGCCCATTTCTTCTGCATGAAGGCGACCCTGGCAAGCCCCAGCAATAACTGAGCGGCAAATTCGTCTTTTGGCAGATAACCTTCAATGCGGTGCCGCTCTTTGCCATTTTCGTCCAGGACCAGCGCTGTGGGCGTCCAGACTGAATCAAAGCGGTGGAACCCGGCTGGATTCTCTTTGATATGCACTCCAATAGGCACGAATTTCTGGTCGATGAAGGATGCGAGTTGCGGGTCAGCGTACGATTCGGCTTCCAGCCGAGCGCATGCGCCTCAAGCGGGAGCGGCACTAAAGTCAACCAGCACAGGCTTGTGCTGGGTTTTGGCCTGGCTGAGCGCAGCGTCTACGTCTTTGTTCCAAGAAACTGCCATCTTTGTTCTCCTAAAATTGAATTATGAGATCGATGCATTGGATGCGCAGAACTCCCCCCGCGCGCTATTTTGCTTTTTCCTGCATGCTTCTGGAAATTGCCGTAACCATTTTGCGGGGACTGAACCGAACCGACATCGCAATTGTTTTGTTGAGAAAACCAGGAATCACCATTCCTTTTCCTGCCATCATCCCTTTGTAGCCTGCGCGAGCCACGTCTTTTGACTTCATTGCTCCCAGCTTGAACAGCCGCGACTCTTCCATCTTCGCCCTTCCGGCGAACTTGGTAGCCGTAGCTCCGGGACAGAGGCATGTTACCGTTACGCCGCTGCCTTTCAGTTCATTGGCAATCGCTTCAGAAAACATAATTACGTAGGCTTTGGTGGCGTAGTAGATGGCCATCAACGGCCCCGGCTGAAATCCGGCGGTTGAAGCCACGTTCATAATCCTGCCGCGCTTTCGCGCCAGCATACCCGGCAGGACGAGCTTGGCAAGCGATGTGAGGGCAGTGATATTGACCTGGATCATGTCGAGATCAGTTTGGTGATTGCTTTCAGCGAACGCCCCGTAAGACCCAAAGCCGGCATTGTTGACCAGAACGTCCACCTGGAGGCCGCGGCGCTCGATTTCAGAAAATAGCTGTTGTAGCGCATCCGCCTTGGCAAGGTCCGCGGGGATTACATGCACATGGTTGCCATGGGCGGACTCAAGTTCTCGCGCAACGCTCTCCAGGTCGTCTTGGTTGCGGGCTGTGATGATCAGGTCAAAGTCAGACGCCATCAGCTTCGCCAGGTCGAGCCCGATTCCGCTGGACGCGCCGGTGATCAGGGCAAGTTGTCGCGGCGTCGGGCTACCAAGAGCGCCCACATAGGCGGGAAGGACCATGGGATTGTGCCTCCGCGGCAATGATAATGGGAGGCACTCTGGATTGGCCAACTGCCTTTTGTCGAAAGAAGAGCCGGTATCTTGGAAACTATATCTGAATACGATAATTGGTATGGGTTGTTATACAAAACTTCTTTACAAAAAATAATCCATAAAATTTGAAAGTTCTCATCCTTGAGCGGGATAGTGAGTAGCAGCACAATCCGCGTTCTTCAGGGGACTGGTTCTTCCTGCTGATTCCCGTAACGCAAGGCCAACTCCCTTCAAGAACACTTAGGGTATTTGTGTGCCTACTTGAGCAAGCACATAAATACCAGAGGCCCTGACAATCGCAAATTCAACGCATGGTCTGGATGAATCGTCCAGCCACGCTGCCACGCTGCTTCACTGCGGGGTGAAACTCCCGTGCGGAAATTTTCCGGACGGATCGTAATGAAAAAGGAGCGCAGCATGTCCCGAAAAGATAGAGATGACAGTATTTGGTTATCAGAACATTCAGATAAAAGACGAATCCGGGACGCGGAAAATGCACGACGAAACCGCGCGGAAATCACTGCAGCATTATCCCACGGTCAGATTAGACGGCGTGATCTGGTCAAATGGGGCCTGTTCACCAGCGCCGGCCTTATGCTGCCGATCGGCGGCTTAAATCCATTTGTCAGACCTGTGCGGGGCCAGGCGTTATCACCGAGTGCTGTCCTTGCGGGCCAGTCCGACAACCAGGGAATCCCTACGGGACTACCCCCAAGTCCAACGTTTGGTGTCCAGCCGTTTACCCAGCCGATGCCGCGTTTCGACGTCCTGCACCGCAACGCAGTATCAACCTTAACTCCTGCGCCGACGGCGCAATCCAACCAGACGCAGCAAGTGCTTGATCCCGGTTTCGGGTTTCCCGCTGGAACCACCGGTCCAATTGAGGGCCGTCCCCCAGGAAAGAACTGGGCGCACCAGCGGTTTGCACAGTTCCCTCCTCAAGTCGCGATTGAGGTCACCACCAAACCGGTGACCTCGAATACTACCTACAATCCGCAGGTGACCTCAGACTTGAATTCGGGAATCAATCCGGCCTCACCCATCCCGGCAAAATTTCATCCCAACTTTCCAACTCAGAATGCAAACCGGGTATGGACGTTCCAAGGCACCTTTCCTCCCAAGCTGACCCAGGTCCGCTATGGCGAACCGGTATTGTTCCGCCATCACAATGGCTTGACGACTAACATCAAGAATAACGGCGGCTTTGGACGATACACGCTCACTACGCATGAACACAATGCTCACCACGGCGCGGAGAACGATGGTTTCACCGGCGCCTATTTCTGGCCTAATCAGTTCTACGACTATCACTGGCCCTGGGTGCTGGCGGGATTTACCAGCATTAATACCGGCGCTACCGATCCACGGGCCGGGGCTCCCAGCGACAGTGGCGGCATCAACAAAGTCCCTGGCGACTGGCACGAGACCATGAGCACGCACTGGTTCCACGATCACATGTTTACCTTCACGGACCAGAACGTGTACAAGTGCAACGCCGGCATGAACAACATTTACAGCTCGCTGGATCGTGGTGATGAAACCGTGAACGATGGCGTGAATCTGCGCCTGCCCAGCGGCTCCTCCAATGGCAAGGGCTGGGGCAACCTGGACTTTGACGTCAACCTGATGCTCGCCGACAAAGCCTGGGACGCCAATGGACAGCTCAACATGGACAATATCGCTTTTGATGGTTTTCTGGGCGACCAGATGACTGTCAACTTCGCCTGGAAACCATTCTTCAACGTGTATGCGCGCAGGTATCGCTTCCGCATCCTGAACGCCAGCGTGTCACGCTTCTTTGTTCTGGCATTGAGCGATAGCTCTCAATTCGTTCAGATAGCGAATGACGGCAACCTGCTGCCTGTCACCGTTCCTCTGAAACAGACGGACCAGCTTGGCATCGCAGAGCGGTATGACATCGTCATTGATTTCTCCCGCTACACCGCCGGGCAAACCGTGGACATGGTCAACTTGCAGGTGCACCAGGACGGCCGTGAACCTGCGAATATCGTAACCGTGGCTCAGGCCCTCGCCGGTACCAGCGACCCGGCCGTGGGCGCAATTCTGCGCTTCAAGGTCCTAGGCCCGCCGCCGCAACAGGACCAGAGCGTCAATTTAACTGCCAATCCACGAACCGCGCTGATTCCGAATCCCACATTGCCCACGACAGCGCGGCAACGCACGTTCCGATTTGATGACAACGGGAGCCAGAACCAGAATGATCCCGTCACCACCTACCTGGGGAACGGTCAGGGTGTCTTTCGTTGGGGCATCGAGACCGATAATAACGGCGGCAGCAGCAACATCATCGCCAGCGATACCGGAGGGACACTCGAAGCAGACTACGGCCGAATCAGCTCTCAACCGGGATTTGCCACGGCTGAAGTCTGGACTTTGCAAGGCGGATCCGGGTGGGACCATCCCATTCACATCCACTTTGAAGAGGGCCAGATCCTCAACCGCAACGGCAACCCGCCGTCACCGGCCGAGAGTGGCCGCAAAGACGTTTACCGTCTGCGTGACAATGGCTCGGTAACCCTCAAGATGCAATTCCGGGATTGGGGCGGGATGTTCATGGAACACTGCCACAACACCATGCATGAAGACAATGCCATGCTGTTACGGTGGGACCTGGATAGCGGAACTCCGTTCCTGAGCCCGCTGCCGACACCCATTTCAAAACCGACTGGCGTCACTTTTGAGACCCCGGACGAAATTCTTCCCAACGCATGACACAACTCCCGGCGCGCGCCAGAAGTGGCGCGCACCGGGACCGGAATTTCGATTCGGAACACGGGAGTTCAGCATGTCGTCAAAGAATTGGAAGAATGCAGCTTTCATTTCACTCATTCCTATTGCAATCTTTGCATTTGTGATGGCGGCCAAACCTGTCTCCGCCAATGGAGGAGCCGAGTCAAGCCACTTCCCCAACGTCGAGCTCATCACCCAGGACGGAAAAAAAGTCCATTTCTATGACGATCTGATCAAGGGCAAGATCGTCGCCATCGATCTCATTTACACCTCGTGCCACTACTCGTGTCCTCTGGAAACGGCGCGCCTGGCGCAGGTGCAGAAGAAGCTGGGCGACCGCGTAGGCAAAGATATCTTTTTTTATTCCATCAGCATTGACCCGGACCACGACACACCAGCGGTATTGAGGGACTACATGAAACAATTTCATGTGGGGCCGGGCTGGACTTTTCTGACCGGTAAGAAAGAGGACATTATTTTTCTGGGCAGGAGGCTGGGACTATATACCGACCCTTCGGTCAACGCAGATGGCCATATTGCCCATCTCCTGATCGGCAATGAGGCAATCGGCCAATGGGTACGCAGTTCCGCCCTTGACAATCCCAGTTTTCAAGCCAGGATGATTGGCGATTTTCTCGATAATTTCCAGCACGATAAACCGGTTGAGAAGGCTGGTTCGGTTGACGGAAGCCCGCTGCAAAACTTCGATAAAGGCAAATATTTGTTCGGAAGGGATTGTATCGCGTGCCACACCATCGGACATGGAGACAAGATCGGGCCAGATCTGCTGGGTGTAATCCACGTCCGCAGCCGGCAATGGCTGACGCAAATGATTCAGCACCCCGACCAGTTGCTGGAAGAAAAGGACCCGGTTGCAACGGCGCTCCTGAAGAAATACAACGTGCGAATGCCCAACATCTACGTGGGTGACGTGGATACTGGCTATATCATCCGCTACATTGAGGAGCAGACCGCGGCGCAAGAGAAACAGGCAAGCAATGGCAACGCAACAAAAGTCGCAAACCAATAGGTTGATGACAGCACAGGGGGGACGCAGGTCAACAGATAAATCCTTGGCCGCGCATCATGGCAGCGCAGCTAGCTGGCCTGGATTGCGGTGCGATGGCCGCCCAGGCCTGACGGCTTCCGGATAATGTTTGCGCAATCTCTCACGCATGAGCAGGCGCGCGCGGTGCAGCCGCGTATTCGCCGTATCGATATTGATGCCGAGCAAGCCTGCTGCTTCCTTCACCGGAAGCTGATGCAGGTCACAGGCCACAAAAATCTGCCGGTAGATCTCGCCCAATGAATTCAGCGCGGCGGTGATCACCCGCGCAAACTCCTTGCGCTCCAGGATTTCTGCCGGAGTGCCTGCGGGATCGGCAAGTTGCTCAACAGCAGTCTGCGCAGCCTCGTCGCGTTCTTCGTCGGTGTGCGCCAGGTCATGCGCGTGCCGGCGGTTCCAGCGCAATCGCTTCAGCGCCTCGCGAATCGCGATGCGGTATAGCCAGGGCTTGAAGTCACTGCCAGAGCGAAACTGGTCCAGATGAAGCGCAACTTTCAGCAACGTCTCTTGCATGGCTTCATCGGCGTCCGCCGAATTGCGGAGTATTGACTGGATGGAAAGCCGCAAGCTATGCACGTACGGGCGGATCAATTCGGCGAACGCCGCTTCGTCTCCGGCGACGGCATGGGATATCAGATAAGTTTCCTGGTACAGAAGCCCTGATTGGAGTTGCTCGCCAACGTTCCGCACCCATACAACGCGCACTTTCTGTTCGAGATTGGCCAGCTGAATTCGGACCACAGCACCGGGCTTGAGCCAGCCGCAAGTGTGCTCAACGCGAAATCCTGAGAGGCTCACGTCTTTCAACTCGCCGACGATATTAAGCGCTGGATCTTGCAGAAGAAGTGTAATGGGCCCGGACACAGGGAGGCGCTTCTCTTTCCCCATGGCGGGTTTGGTCCCGGAAACCATTGGCCCTCCGTCAGTTAGCGCGGAACCCAGGAGTGCGCACCGCGCAAACTACAGTACTGCTGTTTGTTAGGATTATAAGATTCTAAGATTGCCCACGAGTTGGTCTTGATAAAAAAAATACACGCCAGTTCCCGAAATGGGAACGGCTTATCGATTAGAAAACAATGGCGAGAATGCCAATTTGCAGCTGGCTTCGGCAATCAAAAGCATTCAACGTGAAGGATGGGTAGGGACGATCAGACTCTGGGAAAAGCCTGTTACCACAAGGCGGCAGGCCCTGAAAGGTCTTCGACAGGAAAGGTGGTTCGCTATAGCAGCCAACGGCTGCGGATTTAGTCGCCCGCCATGGCCGGTTCGCGCACTTCATATAGCGAGAACCATGAGGTCGCCGCCTTCAGGCTGGTATTTACGTTCTCAATGTTCTTGACGCCCTCGCCTTGCAGCCACTGCTCAAACGCCTTTGCGCCTTGCTTGGCGTAGACCGGAATGCCTTCTTTCCATGTAGCGCGTCCGCAGAGCACGCCATTGAATTTCACTCCCGCCTCGGCGGCCAGGGCCAGACCTTCATTGAATTCGGCATTGCTCACACCGGCGGAAAGGTAAATAAACGGCCGGGTCGCAACCGTGGACGCTTTGCGGAAGTGCGCCATGGCTTCCTGCTTCGAGTAGGCCTTTTCGCCTCCGTAGGATTTCGCGCCTTCCACGAATTTCATATTCACCGGCACTTCCACTTTCATTACGTCAATGCCGTATTTGTCCTTGGTGAATTCCGCCATCGATCCGATCACGATTTCGGGTTTCTTCTTTGCGAACTCCAGGCCCTTCTCGTCGATGCCTTCTTCATAACCCACAAATTCCAGGAAGTACGGAATATCGTTGGCGCGGCATTCATCGCCAATGCGCTCGACCCAGGCGTGCTTCTTGTCATTGATCGCCGGGCCGTCGGTGGGTGTGTAATACAAAAGGACTTTCACGCAGTCCGCTCCAGCCTCTTTTAGGCGGCGAACTGACCAGCTGTCCAGCAGGTCAGGGAGGCGTCCGGGGCCGGTCTTGTCATATCCGGTCTTTTCATACGCCAGCAGCAGGCCGGCATTCTTGGAGCGGCGTTTCGAAGCCGGCAACCCGAACTCGGGGTCCAAGAGGATCGCGCTGGCATGCGGAGTGAGGACTTCCGTGACGATCGACTTGAACTCCTCCAACATCGACGAGCTTACATCCGCGCCTTTTTCCTTGGCTAATGCCTTCTGTAAAGATCCACGCTGGTCCATGGCGGCGGCAGCAATCACGCCGCGTTGGTCAGAGACGGCTTTCATTCCGGCTAGCTTTCCAGGGGTAAGTTTCACGGTCGTCCTCCTAAGTAATCTCGTTCTTGTGTAATTTGTTTTTCGGAATTCATGCCGAATCTGGAATTGAATTTCTCGGGCCAGCCGCAACAAGTCAGAGATGCGCGACCTCCGCTTCGAGTTACCCATTGTACTAAAAGTGGAGCGATATTTCGGACTCCGATGGGCCGTAACTAAGATCAAGAAGCCGGGTTTGTCTGATATACGGAATAAAAATTGAGAACCAACGTGTCCTTGAAGAACGCTTTAACAAAGCCGCTACGCTCCTCCTCGCGCTTGTGGGGGACGTCCGCCGTCTGTCTAACCATACGTGGTGCATTGGAGGATATACGATTGGATCAACAGATTACTCGCGGTTGCGCTTTTGCTGAATCTTGCCAGCGTCCCGCTTACGGTCATTATCAAAGGAAGGAAAGGAATAACAGCAAGACCGGAGAGGTGGATCCAAACCGCTCACATCTGGGTAATACTGGCCACCATGCTGTTCAACCGCTGAACGTTAGAAAAAATTAATTTTGCAAGATAAAAACCGCAATCGCCTGTTACTATTACAAAAAAATGAACGTCACCCAATTAGCCACCGCCTCCACGCGCAAAAGACTTACCTGGGCTCTAACGTCTGGTCGAGACAAAGAACGTAGTCATCGCCGCAAGCCCGCCCAACACAGCAAAATGTTCCTGCCTGGGCAGCCGGTGCTCGAAAGTGGAATTTATGAAGTCATCCATGACCAGGGACATCGCCAGGCGCATGAAGCTGTGATGTACCGCAGCGACCTGTTTCCGGTTTGCGACCAGTGCGAGATGAAGGTCCGCTTCAAGCTGATTCGGTCAGCGCCTTATATCTTTGACGATGAAGATTTTGCCAAGGAATAAGCTTTTATTGCCGTAAGGGCAATTGCGCCAGGATGCTCTGCTGCTTTGCGATCAGAGTCTCAATCCCCGTGGCGGCATAATCCATCATTTTCTTGAGCTGGGCTTCGTCAAAGGGATGCTGCTCGGCCGTGGCCTGCACCTCCACGATCTTGCGTGCTCCAGTCATCACAAAGTTGAGATCAACTTCTGCCTGGGAGTCTTCTTCATAGCACAAGTCGAGCAGGACCGCACCCTCCACGATTCCCACACTGGTAGCGGCAACAAAGTCGCGGATGGGGGCCGCGGTCAGGGTGCCTGCTTCCACCAGCTTCTGCATCGCCAAGCCCAGAGCAACAAACGCGCCGGTGATAGAAGCCGTGCGCGTACCGCCGTCGGCCTGGATCACGTCGCAGTCCAGCGTGATGGTGCGCTCGCCCAGTTTCTTCAGGTCAACCACGGCGCGCATGGCGCGGCCAATCAGCCTCTGGATCTCATGGGTGCGGCCGCTTTGGCGACCGCGGCTGGCTTCGCGCGCGGTGCGCGTCAGTGTGGAACGCGGCAGCATGCTGTACTCGGCGGTGATCCATCCCTTGCCCGTGCCTTTCATGAAGCCGGGTACGCTTTCCTCGATTGAAGCGGTGCAGATTACGCGCGTGTTTCCCACCTCAATTAGCGCGGAGCCTTCCGCGGTGGAGATGAATTCAGGAATGATGTTTACCGGGCGCATCTGGTCCGGCTGGCGATTGTCTGAGCGGAAAAACGTGTCTTTGTTATTTTTCAATGTCTACCAACTCAATGTGTTCGATTGGGGAACCAAGAAACTTGCTGCCGAGACGGAGAAATTTTTCCACCGAATCTGTTGCGTAACAGCGCAACGCACCGGAGGGGTCTTGGTCGCGGCCTTTGCCCAGAAGCTCGGCCACCCTGGCGGCAGTCGATTCCGCAGAATCTACTATTTCCACCTGGGATGGCACCACCCTGCGCAGCAGAGGCCGAAGCAGCGGATAATGCGTACAGCCCAGCACCAGCACATCGGCATCGCGAGCGCCATCTTGAAAGACCTGATCCATATATATGTGGGCGACCTCTTCCGTCACGCGGTGCTCCACCCAGCCTTCTTCCACCAGCGGCACAAACAGCGGACAGGCTTTTTCCGTCGCCTGCAAACCCTGTTGCTCCAGAGCGCGCTGATAGGCGTGGCTTGCGACCGTTGCCTCCGTGGCTGCAACCACTACTTTCTTTGTCTTGGAGATTGCCGCCGCGCGTTGCGCGCCCGGCTCAATCACACCCACAACGGGCACCTTGACCGCTGCGCAAATATCATCGAATGCCAGGGCCGTGGCCGTGTTGCAGGCGACCACCAGCATTTCAATCCCATGCTCTTCCAAAAAATGCGCCGCGGAGATGGCGTACTTGGCCACGGTACGAACTGATTTGGCGCCGTAGGGTAAATGCGCCGTATCGCCAAAGTAAAGATAATTTGCGGCAGGCAGCACTCGGCGCAGCTCCCGCAGCACAGTCAATCCTCCGAACCCGGAGTCAAACACCCCAATCGCCGTCGCCATGCTTATTCAAACTCCTTGGCCAGTTCATGCACGGCGGCCGTCTGGTAAAACGACATCAAGTCAGCGTGTCCGGCCAGGGTTTCGCGCTCTTTGCCATCCACCAGGAATTTGACCTTCGCGATACCGGGGACATTGGCGGTGAGCGTTTCAATAAGTGACGTCAGGGTCATTTCTTCCAACAGAATTCCTGAAGGATGGCCGTCGGCAAATGGTGCGGTGGTGTCTACGATCATGGTGTCGTCGCTGATGAAATATACATCTTTTATCTCTGAGCCTTTGCCCAGCGGGTGAGGCGAAGGCGTTTGCAAATACTGTGAGAGCACGTAGCGCAGGGTTTCACGGGCACGCAGGCCGCGGTCCGCCGGCAGGAAAACGTCGGCCGGACGCCAGCGTAGCGCCTGGTCGTCATCGTACGCCAACAGCACTTGAATGTGTTCCTGTTTGCCGCCAACCACGGGCGCGACCGGCGCGGCCTCCGCGGCCTGCAGAGTCAGAGCTTCCTCTTTGTGCGTGATCCGGATAATCACCACTCCACTGATCAGAATGGCCAGCAGTACCAGCGCGATGGTGATTTGGAAGTGGCGGGGAATCACGGCCGGCCTCCCAATTGGCTGCGGACCTGCGCAATTGCCGCGGCGACGGCGGCTGCGACGCTGTTCTGTCGCTTCTGGTTTTCCAGCGATTGCGGATCGTCAATTTCCGGGGTGAGTTCCACGGCTATTGCCGGAGATGCGAGGTTGTTCAAGGGGCGTACGGGCATGGCCAGGTTTGCGACCGTAAGACCCTTTTTCCGCAGTTCGTCAGAGACGGCTCGGGCTGCGATCTGGCTCCGGCCCAGCGCTCCTGATTGCGCGCTTTCCCAGGGCATAAAGCGGCTGGCCAATGGCTGCTGCGGGTCAGTCAGGAACGAAGCGTAGACGCGAACTCCCTTGCCAGGCCGGCCGGCATGGAACGCCACGTAAAGGCCCGCATGCTGCTCATTGGTTATCTCAGCGCGCCGTTCCAGACTCAAATCGATATCGCTGTCGCGCAGCAACCGCGTTGCGATCCCGCGCTCTTCCAGTTCCTTGCGTAGTTCACGGGCCAGCCGGAGCGTAATGTCCTTTTCCACCAGCTTGCCGCCAAAGCTCGCGCCTTTATCGTTTCCGCCATGGCTGGGGTCGATCATCACAAAAAACTCGGACCCGCGCCGCTGGCTTTCCGCCGTCGCGGGGATGCTCTGCGGAGCAGGTTCGGGTGCGGCCGCTACGGCTGGCGCCTGGGGTTGCAGCGTAACGGTCTTACCATCCTCGCTGCGGATGATCTGCAAGGGCTTGTTTCCCGTCACGGTTATGGAGGCGGTCCCATTCTCTTCAGTAAAAGACAGAGACTGGATTGCGCCCGCACCGAAGTCCTGCTTGTTTAGATCGGAAACCAACGGGTCCTTGCGGAAGGTCAGCGTGGTTTTGTTGCTGTGGGTCAAGAGAAGACCGCTGTGGTCTTCTTCATGGCTGCTATCGAGGAGCTTCAGCGGCTGGGAGAAATTCAAAACCAGGGAAGGCGCGTCTCCGTCTTTGAATTCAGCGGTGAAACGCATGGAGACGTTACCCACAAAAATGCGCCGCGACGGCTGATGGAAATCCACGGTGGTATTTAGCAGCCGGCTCAGTAAAGGAAGCGCGGCAGCCAGCGGGACCATCACGCGGCCATCTTCCACCAGCGCTTTGCCGCCTAAGTCGGCTTCCTGGCCGCGAATGGCGGCTTTATCCTTGCCTGCGGTAAAGCGCGCCTCCGCTTTGTTCAATTCCAGCCTCCACTCTTTGCCTTTCAAGTGCGGCGCAGACGCCCCCACGGGCGAGAGCAGGTCGGCCACTGCGATATAAGGTTTGCCGCCACGATCAAATACGGGAGGGGAATAGCTGGCTTGCGAGGTATAGACGGTGAGCTGCTGGCCTGGGACTGCGCCCGCAATTGCCATGGCACAAAACAGGGCTACAGCCGCCGGCGCGATTCCTGGTTTACTCCAGCGCATAAATTGCCAGACCGCTCAGCAGCTTGGGATAAAAATCCGTGGACTTTTGCGGCAGCACCTCGCCGCCGAAAGCGATGTCGCGCACCTGATCGATTTTTGCCGGGTTCATCAGAAAAGCAACGTTGGCGCCCTGCCGCACCCATGAAATCGCTTCAAACGCATCGCGCTCATAGCGGACGTTCTCCTGGTTACGAACGGCCTCTTCAGAAATCCCCAGCACCCTTTCCAGCATGATGCGGTGCAGTTGTACAACGTCGAGCTCACGCTGCAAGGATGGGACCTGCCCCAGCGCATCCTGCACGGCATTCTTCTTGGCACGCATAAGGTACGGTCCCTGGCGAGTGACGGCGACAAAAGCGGTCCCGTTTTCTCCCGCCTGTCCCAGCAAAGTGGTGGCGCTGCGGCTTTCTGTGCGCAGATCGATGCGGTCAATTTCAAAGAACTGGCCCGCTGCTTCCAGCATGCGCTCGCGATCAAAGGTTGGCAGGCCATGGACAATGCGGTGCGTTGGCAGGATGACCAGGCCGCGGCTCTCCATGGGAATGAGCGTCATCATCACGAATTCATAGGGGGCGTTCGGGTCGGAGCTGCCGCTCTCCGTGCGACGTTCATTTCTGTATGCCAGAGCGGTTTCATAACGATGGTGCCCGTCGGCGATTAGCAGCTTCTTATCGCGCATGCGCTGCTGCACGGCCTGGATAAGCGCCGGATCGTGGATGCGCCAGAGGCGATGAAGGGTCTCATACTCGTCGAGCAGCGACGTGTCAGGGTCTTCTTCAATTCTTTTCTTCAGCAACGCCTCGATCTCGTCCTTGGGATCGCTATAGAGCATAAAGATCTGGCCGAAATGGGCCCGCGTGGCGCGAAGCAGGTTGAGCCGGTCAGCCCGTGGCTTGGCCAGGGTTTGTTCGTGCCGGAAGACGACGCCATCGGCATAGTCATGGAGCCGCCCCAGCGCGATCAATCCACGACGCTCGGCCAGATCGCGGGTGCCTGGAAGGGTAAAAGTCTGCGAATAGGCGTATATTCCCGGTTCCGGATCCTGTTTCAGGATGCCGCTGGAGCGCCAATCGTGTAAATACTCCGCAGCCCTTGTATATATGTTAAAAGTATCAGTATCCGTTTCGCCTGCTTTCCCCAAAATGATCCTTACAAGATTGTGGGCACTCCGCTCATAATATTTTGACTGCATTTCCGGGGTGATCTTGTCATAGGGCTGGGTGAGTACGTCCTCCAGCTTTACCTGGTCGGGATCGTAGCGAAGCGCTTTGAATGGAATGATTTCTGCCATTTTGAATCGGTCTCTTGCATTCTATCAAGCGGGCGGATAACAGATTCCAGGTGACGGCCATCTAAGATTAAGCAGTTCCGCCAAGACGTGTATTAGGGTCTATGTCCAAGTTCCTATGTAATGTCTGGCGGCGCTTGTGATAATATCGCGGCAAAACGAGGTTCCTCATGACCCGCTCCGAACGCCGCGGGTATGGTGCAAACCGTTCCCCCGAGCTCTCTAGCAAGGCGTATCACACGCCTGTGGTGCGTTACGCATTAACTCTGATAGCTTTTCTCGTCTTCACAATCTGCCGTGCACAGGACGTAAACGTCCATATTGAACCAAAACCGCCTGCACCTCCTAAAACCGTTGAAACTAAAGAGGATGCCGGGAACACGGATGCTTCCCAAAAGAACCATGGCAAGCCGGGAATGGCGGTGGACGTTAATCTGGTGTTGGTGAACGTAACAGTCACCGACGACTGGAACCGCATTGTGACCGGGCTGGACAAAGAGAACTTCTCTGTGCTGGAAGGCAGCGAGGTGCAGCAGGTCCGGCACTTCTCCAGCGAAGACGCGCCCATTTCCCTGGGCGTGATTTTTGACATGAGCGGCAGCATGAACGACAAGATTCTGAAGGCGCGGGAAGCCGTGATCGAATTCTTTAAAACGGCGAATCCGCAGGACGAGTTCTTCATGATCACGTTCAATGACCGTCCGCTGCTGACTGCGGATTTCACAAAATCCGTAGAAGATATTCAGGGCAAACTGGTCTATACCGTCCCGCAGGGCAGCACTGCCATGCTCGACGCTATCTATATGGGCGTGAGCAAGATGAAGGACGCCCGCAACAGCAAAAAGGCCCTGCTGATTATCTCGGACGGCGGCGACAACCACAGCCGATACACCGAAAATGAGATCAAAGCCATGGTCAAAGAGGCTGACGTGCAGATTTACTCGATCGGCATTTTCAGCCTGGCGCCGTCTCAGCCGGAAGAGGTTGCGGGCCCTGCCTTGTTGACCGAAATTTCACAAGTTACCGGCGGACGCATGTTCACCATCAATAATCCCAATGAGCTGGCGGATGTTGCTACTAAAATTGGAATAGAGCTGCGCAACCAATATGTGCTCGGTTACCGTCCAAACAACAAGGTTAAGGACGGTCACTGGCGCAAGATTAAAGTGAAGCTTAATCCACCTAAAGGTTTGCCGCATCTAAATGTCTATGCCAGAACGGGATATTATGCGCCTTCGCAATAAACAGATAGTTGGTACCATCACCTTTGTGCTGCTGGGCGCGACCTCCTTTTGGGGTACGCAAGGCCCTGCCACCCAACCGCAGCAGAATCAACAGCGGGTACAGGTCACGCCCGTCCCGTCTGATATTGATCCGTCTGACCCTGCGTTGCCAGCCTGGGCCAAGCCGGCCACACCGCCGCCCAGCGCTACCAAAACATCCCAGCCTCCAACGCCCGGGAACGTTCCTTCGACGAAGCAGCAGCCGGGACAGCAGCAGCCGGGAGAGGAGCCGTTGGTAGGAGGTGGATTGGGTGAAGTAACAAAAAGTGGCGGGCAATATGTATTTAAGTCGCAGGTGAACGAGGTAATTTTGCCCGTTATCGTAACGGACACGAGGCGACATCTTGTCACCAACCTCGATAAGAACAACTTCCAGGTGTACGAAGATGGCCAGCCCCAAACCATCGTCCGTTTCAGCCGCGAAGATGTTCCCGTTTCGATTGGAATCGTGGTGGATAATTCCGGTTCCATGCGGACCAAGCGCGCCGCAGTCACCAAAGCCGTATTGAACCTGATCCAGGCCAGCAATCCGCACGACGAAGCTTTTGTCGTGAATTTCAATGACGAATCGTGGCTGGACCAGGACTTCACCAACAATGTGAATCCTCTTCGCGAGGCGCTCGACCGGGTGGATTCAAGAGGGGGCACCGCGCTCTATGACGCAGTGATCGCGTCTGCCGACCACCTGGCGAAAGGCGCCAAGAAAGAGAAGAAAGTATTGCTTGTAATTACGGATGGCGTGGATAACGAAAGCCGGGAATCCCTGGAATCTGCCATCCGGAAGGTCCAGGACGATCAGGGGCCGATCATTTATACGATTGGGATCTTGGGCGACGAACCGGGCATCAAGCGCGCCAAACGCGCATTGCAGAGCCTCTCTGACCAAACCGGAGGCGTGGCCTTCTTTCCTAAGGATCTCATGGAAGTGGACGAGATCAGTTCGGAAGTCGCCCGCGATATACGCAACCAGTACAGCATCACTTATAAGCCCACCAATCCGCGCGCTAACGGCGGATATCGCAAGGTGAGGGTGGAAGCTCGCGCCCAGGGTTATAAAGACTTGCAGGCCCGAACCCGCGACGGCTATTTTGCCGATGAAAAGCGGACTGCCTCAAAGCAGTAAGAAGGAATTCGCGAACGCGGGCGCTCTTCTCTTCCATGGAGCGCCCGTTTTATTTTGGAATTGATCTGATCAGAGCGAAACCGCGGCTGCCGGCTCAAATGCGGGGATTTCCTCTTCATGTGGCACCGGCGGAAGGTTGGCTGTGTCCATGTGTCCTTGCGGAAGGCCGGAAATCAGGCTCAGTGACTGGTTGATGCTTTCAGCGAACTGTACCCGCGTTTTTTGCAGACGGCGCGCGTAAACCGCCGCCACGCGACACAACAGGAACGGATTGGCAATTGTGCCGCCTGCCGCAAAAACTTTGGATGATCGCGTGCTTTTGTCAGTTCTCATAGGTTTTCCTTCACTTCTTCCTCTGTGCGTAAGTCGCGTTCCGGAGCTTCTTGTTCACAGCAATGATCTTCCGGGAGTTCAGCCTGATCGCCTGATTTTGCATGGAATGGAGCATTGGCGTGCAACATAAATGGCCTTCTTGAAACTTTGGCTAAGAAGGAGAACTCCAGAGGTACTGACTTAGTTCAGCAGGTCTGAAGAGTAAGGAAGGATACTTGCTCACTATTGACGGTACTCTGCTCAATAAACTCTGTCAATTCTGTAATTTACGGCGCCTGCAAGTCCCTTGTTTGCTTCATCTTTTCTCGATTTGGGAAAAATTCCAGCTGCGTTTGACCATACCGCTTCCGCTCCCGTACTCTAAAAAGTCTCCCTTATGACCCGACTTCGAGTGGCTGAAAACATCACTGAACTGGTTGGCCAAACTCCCATGCTGCATTTTCGCCGGATTGTTCCGGCCGGCGCGGCTGATGTTTTTGCCAAATTGGAGTACCTGAACCCCGGCGGCAGCGTGAAAGACCGGGCCGCCATCGGCATGATCAAGAAGGCGGAAGAACAGGGCCTGCTCAAACCGGGATCAACTATTGTGGAAGCCACGGCGGGAAATACCGGAGTCGGCCTGGCTTTGATTGGCGTAAACAAGGGATACCGCGTGGTGGTTTGTGTCCCGGAGAAATTTGCCGAAGAGAAAGTCAAGATCATGCGGGCCCTGGGCGCTGAAGTGGTTCGAACGCCCGATGAAGCTGGAATGCAGGGGGCAATCGCAAAAGCCAAGGAACTTGCCGCAAAAATTCCGGGATCGTTTACAGCCCTCCAGTTTGAAAATCCAGCCAATCCTGATTTTCATCAAAAGACCACAGCGGAAGAAATTCTTGAGCAGATGCAGGGCGCTGTGGATGCCGTTGTGATCGGCGTTGGTACGGGTGGCACGTTTACGGGCGTGGCCCGCGCTTTGAAAGCCAAGCTGCCAAAAGTCCATTGCGTAGCCGTGGAAACCGAAGGGTCAGTCCTGGGAGGAGGCCCCAAAGGGCCGCACAAAGTGGAAGGCATTGGCTCCAGCTTTATTCCCAAGACTTTTGATCCCGCCGTTTGCGATGAGATCATCATGGTCACGGACAAAGACGCTTTCGATACGGTGGCGCAACTGGCGCGGCTGGAAGGCGTGCTGGGTGGATCAAGCGCCGGAGCGAATGTTTTTGCGGCGCTGCAAGTGGCCCAAAAGCTCGGCAAGGGAAAGCGCGTGGCGACGGTGATTCCGGATTCAGCCGAGCGCTACATGTCAAAGAAGATTTTTGAAGGCGGCGAATAGCTGCGAAGCGCCGAATCCGGCTGGCAAGCCGGAGGCGAGATTTTTCAGGAGCACAGCTTTTCAGGAGTAAATCAGAGATGGCAAAGAATAAGTCCGCAGGCGGATCAAAGAGGAGCGAT
>Ga0070712_100000737_pt1 | contig 19322 bp, 12 predicted proteins | sample LARL81metaG_FD_71396 | JGI IMG/M metagenome (GOLD analysis project Ga0070712, IMG submission 71396) | Corn, switchgrass and miscanthus rhizosphere microbial communities from Kellogg Biological Station, Michigan, USA - LAR L8-1 metaG | ecosystem: Host-associated > Plants > Roots > Rhizosphere ...
GAACCGAAGACGGCGATCGAGAGCATGGTTGTTGATCAGATTGTTGCGGATATGTGGCGCATCGCGCGTATTGAGCGGGCAGCGCTTGCATTTTTTAAGCGACTTCGTGAGTCAAATATTGCGGACACCTTACGAAGCCTTTCGGCTGAGGAGTTCGAGTTTGCCGAAAAGATTATTGACAACAAAGAGCAGTTGCATATTGCCAGACAGCAACGGCGCGACAGCATGGAGGCCCGAGACGCTGAACGTCAACGGAGAGAGGCGGCCGTATTCGCAGAACATGCGCGGCGCACCCAGTTTGGGTGGCAGCCATTGGAAGATCAATTGAGTGGCGATACGAAGCCACGCCTTACTTCGTCACAGCGGGAGATAGTATCGGATATCGTGAAGCGAAAGCTCGAAGAAACGCGCGATCTGGGGACTCTGTTGCTTGACGCTATGGCGTCTGACAATCAGGCGGCGCCCTATACGGCTCTGGAGAGCATGCGGCGCACGCTTGTGCGCGATATCATTCGCCAATACGCCAGCCTTGTCGAAATTCAAGAGCGGCGCCAGACGATCGAGCCCGTCGAAATGGAATAGGTCGCAGGCAGCAGATTCTGGCGCAAGTCTTCACCTGACTATTTCTTCGAGGCCGTCCCAATTGGGCGCCTCGATTAGCCGATTGCTGTCAACCTGTTCGCCAAATCTATGGTGGCGGTTTTCGGAAGGCGTGGGAACGACTCGTCGTACCGGATCCCATCGCCAATCGCACGCGGTTGGGTCAATGACCAGCGTGATTGTTGGCCCTGACTCCATCCAGCTAGGGTTTGGACTGCAGTGCGCTGTGGGTAACCGCTCATCTGGGTTGGCGCGTTAACCAAATTAACCAAAAATAAAGCGACTCAGCATATCTCTTGGGTTCGGAAAGCTCACCCACTGGATATTTGGGGGTAGCCTCGATGAGCATCCTTCTGGCGATTGCGATCTGGATCGGTGTTTCCGCCATTTGCGCGCCCCTCATCGGCAGCTTTCTGTTCGCCATGGAAAGCTCGTTACCGCTGATAGGACCCGAGCAACGTCGATCGCCCGCACCGCAGGCAATTTTCGCGCGCCGTCAGATGACGCCAAGTTCATGGTCACGCCGCGCTTTTCGGCCATCCAGGGTATCTTAGTTCTCAGCGATAGCCGACAAACCGAGATTTTGGTTCCCAAAAGAAACTCAACGTCCCTTCGGGCGTTGTCGACAGTAACCATAGATTGCGTTGAGCGGTCATGGATTCGTCTCAATTTGGTCCGATAGCTACCCCGTACGCTGTATCAAATTAGACGTCGGTAAGGTTTGCGCGAAAACTGGACCATCTGCGGGATTGTCGCTAAAACCTTACAATATAAGGATTAATATGGGTGGCATGCCCTGGGTAGGGGACATGCTTGGCTCGGCGCGGAAGCTGCATAGTACGTACGCAAGCTAGCACGCGGATAATTGAGGGGCCCTTGATGAGCGTAGACGGCGTATCGCCTAAAGTCGCGCCGCTGCGTCTTGCGACGACGAACGCAAAGGCGGTCACGCCTGACTCGGGTCCGCGCCATCCTGTTGGCAGCGAAACACGCGTTGTGCGTGCAGAGCGCCGGCCGGAATTGGACAGTTCTCGCGAGCATCCGGTGCAAACGGCTCGGCGCTATCCTCGATACGTTCCTTCGGCCGACATCTCGCAGCTTCTGCTGGACGTGCTGCTGATTTCTGCGACTCAGGCGGGTGTCTTGCTCCCAATCTTCGATCGGCTCGGATTTGAGGGTATTGGACAGGCCGCTGTCGTGGTCTGCTTTTCGGTCGTCGTCCTGATGCTCTTTCTCTACGCCACGGGCTGCTACCGACGCGACGCAATTTTGAGCACGTCTTTGGCGATGTCGCGCCTACCCATCGCACTTGGCTTCGCGGCGGCGGTAGTCTTCGTCGCCCTGCACTATGGCTTTCCCTATCTTTATCCTGAAGCCCGCGTCTTTCTCAGCGTCAGCCGCGACGTCACAATTATCCTAATCGGAACCAGTATCGCGCTCGGCGCAACCCTCGTCAGCCGCGCCATTGTCCACGCCATGCTTAATCTAAGCCTGTTTCGCCGGCGTGTTCTTGTCATCGGCACCGGTAAGCGTGCCCGATATATCCATGAGCTCAACGAGACGCACGCTCACGGCACGCTTCAGGAAATTCACTTCGCCAGTGAAGCCATCCTCAAGGACACGGCGAGGAATTCGCGCGTCGTGCAAGACGATGCGACGCGCAATCCCCTATCCATCTCGGCCATCGACGAACTTTCGACGCGCCTGGACATCGACGAAGTGGTGCTGGCGCTGGACGACCGCCGCGGCGTCAATCTCGATGGACTCGTACAGTGCAAGGCACAGGGCTTTCCGGTGACCGACTTCAATTCCTTTATCGAGCGGATGACCGGGCGTATCGACCTCGCTTGGCTGGAAGTCTCCTGGCTTCTGCATTCTTCGGGATTTCAGATGCGCATGCTCGACGACATCGTCAAACGTGCCCTGGACATTTTTTTCAGTCTGCTGGCTCTGTTGATCAGCTTGCCGGTACTGCTTATGGCGATGCTGGCAATTCGCTTAGAATCGCGTGGACCGATCTTCTATCGTCAGGAGCGCGTAACGCTGAATGGCCGCGTGTTCTGGTTGTACAAGCTGCGCACGATGCATCCCGACGCAGAAACCGACGGACCGAAGTGGGCCGCCGAGGAGGATCCACGAATTACCAAGGTTGGCGCATTCTTGCGGCGCACACGCCTCGACGAAATTCCCCAACTCTTGAATATCCTCTGGGGCGACATGTCGATTGTTGGCCCGCGGCCGGAACGACCCTGCTTCGTCGAAGAACTTTCACAAGAGCTTCGCCTGTACCAACTGCGCCATAGCGTGCGCGCCGGGTTAACCGGGTGGGCACAGATCAATTACCGCTATGGTGCGTCCTTGGAAGATGCTCAGCGCAAACTCGAATACGATCTCTTCTACATCAAAAACTTCAGCCTACTGCGCGACGGCGCAATCATGCTCCAAACGCTGCGCGTCCTGCTATGGCCCGACGGAGTCCGTTAGAGCGCTGCTAGAGCTTCTGAGCGTTTGATTCCGACCTCTCATGTCGGTGGCGACATAGGGCACAGACCAATTGGCCTTAATCTGTTTTTGAGCCTGCTTGCATGAGCAATCCTGACGCCATATTACCAGACCATGCGACCAAGAGCATCCCGCGGCGTGAGGTTTGATGACGGACACCAATCGACTCAGACGTGTGTGCTTGGTTGGCGCTGGAAGCATCTCTTGGGTGCATGCTGAAGCATTGAAGGGTCTGGGTCTGGCGATCAATGCGGTCGTAGACCATAACTTAACCGCTCGCGCCAAGTTGGCTGCCGCTTATCAAATTCCAAATTCTTATTCATCTGTAGCTGAAGCCATTTCATCAAATTCCTTCGAGCGCGCACATGTGCTCGTACCACCCGATGGACATAGTGCGGCAGCTCTATCATTGCTACGTGCCGGCAAGGCCGTGTTCGTGGAGAAGCCGCTCGCCACTACGCTTGAAGAATGTGATGAGCTGATCAACACAGCGTCGACTGGTGTGTCCTTGGGTGTAAACCAGAATTTTATCTACCACCCGGCATTCGTCAAATTGCGCCATGCGGCAACGCACGAAGCGCTGGGTCGCATTCGCTTCGTAAACATTATCTATCACGCTCCGCTGCGTCAGCTTGACTCTCGTCAATTTGGCCACTGGATGTTTCGTGAGCCGCGCAATCTCCTACTTGAGCAAGCCGTTCATCCGCTTTCGCAGCTGATATTATTGTGCGGTGACGTCGAAGTGATCGCTGCATTGGGCGAAGAGCCAACCAGGATCGCCCCGGAAACGAGTCTGGTTCTATCATTCACGGCTTCTTTACGAGGTCGAAACACGCCCGCATCACTTCGCTTTGCGGTGGGCGAGGAATTTCCGCTGTGGCAGATCGAAGTGCTGTGTGAAGACGGAGTGCTGTTCGCTGATATCTTGGCGAACAGGTTCTGGACAACGCGGCGCACTCGGTGGATGCAACCTGTCGACGATTTCGTCAGTGGTGGGGCTACAGCGTTTGCCATAGCGCGAGACAGTGGGCGGAACATTATAAGATATGGGATGTCGGCCTTGAAGCTTGGAGGCCGCTCCGACTCATTCTTTTTCTCGATGCGCGACAGTATCGCTTCCTTTCATCGCGCCTGCGACAATGACGAGGTTCCGTTGTCGAATGGCAGGTTCGGCCGCGCAACGATCCAAGCTTGTGAGAGAATCGGGACGCAAATTCTGCCCAAGAAAGGACCGGCAATCCATTCGGCGTCCCATTCACGGCCGGAGGCCGGAGATGTCGCAGTGCTCGGGGGAACTGGATTCATCGGTACGGCGCTCGTTTCTCGATTGTCTGCAGCGGGACTAAAGGTCTCAGTGATGGCCCGCAATCTGGCAAATTTGCCTGCACCATTCACTGCGCCAGGTGTCGTGCTTCACCACGGCGACATTCGCAATGCCGCAGATGTAGCGACTGCAATTGCGGGGGCGAGGGTGGTGGTCAATCTCGCCCACGGTGGCGGTGGAAGCGACTGGAACGACATTCGCGACGCAATGGTGGGCGGCGCCGAGACTGTGGCGGCTGAATCTCTTAAGGCTGGTGTGGCGAAGCTAATACATATTAGCTCGATCGCTGCTCTCTATCTTGGGCCGAAGCAGGGCCCCATTGTCGGTGCGACCCCGCCTGACCCGCGCGCAACCGAGAGGGCTGACTATGCCCGAGCGAAGGCGTTGTGCGAGGACGTTCTGCACCGTTTGCTCGATGACAAACAAATTGAGCTCTGCATTCTTCGCCCCGGCCTTGTGGTTGGGCGCGGCACATCGCCATTTCACTCCGGTGTCGGTCTTTTCAACAACAACCAACATTGCATTGGCTGGAATGAGGGTCGCAATCCGTTGCCTTTCGTGCTTGTCGAGGATGTGGCCCAAGCGGTTGCACAAGCCTGTCTGCTCCAGCAGGTGCGGGGAAGGAGCTACAACCTCGTCGGCGATGTTCGACCCAGCGCGAGGGAATATCTCTTGGAGCTTGGTAAAGTGCTGCACAGGCCGCTGAAGTTTCACGGCAAGAGCGTTCATGGTCTCTACTTGAACGAATTGGCAAAGTGGAGTGTGAAACGAATTGGTGGTCGGCGCGCAAAGCCGCCGTCGTTGCACGACCTCCTGTCGCGTGGCCTCTCCGCCGAATTCGATTGCCGCGACGCCAAGGCGGATCTTGATTGGGTGCCCGTAGCCGACGTTGCCAAATTCTACGCCAAAGCATTCGAAGCAATCAGCGACCGATGACTGGCAGTGGCGATAAACAGAAGACCCTGCTCAGCGTCTTCTCAACATTTGCCGTTGGCGGTCCGCAGGTTCGCTTCGCTCAGATCGCCAACCATTTTGGCCGCCGCTACCGACACGTCGTAGCGGCGATGGACAACGTGTTCGACTGTGCGGCCCAGCTGAAACCCAATCTCGACGTTCAGTTGCTTAGTCTCGAATTTCACAAAGGCAAAACGTTCGATAATCGCCGCCGCTTCCGCAAACTCTTGGAGTCCATCCGACCTGATTGTCTTGTAACTAACAACTGGGGCACGATCGAGTGGGGGTTTGCGAATTGGCCGCACCTCGTTCGTCACATTCATATTGAGGACGGCTTTGGCCCGGAAGAAGTGGATCGCCAACTTCCTCGAAGGGCGCTGACGCGTCGTATTGTACTTTGCGGCAGCACGATTGTCGTGCCATCGCGGCAACTTCAGTTGATGGCGACGCAAGTCTGGAAGCTCAATTGCCAGCGCGTGCTTTATGTCCCAAACGGAGTTGATTGCGCGCGATTTTCAAAGTCCGGAATCGAGCCGTTGGTTGCACGTGACGGAACGCCAACGATCGGAACGGTCGCCGCGCTTCGCCGCGAAAAAAATCTATCACGTTTGTTGGACGCTTTTCGCATGATTCGCGAAGGACGGTCGTGTCGACTGGTGATAGCAGGCGACGGTCCGGAGCGTTCAGCTCTCGAGACTCACGCCAACAACTTAGGCCTTGCTAACGACGTCGTTTTCACCGGCTATACGCGTGACACGGAGCGCGTATATTCCGGCATCGACGTCTTTATGCTGTCCTCGGACACCGAACAAATGCCAACCTCGGTCTTGGAGGCGATGGCGGCGGGCCTTCCGATTGTGTCGACCAGCGTCGGCGATGTTGCCGCTATGGTCGCCCAAGAGAATAGCTCTTTTGTGGTGCCGAAAGAGGCTACTGCACTCGCCAGAGCGGCTACCAAGTTGCTCGAAGACGACAAATTGCGGCTAAGTGTGGGAAGAGCTAACCAAGTTCGCGTCGCGACAGAGTTCGCCCAAGACAGGATGATTGCAACATATGGCTCCTTGTTTGATGGAGCCCCTCAAGTCGCTCGCCACTAGATCGGCGTTCGCCTTTGCGACCATTTCGGACTCGAGAGTATCTTCCGAAATAGCGCGATTTGCCCTTCTGTAGTCGATTGCCAGTCGAAACTTTCAGCGTATTTCCGCGTATCTGCGCGGTCTGGCTGCGCCAACCGGAGTTCAGTCAAAGCCGCGATGACGCCGTTCGCATCGAGGCTTGGCATTAAGCGGCCCGCCTCGGGCCTCGCCACCACTTCGGGTGTTCCCCACACCGCCGAGGCGACGACAGGTGTGCCGCACGCCATGGATTCGAGAAGTACGTTCGCCCAACCCTCGCGGCTGGAGGCCAAGACTGTCGCGTCCGCGCAATTGTAAACGTCACAAAGCTCGGACTGATCGAGAACACCCAAAAATCGTACGCGGTGCGAGAGGCCGAGTTTGTCGGCCATGGTTTCAAGCGCGGAGCGTTGCGGACCATCTCCCACGATCAAAAGCGTCGCATCGCGCAGCTCCGTTAGCGCAGAGATCACATGATGATGACCCTTGCGTTCGATCAGATGACCAACAGATGCCAAGGTAAAGGTTGAGAGACCGAATTTTTGTCTCAAAACCTTTCGGTCGCGTGGTCGGAACAATTCCAGGTCAACGCCGTTGCGAAGGACCGTAATCTCCTGCTCGGCGACGCCCATCTCAATGAGACGGTCTTTCAAGGCCTGACAAACGGTTATCACCGATTGGGCATTTTTGGCAGCCTTTAGAATTAAAGCGCGTGGAAACCGGTATTGGGGAATCAGATTGATGTCGCTGCCGCGAGCCGTGACTACCACAGGCAAATTAAAGTCGCGGGCCAGCCACACGGCCGCAACGCCGTCAGGATAGAAGTAATGCGCATCGATAAGATCTATTTTGGCACCTCCGGCAATCAATTGCCTGAGACTAGCGCGCATGGACAAATACAGTGAGAACGGCGCGATATTCATTCCGACTTTAGGGATGACAATGTAGCGGGGATGCGCCACTGCGACTCCGTGACGTTGAGTGCATGTGGCAACCTTCCTCAATGGAGTGAGCGCGCCATATTTGACGAACGGCGGCATCCAGGGAACGGGTGCTAGGACCTGGGCTCGTACGCGCCCATCTGCCAGCAGTTTGCGAAGACGCGACTCGACAAAAATGCCATGCGAAGGTTGGGCCTCGTTCGGAAACAGTGTGGAGACCGTAAGGATTGAAATCGGGGCGTTGTTGCTCTGCGAAGTTTGTGGCGATTGCATTAGAACGTCGTCATCATGAGTTTTTCACCGGACGCGAGGTTAAAATTAAATTGATTAAGGCGGAGCGTCGAACTGTTCATCACCAGAACTCAAGTATCAGCACTCATCAAACATTGCGGGGCGACTTCGGCCGCCTATTGGGGAATCTACTTACCGGCGCAACTTTAGGCGAGTTAATAACTCATCGTTAAATCGGGCTCGCTAGCATCCCCTCCATTCACGAAGGGGTGCCTCAGATGAGTCGCGTTCGCAGTGTTCTTTTGGCTTGTTCGGCGCTCGCGCCAATTGCCTTGTCTACGCCGGCGCATGCGGCGCTTGACGTTGGACTGCGTGGCTCAATTTTGCAGGACCAGTCTGGTTTGGCCCGGCATGCAAAAAAATACTCCAACGTCAACGTCACAGGGCTCGCATTCGCTTCTGCGCGCTCTGATCTCGATTTTGTCCCTGCTCGCGTCGACAATGTGTCTGTGCAGACCACCAGAAAACCGGATGCTAGCAAACGCAAGAATCAGCCGCCTGCACCAGCTCCTGCGCCGGCACCAGCGCCGGCACCAGCGCCTGCTCCCGCACCGGCACCCGCTCCGGCTCCAGCACCCGCTCCGGCTCCGGCTCCAGCACCCGCTCCGGCTCCCGCACCGGCGCCGGCACCGGCTCCTGCACCCGGTCCGTTTTCAGCCTATCCCGGCAGCGCGCGAGCGATCGCCGGCTCCATGGGCTTTCTAGGCAATGCCGATGGCACCGGGGTCATCATTGCTGTCGTCGATGAGGGTGTGCAGTTGAATCATCCCGAATACCTCAACGCATCGGGCCAATCGCGCGTGCTTCCGGGAGCGTGTTTCGGCGGCTTCTCGACGTCGGTATGCAGTTCGGCAAGTAATCAACTCGGCGGCGAGGATGCCGTTTGGCCGACGATTACACACGGCACGCATGTCGCCGGTATCGCGGCAGGGCTGACGACTGGGCTTGCCAACAACGCTTGGATTCTCCCGGTCCGCGTCTGCGACGACACAGGATCGTGTCCGGGCGATATCGATGGTGGTATTCTCTGGGCCTCCCAGCATGGTGCGAATATCATCAATCTCAGTCTCGGCGGATCCACTCTGAGCTCGCGAGACATCAGTTACACCCAAAGCGCCGTCGCCAACGGCTCGCTGATTGTAACGGCCGCAGGCAACGCTGGTAACAGTGTTCCGACCGGTGGATACCTGACGGGCGCTGCTTTGTACGACGGCATCCGTGGTTCGATGATTGTGGTGGGCGCTGTAGATGGCAGTGGCAATATCGCCAGTTGGAGCCAGACGCCCGGCAACACCTGCTTGGCCCAAACTGGCGGGACCTATTGCATGATGAACTACTTTGTCGTTGCACCAGGGGTCGGGATTGTCTCATCGGTCGGCGGCGGTGGGTATGGATCGCTGTCAGGAACGTCGATGGCGTCCCCCTATGTCGCCGGAGTCGCGGCGGATATAAAAAGTATGTGGCCCTACCTGACAATGCCCCAGGTTGCCAACGTCATATTCGGCACAACGATCGACCGCGGTGCACCCGGACCGGATCCAATTTACGGCATGGGTGAGGTCGACATTGCACACGCCTTACAGCCGGCGGGCACGACAAGCGTGGTCACCAACGGTACTAACGTCACCACCACGCAGAGTTTGGTTGGCAATGCCTCCGGCGCTTCAGTCAGTGGTGTCATGAGTGTGGGCATCGCCAACAGTGCGCTGCTGAAAAACGTCATCGTCGTTGACAAATTTGGACGCGACTATACGGACGATCTCACCAAGGGTGTTCACAACGATGGCTTCGACGCGTCGGCGTTCCTGATGCTCGACCGACTTCTTGCGACTTCTAGCGCTCCCGGAACAGTGGAAACGGGCTTCAAGCCAGTCTCCAGCGAAGGCTATTCGCCACAGTTGGGCTTCGTCACGATGTCCGGTCTTGTGAATACTGTCACCACGCCGGCGACTTTCGCCTTAAGTTCAACCGGCCGCGACGTCGTGCGCAGCACGTTCACAAATCTTGCCGTCAGCGCGACCCCTTTTGAAAATGTCGGCTTCGACATGGGCTACAAATTGCGCCTATCGGGACGTCTCAATCAGTACGATGCAGGTGCAAGCCCAGCCTATTCCGGCCTATTCCTCTCGGCATCTGCGGTCAATTCGCCCTACGCGTCGCTGACCGACGGCGGCAACTATGTCGGCGCGACGATTAGTCTCGCAGATGAACTCGACATGCGAACCGGCTACTCCTGGATGGCCCCTGACACGCACCAGTCGGGCGTGGCTCTGTCCGACCAGCTCGCACGTTATGATATGCAACACCAGGTCGCGTTGGATCAGCGCGGTGCAAATGCAGCCGTTATGAGCTTGTCGTGGAGATTCGCAAATTGGGGCGGCCTTGGAGTCGTGGCGTCGCAGACCGGCGAATACAATGGTGTACTGGGCGGTGTGACTTCCGGTGCTCTCAATGTTGCGCGCGCCGCAAACACGTCCGCAATCGATACCTCGTTGCGGATCAGCCTCGGTAAGAATTGGTTGGCCACGGCTTCGTACGGTGAAGGCATCACGCGCCTGAACTTGGCCGCGGATGGGTTGCTTGACTCGGTCCATGCATTGCGCAGCCGTTCCTATGGCATCGCCATCGCCACGAGCGACATACTTGGAAACGACTCCTTCGGGTTCGCGTTGACCCGCCCCATGCACATCTATAGCGGCTCAGGAACGGTGACCGCGGCCACCGACGCCGACAGCATGGGTAATTTGACGATCGGCCACGGCCTGGTCGACTTTGCCGAACGCACACCTGAGACAGATGTGGAAATGGGTTATACCAAGGCGCTTGTGGAAGGACGGCTCTCCTTGCAGTCCGATGCAGCCTATCAGATGAATGTGGGCGGTCAGACGGGGCGCAACGCGGTCACATTCGTGACGCGCCTTAGGCTCAGCCTCTAATCGGGGCGCGTCGCTCACGCGTTTGCATCCGGCGGATCTCGCGATCCGCCGGTTATTTTTCGAGCTTCGCTCAACTATGAAACGGACGTCGGATACGTCGATTCGGCGCTCGCCGACCGCTCGCTTGCGCTGCCCACAAGCATCAGGCCTGCGGTTCGAACCGGCCAAAGGCATACCGCCCAGCCGTAGATCGCACCCCGGCAGCTGATGACCGACTGGAGTCGTACGCGATGCGAGGATCCTGTCGCCACACCGCAGCGTGCGAAACTGCTGCCAGACCAATTTTTTGGGCTGCGCCGCAGAGTTCATTGCGCCGCCTGCCCAACTTTGACTCTTTACACACGGAATGGACCACGACCAGCTTGCTAAACACCAGTCAAATGACGCTTACCCGGGAGCCTCAGACCCGCTCGAGCAGCTCAAACCCGACGCGGTGCCATTGAAGTCAGAGCCGAAAGTCGACTTTTACCTTCCATTAAGTCATCACTCATATCTTCCCAATCATTGCGACGACACAGACCGTTATCAGCAACCAGACAGATTTGGACGGTTCAACGTGAAAATGACCGCGCTAAGGTCTCTGCCTGGTGATTGGCAAAACTGGATCAACGAGAATCTCGCGCGCTCGTGCGATCCGCATGTCATGGCCGACGTCATGGTGCGTGAAAATCACTTCAGTCCAGCGCTAGTGCACGCCGCTATCACAGAAGCGAGTAGCGGCGTTGCGAACGTAACGTCGGCAGCACGAAATTTGCCAGACGTCGACACAAGCTCAAATTCGATTGTCACATTGGACCGCAGCGTTGATGTTCTGATGACGCTCATCGCACCGCGGATTGTTGTGCTCGGGAACGTCCTGAGTAACGAGGAGTGCGATGCGCTAACTGCCTATTGCGAGCCGCGTCTGGAACGCTCGCCGGTGATCGACGAAGTCAATGGCGCGAAACAGACTCACGCAAGCAGAACGAGCCGCGGAGCCATGATTCAACGTTCAGAAACAGCGTTGATTGGTCGTGTGGAAGCACGCCTTGCGCAGATTGCCGATTGGCCGGTCGAGCAAAGCGAGGGTTTGCAGGTTCAACAGTATCAACCGACCAACGAATACAGACCACATTTCGACTGGTTCGACCCAGAGTTACCTGGTCCGCGTAAGCAGATGGAGCATGGCGGACAGCGCCTCGGCACCTTCGTACTTTATTTAAGCAACGTCGAGAGTGGTGGCGGTACGGCGTTTCCCACAATCGGGCTTGAAGTATTGCCCAAAAAAGGAGGCGCCGTATTTTTCCAAAATACAGACAACCGCTATGTTCCCGACGCACGCACGCTGCACGCCGGTAGCCCCGTCGTGCGCGGTGTGAAGACGATTGCCAACAAATGGCTACGCGAACGCGCTTACTGACACATTTCGGACGCGACCGGAATATCTGACTCAGAAATTCGCAAACGAGTTCGGTCAGTGTGGCGCCAACCTCACTAGAAGAGTCTCACGTCGCCATTGTACAATTGCCGGCAGATCGGCTTTCACTTCATTTGACCGTTTTGAGATTGCGGAAAACCGGCATTGAGCTTTCAGACGTCTGAACTTCCAATTCGAGTATTGGTGTGGCTGGGTCTGCTCGTCACCTTTGGCATCATCTATGGCAGCCTTCTGCCGTTTGAATATCGCGCTGCCACGATGCACGAAGCGATATACGAATATTCCCATATCAGCTGGCTCGACCTCGGTGTCGAGAGCCGCGCCGATTGGGTTGCAAATCTAGTCTTGTATGTGCCACTCGGATTTTTCGTTTGCGGATCGTTGGGCAAACGTCGCCTTTTGGTCGCGATATTCCTCACCACCTTAATAGGAGCGGCACTGTCCGCCAGCGTTGAATTTATTCAGATCTGGGCGGCGCCACGAACTGTGTCGTTAAACGATATCGTCGCCGAGTTTGTGGGTACGTGTTTAGGTATAACCGCGTGGGTGTTATTCGGAAAACGCATTGTCCACTATGCTCGTTTGATGTCGACTAATGGGCCCGAAGCAGTACGAGCCGCAGTCATACTCTATGTGCTCGTCTATTGTTTCGTGACCCTCTTCCCATTTGACTTCTTGGTAAGCGGTAGTGAAATTCATGACCACCTAGAAAACTCCAGTCTGATTGTCTGGGTTCCTAGGAACCTTTTATCAGCCCGCGGCATCCTTCATATCCTGCTAAAGGTGTCATTGATGGTGCCGCTAGGTGTAGCGGTCAGACTCATTTGGCAGAGCAATTGGTTCGCTGCCGGTTTGGTCGCTGCTACCCTGTCCGGCGTACTAGAGATCGCTCACCTGTTCGAATTTTCGCAGCAAACCGACGCCGCGAGTGTCGGTGCGGCGGCCATCGGAGCCATGGGAGGGAACATATTCGCTCATTCGCTAGATCGATATGTCCGCTCTTCGAAATCGTGGTTGCGTCAATTGGCAATAGTTGCAACGCCATTTTATCTTGCGATTTTGCCGGTGGCGTATGGCTGGAAGTTCAGCCACGTCGGTCGTGAACAAATCGAACAAACACTGGCAACAACGCGCTGGCTACCTTTTTACTATCACTACTTCACAAGCGAGGGAAACGCGCTTGCGAGCGTCGTTGAAATCTTTGCCAGCTTCGCGCCACTGGGACTTTTGACTTGGGCCGTGCGATATCAGCCGAACCAACCAGCGGCGCACATCCGTTCTCTCGCGCCGGTCGCTCTTACGGCTCTGCTCCTGTCGATTATCCTGGAGACCGGCGGCTTAATCACAGCCGGCCACCGACCCGATCCGACAAATGTCTTGATCGCAGTTGTCGCAGCCATGCTAGCCAAACGTGGATGTGAATGGTTGGCTCGCGTGCTTGCCTCGATTCCGGGCGCTGATTGGGCCGCGCGATGACGGACTCAGTACGCCGCGTGGCTTGGATCGCGTACGCGTCGGTGCTCTTAGTGATCATCTGCTGGTTTGTTGCGGATTTCCCGATTCTTTGGCCGGAACTGGCAATTGGCTTTCTGGTTTACGCGGGGTGCCTGTGGCGATGGCGTTGGCTATGGCTGATTTTTCTACCTGCGCTCCTGCCCCTGTTCGACCTGGCCCCTTGGTCAGGCCGTTTCTTTTTTGACGAATTCGATGCGTTTGTGCTTGTGACAGCTGCGGTGCTTGCACTGCACGAAGCGGAGCCCAACGCTGCCGTGCCGCTGCCCCGCTCGTTGCTCTGGGCGTTGGGACTCCTCATTGCCTCCTATTTTCTAAGTACGCTCGCTCGGCTATGGCCGCTCGCCCCGATCACGGCAGACTCGTTCGCAAACTATGCCAGTCCTTACAATAGCCTGCGCGTTGCCAAGGGGTTCGTTTGGTCGCTGCTCCTGTTTCGACCGCTGACCCAGGCCGTGGCGTCCCAAAAAAACGCCAAATTGCTTCTGGGTTTTGGCTTCCTCATCGGTCTGCAGGGAGTTGCTCTGGTTTCGGTCTACGAGCGCTGGCTTTTCACGGGCGTACTTACTTGGGTCACGACATACCGCACGACTGCAAGCTTTTCGAGTATGCACACTGGAGACGGACCAATCGACGTCTGGCTCGCCATGACTATGCCCTTTCTCGGTTTGCTGCTGATTCAGCCGCGTTGGGTTCGCCTCCTACCACTAACCGCGGCGCTGGGCATACTCTCGCTATATTCCTTGCTCGTCACCGAGTCTCGCGGTCCACTGATCGCCGTCGCGATCGCCTATGGCGTTGGCCTGCTCGCGCTACTTGCTACACGCCCCCTTCGCCGGCGCGCGGCCGCGGCGCTGCTCTTCAGCCTCGGTGTCATCGCCTTGATTGTAGTTGCCACCTTACCGATTCTGCTACATTCGTCGCTCGCCGAGCGCTTTAAGCAAACGCGTGAGGATGCGCAGTTTCGGCTCGGGCACTGGCGCGATGCGCTAGCCCTTCGCACTCCGACGGCATCGAGCGAACTTTTTGGCATGGGCCTGGGAAGTTTCCCCGCGATCCATCAACAGCGATCGACGCGAGAACCGCGCGCGACGCGTTTCCAGTTCGTCTCTGAGGGTCCGGATCATTTTCTGAGTTTGTGGCCTGGTCAAAGCCTCTATATGGGGCAAGCGGTTACTGCAGAACAACACTCCACCTATTTCTTTCGTGCGAGAGTTCGCGCATCTGATTCGGACGCGTCCTTCACAGTCGCATGGTGCGAACTATGGATGCTGAGTTCCGCGAACTGCACTTGGGATTCCTTCCCGTTAAAAAGTCGACCAGGACAATGGCTCAGTCTGACGCGGACGATTCAAACCAATCAAGTCGGTTCCGGCCGCAGGCTCGCGGGATTCTTCGTTGCGCGACCGACTCGATTGACGTTTATGGTCGGGGGTCCCTCAACTACGCGAATTGACGTGACGGACCTCAGTCTCAAAGACAAGGACGATAGAGAGCTTTTGCGCAACGGCAATTTCTCGCAGGGAAGTGACAATTGGTTTTGGACAGTCGATCAACATCTCCAATGGCACACAAAAAATTTGGCGGTAAATATTTTATTCGATCAAGGCTGGCTGGGGATCGCCGCGGTTGGCTTTCTGCTCTGGACTACGCTCGTCCGGCTTGTTCGCGAAATCAGCGACAGTAATCCCTTGTCCGCTGTATTCCTGGCCTCGCTGACGGGCTTTTTGGTTAGTGGAGTAGCTGTAAGTACGTTCGACCAACCACGACTTGCACTCGCATTCTATTTGCTCTGCTATACATGTATCCTTCCCAATACGACCGGGCCGCAGCCGAATCAAATTGGACAGGATGAGCGCTTGATCCGCCGTTTGCAGAAACAGCAGTGAGCCTCGCCAGGCGCCGGTTGGTAGTCGTTGCATGGCGAAAACATTTCGCGCGCGAGCGGTGTTGTCGTCCTAACGCTCCTTTTGGTGCATTCCCAGCCTACGAATAGCGCCATCCTCCTTGGTCAGCACGTAGATTTCATCATCTTCACCCAACCCAAGTCGCAGGTCGGCCCTTCCACTCCTGCCGAGTACGCCATCGCGCATTGTCGTTTCATGGCCGTGATAAAAAAGTTTGACCCGAAATATTTTTGTCGGCGTCCCAGATTCAAGCGATCCGGCATCAGCAAAGAAGATGTCTCCAGTTACGATGTCACCAAAGATGTACTTTCCAATCAGTTGCGTCAGATACTTGCCGCGATAGACAAAACCGCCGGTAATCGCAAAACCGTCCTCATGGCCATACACTGCGACCGGGAACACGTAAGCGCGGGTCGTTGTGCCTTTGGTCGACAGAGCAAGATTCAGCTCGTTTTTGTGATCGACGAGAAAATTGCCTTCAAAGATGCTCCAGCCAAAATTCGCGCCAGCTCTTCCTAAATCGATCTCCTCGATGCTTGCCTGCCCAATATCGGCGATCAACATCTTTCTCTCACCTGCTGTATCCCAGCTAAAACGTTCCGGATTGCGCAGTCCAGCGGCCCAAATCTCGGGTAGATATCCGGTTCGGTTTATGAATGGATTAGAACGTGGAATAGCGTAGCGCGACCTGGATCCTGGCCGAGGATCGATGCGCAGAATTTTTCCGAAGGGCGACATCATATTTTGGGCGAGTCGATAGGCATCGGCCTCGCCGCGCTGACTCACCGTGTTGCCTCCGTCACCGAGCGAAATGTAGAGTAGTCCATAATCCGCACTGCCGCGCACTGCGCTTGTATCGAAGCCGAGTTGTCCGCCTGCGTGATCGTGTCGTGGTGCCTCGAGCCTGAGAAGCTCGCGGGCCGATGTTGGATCGATGCGATCGGAGTTTTTCGGATCTACGCTCCACTCGGTAACAATTTCATAGTGATCTGTGGCCCTCTCGGACGTTCCAAACACCGGAACGTTTGCGCCGGCCTTTGGCGTACCGCGCTCGGAATGGATCGTGTAGAACTTGCCGTAGCCTGTTGTGCCCTTCTTTCCAAAGTCTGGATGAAATGCAAATGTCACGAGCCCGTGTTCTTCGTCATCGGCGAGGTAATAGAGTGCCCTGACTTGGGCGACGTCTAGGAACGGAACGCTCAGGAGCACGCCCTTGCGGATGATATAAATCTTGCCTCGCATGTCATTTACGAAGAGCCGGCCAGAACCATCGCCCGCGTGATAAAGATAGTTTATTCGCGCAAGCGGAGCTTCGGTGCTACTCGGGGGAATCGTTATAAAGTCCATGAGCTCGATTGCGATGTTCGAAGCAGCGATCCGCTCGATGTTCGCTGTAGCCTTGGGAGGTCGTTCCGGCACATTTGCGGCAGGAGCGGCAGACAGAACGCTCAAACATACTGCCAAGACAGGACCAGGGCGCCACATGCTCGACACAGAGCAGATCGTCCACCTACTCGAGCGTCTCAGCATCTTGTGCAACACGCTCGAACAATTTCTGGTCGAAAGACTCTGCACCGCGGGCAGCTAATGGCGCGTGCTGTTCGTGTTCCATGAACGCTTCAAACATCCAAATAAGCCAGAGCGTTCGACTATGGTCATGCCTTCCACTTTGATGCTGTGAAATAAGCTGGTCGACGGCCCGGACATTGAGAAAATCGGCCGATGCGAAATTGGTTTTGGAATGGAGTTTGGCGCGGAAATGTTCCCCCAGCTCCCCGCGAAACCATGCTGCGAGGGGAACCGAGAAACCCTGCTTCGGCCTGTAGAGAACCTCTTTTGGCACAAGCTTCTCAAAGGCGCGTTTCAGCAGGATCTTTCCCTCGCCGCCGGCTTGCCGACAGGCGAGCGGAATCCCAAGCGCCCAGTCCACGAACGAATGGTCCAGCATTGGAACGCGCACTTCCAGGCTACAGGCCATCGCGGTGCGATCGACTTTCGTCAGAATGTCGCCCGGCAGCCACGTCTTCAGATCGACATACTGCGCCTGTGTGATGGGGTCGTCGGTAGGTGCATTTTTGCTATAGCGACCCAAAACCTCGGATGCATGATATCCGTTCAATTTGATTTGCAAGCTTGCGGAGAAGAGGTGCCTACGTTGGTCATCGTCGACGACCGAAAGGTTCCAAAAATATCCCATTGCCGAGTTCAAACTGAGCTCTCGAAACGTGTGTCGCGCACGCATGAAGCGCGGCGCCCAATCCATTTGAGGATACAAGTCCGCAATAAAACCAAACACGGGCTCACGAAACGAGTCAGGCAAAATGCGCCGCAGGGATTCTTCTCGCCCATGAAATGCGTACCGCCGGTAACCGGCAAAGAGTTCATCGCCGCCATCGCCTGAAAGTGCGACTGTCACGTTCTTGCGGGCGAGTTGCATCAGTCGATAGGCAGGAAGCGCCGAGCTGTCCCCGAAGGGTTCGTCAAAAATGCCTGGCAGACGTTCGACCAGATCGCTTTCGCTGCCATTCATTCGCCCAATAATGTGATGGGCATGGTAGCGCGTTGCCACTTTGCGGGCGTGTACCGTCTCGTCATAGCTGGCATCGTCGAAGCCTATCGTAAAGGCCGTGATGGAGTTCGCACAAGCGCGCGCCATGAGCGCCATTGTGCCACTCGAGTCCACCCCACCCGACAAAAATGCTCCGACCGGGACGTCGGCAACGAGCTGAGACTTTACGATCGCTCCGAGACGTTCGATCAGGCTATCTTCGAGGCAAGCCAATTCGCTCGACGGAATTTCCGCGGGGCGCGGATCCCAATAGGACTTGATTTCGATACTTTGGCCGCGTCTGCTGAGAAGCGTGAAGCCCGCGGGCAGTTTTTTCACCGACGTGTAGATCGTGCGGGGCTCCGCAATATAACCTAGCGCGAAGAATTCCTCGATTGCACAAACATCAATTTCACGGCGGACACCCGGGTGAGCAACTAGCGCCTTCAACTCCGAGCCAAAAATGAGCGTTTGATCAGGCAGAACAGAATAGTAGAGGGGCTTCTCTCCGAGTCGATCGCGCGCCAAGAATAGGGATCGGGTGGTCTGATCCCATAGCGCAATGGCAAACATCCCCGTCAAATGGTTCACGCAGTCACTGCCCCACTCCTTCCATGAGGCAATGATTACTTCGGTGTCGGACTGTGTTGAAAAGTGATGGCCCTTTTCCACCAATTCCTGGCGAAGTGTCCGGAAGTTGTAGATCTCGCCGTTGTAAATAATGCATACATTGCCATCTCTGCTGAACATGGGCTGGTCGCCGGAGACCAAATCAATAACTGCAAGTCGTCGATGACCGAATCCGATGCCCGGCGCAAAGAAAAAACCATCGCCGTCTGGCCCGCGGTGTCGAATGGCATCGGTCATGGCTTTGACGACGTCACGATCGGGAGGGCGCTCGCCTCGTATGTCGAACCATCCGGCAATTCCGCACATTGTCGTTATCCCGACTCGTCAATTCGCGCCGGACGCGGCGCTGCTTCGCCCACTGGCTCGCATCAAGCGTCCAGATAAATTCGGCATCGCCCGCAGAGCTTCCGTCAGCCGACGTCGCGCCGTGTCGTCAGTGTCGTCGACGATGGTGGAGATCGCCACAAGCGCTTCCCCTTCATGGCCTTCGAGCCCTGCCCGGATTTGCCTCAAACGCACGGTCAACGTACTCGTCGTGAATACTCCGTCGATCCAATAAGATGTCCAAATTATTCGACGTTGGGCTACTGACGTAATGACCGTTTCCTGCAGCGAAATGTCCTGACCATCTAGGCGAGCCTTTAC
>Ga0070712_100000739_pt1 | contig 19305 bp, 17 predicted proteins | sample LARL81metaG_FD_71396 | JGI IMG/M metagenome (GOLD analysis project Ga0070712, IMG submission 71396) | Corn, switchgrass and miscanthus rhizosphere microbial communities from Kellogg Biological Station, Michigan, USA - LAR L8-1 metaG | ecosystem: Host-associated > Plants > Roots > Rhizosphere ...
ACGGCGGCGAGCGCGGGCAGGACGATCACGTCAGGTATCAACCTGCGGTCAAGGTCGATCGCGGCCAGGAGAATGAGCGTCGGTGCAAGGATCGCGCCGACGAGTGCGTGGCCGCTGAGGCCAAAGCGAATGAAGCTCCCGACAACGAGCACAGCACTCGCACCGCCGATGACCAGCCGCTGGTTGTACGGAAGCGAGCGAAGGTGCTCGCGCGCGGACGGCCTGTCCTGAACGGCGGCCGGCTTCTGCTCGGAGGAAGGACTCAGCTCCACGCTCGAGACCCCGTCTGGGAGAGCTTGATCTCGTCTGCGAGTGTCTCGAGGGATTGCCACTTCTCCATTACGTTCAAGCCGGTGGTTGGACGCGGGCGCTCAGCGTCGCACACGAGTAGCACCCGGACCTGCGGGTTGAGCGCTTCGATCGCGGCCACGGTCCGTGCTGCCTCGCTCAGCGAGTCACTTGCGTCCAGCACGACAACGTCCGTGCCGTGCCGTTCGACGAAGTCGACCGCGCTCGGCGGCCGCTTGGTCGACTCGACGGCGAAGTCGTCCCGCGTCAGAAGGAAGCGCGACAGGCGGAGAAAACGGTCGTCGCGTGACGCGAGCAAGACACGGATTGGCCGCTCGACCGCAGCACCGTTGCCGTCGCGCCCGAAGGATGCCGGTGCTTCTTCTGGGCTCGGCACCCTCCCGTTGCGAGGCTGCGCAGCCCAGGACACGCGGTCGCCCGCCTGGATCCGGCGGCGAGTCGCTTCTCCGGCGGCGAGCTCGACGACGTCACGCGCGCCGCGGCACGTGACAGCACGCCAGGGCTTGAGGTTCCGAACGACCTTGATCACGACCTGGTTGCCGTCGAGGAACACCACGTCGATCGAAAACAGCATGAAGATTGTGTGAACCGACCACCCTGGGCGAAGCACGATCCCGTCACCCGGGCTTAGCGAGCGTCGGCCGAGCAGCCCTCGGAGCCGCCGAAACATGCTGTCGGCGACCAGGCAGCGTTCGCACAGGACCTGACCATCGTCCTCACGACGGAGGACAAGAGCTCCCGCGGTGCCCGCCATCTCAGCCGCTTGCTCCGAAGATCTTCCCGATCGAGTAGAAGGTCGGCCCGAGGAGCACGATGAACATGGCCGGGAAGATCAGGAACACGAGCGGGAACAGGATCTTGATCGGCGCTTTTTGCGCGCGCTCCTCTGCGGCGGAGCGGCGACGCTTGCGCATCTCGATCGCAAGGTTGCGCATGATCTGGCCCGTCGAAGTGCCGAGAGCCTCGCCCTGAAGGACCGACCGCACGAAGGTCCGCATCCCCGGCGTGTCCGTGCGCTCGAGCATCCCCTTCAACGCCTCATTCGTCGCCAGGCCCATTCGCTGCTCCTGCAGGGTCAACCGGAGCTCGACGCCGAGCGGCCCCTCCAACCGGTCTGCTGCCATCTGTAGCGAAGCAAGGAAGCTCAACCCAGCCTCGAGCGTGACGACCAGCAGGTCGATCAACTCGGGAAGCTCGTAGTCGATTGCGTCCGTCCGCTCGCGCGCTCGGCGGTCGAGCATCAACATCGGCAGGATAAAACCTACGAGCGCGAGGAAGATGACGCCGAGCACGATCAGCCCGGACGGAAAACCAGTCGAGATCGCAAGCCAGAGCCAGGCGATGGGCAGCACGCCGGCGAGGAGAATCCGGTAGCCGACGACCATCCGCGGGCTCGTCTCGTAGAGCCCGGCCGCGATCAGCTTCTTGTGGATACCTCCCTCGCCGCCGGTGAAGATGTCCGGAGCAGCGGCTCCGATCCGGTCGGCGAGACGTTGAAGCGCACTCCCCTGAGGCTCCAGATCAGCGTCGATGTTTTGCTCTGCAGCGAAGCCGTAGGATCCGATCTGCTCGAGCGTCTCAGCCGTCTTCGCCTGCGAAAACCGCCATCCTTGGAGGATGAGCGTGACGGCGCCTGCCAGAAGCAACAGACCGAGGAGGAGAACGAGTACCACGACGACCCCCTTAGACCTTGAACTCGACGATTCGCTTGATCACGTACGACCCTGCCACGATCATCACCGCGCCGACGGCGAGGATGACGTGTCCGGACGTATGTGTGAAGAGCGGCTTCATGTAGCTCGGATTGATGGCCGAGATCAGCAGGAGCAACGCCACAGGGAGGAACGAAACGATCCAGCGTGACAGCCGTCCCTGAGCCGTCAGGGAGCGGACGAGACGGCGAAGGCCCTGGCGCTCGCGGATGTTCTCGATCACACGGTCGAGCACCTCGGCCGAGTTGCCGCCGGTTTCCCTCTGCAGAGACGACACGAGTGCGACCTGCTCGATGTCACGGCTCTTCATCCTCCGGGCAACGGTGCTCAGCGCGTCCTCGAGCGGGATGCCGAGCTGTTCGTCGGCAATCACGCGCTGGAACTCGGTCCGCGAAGGCTCGGCCGCATCGCTCACGACGAGGGACAGCCCACCGACGATGCTGTGGCCGGCGCGCAGACCCGACGCGACGACGTCGAGGTTGTCGGGAAGCTGGTCGGCAAATGCCCGCCGCGTCTTCTCGACTCGGTTCTTGATGAATGCAAGGACAAGGAAGGGCACCGCCAGCCCCAGTAGCGCCAGAACGCTGGCGATGAACGTCCCGAGAAGCCACATCACGAACAGCGTGAGGATCAGTGTTCCGACGAGGAGCTGCACGGGAGGAATCTTGATGCCGGCGAGCTCGAGGTCCTCGGTGAACGACTGCCACCAGCGCGTCCTCCCTAGGGACTGCTCTGTGCCTTCGAAAACGCGGCTGGCGAGGGGGTCGCGTTCCCCCTGGTCAGCTGTTTTCGTCGTCGACACGAAATCTGACAGGCGCGCGCGAACCGTGCTCCCCGTGGGGCGCAGAGCCAGGTAGAGCCCCATTCCGATCAGGCCCCCGACGACCAGGGCGACGAGGAGAAATGCCACCCATGAGCGCCAGACTCGGTTCTGGAGCGGCTGCGTAATACGCTGCGTCTTGGTCGCCGGCGCGGTGTAGGCCGTCTTCGTGTTGCCGATCCCCGCGACCGAGACGCTGACCTTGGCCTTAGCGCCTGGATCGAGAAGCGACTTGTAGGTGACGACGTACTGGTTCGCAAGCTTGAGGCCCAGTTGGTCGTAGATCTGCGCGAGCTCGGTTGTGTTCCGAGCCTCTGAAAACGATCCTCCTGTCGCCGAGGCCAGCCCCTGCAACGATCCCGGTCGGAAGGTCGCGCCGCGCAAGCCGACGCTGTAGATGCGAACGTGCGCGCTCTTAGCAAGGTTGCTGGCCTGCTCGAGGTTGAGCGTGCTACCGGTATCTCCGCCGTCCGACAGAAGGACGATGACACCGGTCTGCACCCTCGCAGCCTGGATCTGCGTGACCGCCGTGGCTACCGCGTCGTAGATATGCGTCCCGAATGCAAGGCGCGGCGTCTTCGCCAGCGCAGCTTCGATCTTCCGCTGAGAGCCGGTGAACGGAAGCGCGAGCGTGTTCGAGGCGTCGAAGGTGACGAGCGCAAGTCGTTGATTGACGTTGCGCCGTGCAGCGAACGCGCGTGCCGCGGTCATCGCGCCCCGGATCGGGGCTCCCTTCATGCTGTCGCTCGTGTCGATCACAAGCGCGAAACCCAACGCCCCGGCGACTGCGCTGGCCGGGGCAACGTTCGTGCCGAGCACCGGTTTGCCGTTTTCGAGCACCCTGAAGCGCGAGGAATCGACCCGCTGGCCCGAAGGCAGCGCTACCAAAAACTCGCGATCAGGCCACGCCGCCTTGCCGGTCGGCGTTGCCTGGACACCTGTTCCGGCCGCGGCCGCCGACACGAGTGTGGCGGCCGCGGCCAGTGCCGCAGCAAGGGCGATGACGTAACGTTTGCTCACAGCGGCTGGCGCTCCGCGGCCGCCGCGCCGTTGCCGGCGAGGGAGCCTGGGTTGAACATGCTCAAGGGGAGCGTGACGCCTCGCTTCTCGAACTTGTGCAGTGACGCGGGCCGCAGCCCCGTGCAGACGAGCTTGCCGACGATCTTGCCGTCGGCCGCCATCTCTCCATACTTGAAGCTGAAGAGGTCCTGGAGGGTCACCACCTCGGCCTCCATTCGTTGCACCTCGGTAATCGCAGTAACACGGCGCGAGCCGTCTTCGAGCCGCTCGAGGTGAACGATCAGGTCGAGCGCCGACGAGGCTTGCTGCCGGATCGCTCGCACCGGCAGCTCATACCCGGCCATCAGCACCATCGTCTCCACGCGCGACAGCGCGTCGCGCGGCGAGTTCGCGTGGACCGTCGAAAGAGAGCCGTCGTGACCGGTATTCATCGCCTGGAGCATGTCCAGCGCCTCGGCGCCGCGGACCTCGCCCACGATGATCCGGTCGGGCCGCATGCGCAGCGAGTTGCGGACGAGCTCCCTGATCGGTACCTCGCCTTCGCCCTCGATGTTCTTCGGGCGCGACTCGAGCCGGAGCACATGTCGCTGGTTGAGCTGAAGCTCGGCGGCGTCCTCGATCGTGACAATCCGATCCTCGTCGGGAATCGCAGAGGAAAGCGCATTCAGAAGCGTGGTCTTCCCCGAGCCGGTACCGCCGGAGATGAGGACGTTCAGCTCCGCGAGGACGCAACGCTGCAGGTACTCGACCGACTCTTCGCTCAGCGTTCCGATCTTGATCATCTCGTCGAGCGTGAGGCGCTTCTTGCTGAACTTCCGGATCGTGATCAGCGGCCCGCTCAGGCTGAGCGGCGGGATGATGATGTTGACGCGGCTGCCGTCGGCGAGCCGTGCGTCGACCATCGGGGAGGATTCGTCCACGCGCCTCCCGACCTCGGCGACGATCTTGTTGATGATCCGCCGCATGTGAGACTCGTCGTCGAAGCGCACGTTCGTGTCGAAGAGGCGGCCGTGGCGCTCGATCCAGACGTCGTAGGGCCCGTTGACCATGATCTCGGAGATGCTGTCGTCGGCGAGCAGCCGTTCGAGAGGTCCGTGGCCAAGCGCGTCGTCGGCAATCGCCGAGGCGAGTCGCTCCCGGTCGTCGCGCGAGATCCCCTGCTCCTCGGACAGGTGACGGCGGATGTCGGCAAGCACGCGCTCTCGGAGAGCGATCGGGTCCATGCTGACGTTGAACAGCTGCGGACCCAGGTCTCCGATCACCGCCATGTGGACTCGGTTCTTGAGCTCCGCGAACGGATCGTCGCGCCCCGGCGTTGGTGCAGAACGTGCAGTGGTCAGTCGTTCGTGTAGTTCCATCATCGTCTCCTCGCGCTCAGGCGCAGTCGTCTCGGCGGCTCTTCGGGAGTCGCTTCAGGTTGCGAAGAATTGCCGTCGAGAGCGGCAAGCGGGCCCGCTTCCTCAGCCTTCTCCTTCTTCTTTCCCCAGCCTGTACGTCGTTCGGGCTCGGGCGGCGAGTCGGCGACTTGTCCCTCGCGGCGCAGAAACTCGTCAGCGAGCGACTGGAAGGCTTTCGCGGCTGCGGAATCGGGCTTGGCCAGGACGATCGGTTGACCCTCGTTGACGGAGCGCGGAACCTCGACATCGCTGGGAATCCTGACGTTCGGCTGCTTACCGATGACCGCCAGCACGTCGTCGTCGTCGATTCCGACCCGCGTCTCTGCTCGGTTGAGGACGAGAACGATGCGATCGGGGTCGTAGCCCATCAGATCGAGCGTCTCGAGCCCCAGGCGCGTGTTCTTCAGCGACAGCGTGTCGAGTGTTCCCACGATGCAGACATACGTTGAGTTGTCGATCGCGGAGATCACCTCGGGGGTGAACCCGGGCGAGCTATCGAGCACGACGAAGTCGCTCGTCGCTCGGAGCAAGGGATAGATCTCGCGCAGGAACTCGGGCCCGACCGAACTTGCCTGGTCTGGCCGCGTCGGAGCGACGAGCACGCGGACCCCGCTTTCGTGGGGCATCAGGAATGCCTCGAGCTTGTCGGCGTCGAGCGAGCCGCCCGACTGAACGAGGTCGTACATCGTCTTCTCAGGCCGAACGCCCATGGCGAGCGCGAGATCGCCGAACTGGAGATCGAGATCGACAGCCGCGACCGAGTGGCCGGCGCCCGCGAGGGCAACGGCGAGGTTGGTTGTGGTAACGGTTTTGCCCGTCCCGCCCTTGGGGCCGAGGACGCAGATCATCGGCGCAGTGCCTTCGGCTCCTCGGAGAGTCCCGCCGGCTCGCTTCCGGACGAGCACCTTCTGGATCATGAAGTTGACCTGCTCGGGGGACTCCGGCAGCCGTACCGCGTCGTCTGCGCCCACCTCGAAGACCCGGCGCAGGAAACCCTCCGGCGCATCCTGTGCCAGCACGACGATCGGCATACCCGGACGCGCCTTGACGACGCTTCCGATCAGGAAGAGAGCGCGCTCCGAGTAGCCCGTGCACGCGATCACGAGCAGGTCGGTCGGCGTCTCCTGGAGCGTCGTCCAGCTCTCGTCGACCCCTCGCACGATCCCGACGACCTGGATGTCCGAGGCCGCCGGAAGCGCGGACCGGACCGTCGACTCGTCAATGCCCGCGTCTAGCGAGACCAGCGTTCGCGTCGGATGCTGCACCTAGCCGCCCCCGAGGATGTTGTTGTTCGGCTCCAGTGCGGGCGGCGTAGGTAGAGCTTTGTTCGCCGGCCGCAGAACGAGCCAGAACGACCCATTTTGACCGACGTACGCGAATTTCGCCGCCTTCGAGGTCGGCACGCGGACGATGTAGGTGCCCGAGATCGGCGCCGAGCTCCCAGCCGTCGCCTGGGTCGGCGAGACCAGCACGAGTACGTTCGGCAACAGAAGGCCCAGTCTGCCCTGCAGCGACGCGTAGACGTCGACGTGGTCGCCGGCCTGGATATCGGGCGAGAGACCACGGGCGGCGTCGAGCGCGGGCAGGCCGATGGCCCTCCATCCGCCCGTCAGCTGCACGGCCAGAGCACCAACCGATCGGGTCGTGAAGTTGCTAGACGTCAGCTGGCGGCTTGGATAGATGTCCGTCGCGGCGACCGTTCCCTGCAGCACCGCCGGATCGCTGATCGCCCCGACGTTGACCTGTCCCTTGGGGATCGTGGTCACGACGTAGAGGTTCCGCTGGGCGATCGTTAATCCGGAGGTTCCCTTCGGGATCAGGCTTTTCGCCACGAGAACCGTCACCGGCTCGGTCGAGCCTTTGACGCTGCTGCGGTAATGACTCAAGTAGACGAGCAGGAGGATCGCCGCCAGGACCGCCGCTGCGACCCCAACCACAATCGTCCCCTGCCGGGTCTTCAACAGACGGCTTGGCGCAAGATTCTCCACGTTTGTTCCCTCCTAACTCGGCTGTGCGTTCACGATCAACATGCAACCGGTCCGCTTTTTAAGTAGACGTTGTCCGCCCAGTGGGCGGGGTCGTTGTTGTAGGGCTGTTCGATCCGCATCGTTGCGCTTCCCGTGAGTCCGGATTGTGCGCGCAAGCCCTGACCGACTAAGAAGGCCAGCCAGTGATAGTTCGCGCTCACGGTGGCGCGCAGCGGTGCGCCGACCGAGGTTATCGGTGCCCCCGTGCTCGGGTCTTTGTTCACGAAGCAAAAGGACACCGTGATACCAGGAGTGTCGATCGAGCATCCGCTGCAGCCGTTCTTGAGCTCGCCGCTATCGGCGTCCTGCTTGACGGCCGTCTCGAGGTCCGGACCTCCAAGCGGGTTTTTGTTCACCACCGCGTAGCGGACAGCCTCGTTGGCGAGGTGCGTCTCGTCGTTCCAGTAATTGAACGCCTTGCCGAAATCGACCATCCCGAACAAGAGAAGCAGCACGAGCGGGAGGACGAGAACAAACTCGACCAGGGCTGCGCCCCGCTCGTTCGCGTCGATGCGACGCTTAGCGCCGCACGCCCTCCGCTTCATGCCCTGACACATTCTTCTCCGAAGTTACACCGCGTCGGAGATGTTTCCAAGGATGCCCGAGATGCTGTGCCCCGTCAGGGTCAGCGCTGCGATCGAGATCACTGCGATCAGCGAGACGATCAGGGCGTACTCGATCAGCGCCTGACCTGCCTCGTCAGTGAGACGTGTCCGGATCGAACCAATCATTGCGGTGCCCTCCCTTCGATTTCCCTCAAATGCACGCCAAGAGGCGCGCTTTGCTCACTGGCCTGATTCTCCGGGTCACGCCGCCGTTTGCCCACCCGCGAAAGGCTTGGGACACCCACCCCTTCGGCGGGCGGTTGCCTATCGGCCGAAAACGTTCAGAAAGGCGATCGGCTGGGCCAGGCGGCCGCGGAGAGCGGGCATGGGGCGAGGGAGCTTGAGGGCCGCCGCTAGGACGACCGACCAGACCCCCAGGCCGACCAGGACTCGCCAGGCATCGCCGTCGCTTTGGCCGGTGGTAGCCCACATCGCGAGTGGCACGAACCAGAGTGGGGCCAGGTTCCGCCTCGTGATCGCGATCGGGACCGTCAAGAGTGCGAGGTAGTGCGTCCAGACGATCGGCGAGAAGAGGAAGGCGGCTGCAATTGCGAGGATGAACGCTTGCCGGTCGGCGTCCGGGTCTCGCCTGCTACGCCGTCCGACCAGGACGACGGCAATGAGCGCGGCCGTGCCGGCGACGATCGCGAGCGCACGCGCCTCACCCGTGGAAAGCCCGAGCGCGAGTCCGAACGCAACGGCCGAGTAACTCTTCCAGGCTTCCAAGCGGGAGAGTTCGTCGAGGAGCCTCGGATACGACGTGAGCCCACCGAAACCCACAACCGCCCAAGAGAGGCTGATTCCCACCAGTGCGAATGCCAGAGCGGAGAGGGCCACGAGGCCACGACGGGTTGCCCCGAGCCAGAAGAGCACAGGCCAGAGGAAGACCTTGGCCGCAACGACGACCGCGGCAACCGGCGTGCTCACCCTGGGGTCGTCTCTGTACCGCCAGAGAACGGCGAGACCGAGGGCGAGCAGACTGGTGATCGACCCGATCAGAAAGTTCTGGAGCACCGGATACCAGAGGAACGTCACGCCGTAGCAACGCCAATCCCGAACGCCTAGCACTCGGAGCGTCAGCACGGTCGCAACGAGCTCGATGACTGCCAGCAGAGCCGCTGCGACCCCGAATGGGAAGACGGCGAGCGGCGCCGCGAGCACGGCGGCGATCGGCGGGTAGACGAACTGCTGCTCGTCGTGCAACGCGGCAGCGTGAGGCGGGGGGTAGGGCGACGCGCCGTCGAACAGGTGTCGCGAGGCCTCCCACAAAGGTCGGTAGTCGAAGCCGAGATGCCGCCCAACCAGGTAGCGGGCGACGACTAGGACTACAAGCAGTGCCGCCGGCAGAAAACCGAGAACGAGCTTCTCGGCCGCCAGCGTGGAACCGGAACGCGACGGCACCGACAACAGCGGTGGCGATGTCCCCTCGTGACCTCGCACGATCTGGGTCACTCGAGAGGGTCTATCGACCTCCGCCATGTTGTCGGCGCCGCCTCGATTGCTCACGCTCCGTTAAACGTCAGCGCTGACGTTGTTCAGCATGTCCCTGACGCTGTGGCCGGTCAGGGTCAGCGCAGCGATCGCGATGACCGAGATCAGCGACACGATCAGTGCGTACTCAATGAGCGCCTGACCTTCCTCGGCTCGCATCTTGGCCAAGTGGATCCGCGCCGCGAGAGACTGAATCATGTGGGCTTCTCCTTTCTCCCCTCGAGGTGAACTGCCTTTCTTGTCTCCCTTGTTTACGCGGTTCCCGGTATCCCCTGACACCCGCGAAAGGCTGGTGTCGCCCATCCCTTCGGCCCAGACTTCCAGTCGTATGGAGGCGTAAAAGAGCCGCCTCACGAGCGGCTTGGGCTACCAGACGAACCTGGGACCGAGGCCGTTGAGGAGGATCGCGGTCAGCAGCCAGACCGGCAGCGACCAGAGCGCCAGCGTGCCTCGAGCGAAACGGCCTCTTGTCGGCAGAATGGTTGCCACCTGGGGGAGCGTCAGCAACGCCGCGAGGACGACGCCGATCGACGCCCTCCCGAGCGAGCCGTAGTCGACTGCGATGGGGTTGGGCAGAAAGATCACGAAGATGGCGACGTTGGCGAGGACGAACCACGGCTCGATCGTCAGCTTGCGGCGCAGCAGCGCAAGAGCGATCGCCGACCAGAGCAGGGCAGGCAGTACGACGGTGATCAGGTTCGTCACGTCTTCCCCAGTCCACGGCCATTGGGCTCCCAGAGCATGAAACGGCACGATCGCGGCTATGAACCTTCCGGCCGTACCGCCGACGACGTGTTGAGCACTGCCATAGGGCTCCTGGGTCTGCACGTTCGGCAGCACGAACGCGGTCACCACATGCCTCCAGACGAACAGCGGCAGAAAGGCGATTTCGGCAAACGCGATTGAACGGATGAGATTGCGGCCGGCGACGCGCCACCGGAGCCGCTCGCGCCAGGTCGACACCGTCCCGGTCCCGACGAGGAGACCAAGGGCCACGACCGCAGGGAACAGCGCAACCGTCTCGCGGGTCAACATCGCGAGGCCGAAGATGGAAGCCGAAGCAAGGAGACGCAGCTTCGATCGTGGGTCGAAGACGAGCAGCGCAGCCGCGGCCAGGGCGAAGGCCATCGGTTCGGTGAGATCGCGGAGTACGGCCAGAATCAGCCCTGGAAAGAGCCCGTAAAGCAGCGCCCATGTCGGCGGTAACCCGTGACGTCTCAGGAAAAAGGCAATGGCAAGCGTTCCGCCGACGGCAGCAAGAATGTTGACGAGCGCCATGACGTACGGGATCAGCGTCGGATTTCCGCCGCTCAGCGCGCGTACCGTCATCGGGTAACCGATTCTGGAGTAGATGAAGCCCGGCGCATCCATGTAATCGCGGCCATGCGTCGGATCGACTGCGAGGAAGTAGTAGAACTGCCCGTCGTAGCCGGTCTTGTTGTCGATCGTCCGAGCGTGGTTGATCACCGTGCTCGAGCTGGCCTTCGCATGGAAGTGGCGCCCGATGTTGATGAACTGGTAGGGGTTCTGGATCAATCCCGGGCCCATCAGGAGCAGGTAGAAGGCTGCGACGATCGCGCCGACGGCCCAGGGTGACGTGATTCGTGCGCTCCGTTCCCCTAGCAGTGCTCGAGGGACCGCGAGTGCAGGGACTTCCACGGAACTGTTTCTAGGGTCCGAGCCGTCCACTTCGCAACCGTGAGAGGTCGAGGGCGCCCTCTACCTTCGGCCTGATCGCGAAAATAGCGGGGTCAAGGGCCCCGGACGTAGAGGATCGCTTCGGAGTCGTGCCCGACGGGATGAAACACGCCGTTTCTCCGGAGGCGCTTCAACGGTTCGCCATTGCGCATCACGAGGACGATGCGGGAATGTTGAAGGGCCGCGTCGCCTGCAGGCCTGCCCGCGAGCCAGTCGAGCCAGAGCCGCTGGTCTCGGTGGCTGAAAGCATCGAGCGGGTTGCTCATCCAGACCCGCCCGCCCGCCAGCGCGACCTGTTCGGCGGGAATCGCCTCGGCCAGGATCGGCGTCCCGTGCGCACGCCGCAATGTCTCGTCGATGAGTTGGCCACCCGCGCCCGTTGACAACGGTCCTCGCACCAGACCGAATAGCGCCAGCGCGACGACTACCGGCAGCGCGATCGCGGACAACCGGCGCTCGCGACCGGGCTCGAAGTGGAGGCTCCTGGCCGCGGGGCCGGCGGCGAGAAACAGAAGCCACACGCCGCTTCGCGCTGTCTTGACCATCAGCACGGCGAGCCCGGCCAGGGCGATCGCCTCCCACAATGAAGGACGACCTTTGACCGCAAGCACGAGCAGAACGACCGCGGCAGCGAGGAGAAGGAGGTCGAAGCCGGAGGTGAACGACAGTGGCGCCCAGAGCCCTTCGCCGCGGCGGGCGGCCTCGTTCCCCACGAGTCCCGCGTAGTAGTCGGGTGTGCGCTGGAGTGCGGGCGTGACGCAGACGGCTAGGGCGGAGGCGACGAGCACCGCGCCGGCTTCAAGCGGTTGCCGGCGTCCTCGCTCGAAAACGAGATAGGCCCCGGCGACAGCGAGGCCCACCAGGACCGCACCGTGGAGGTTCGACCAGAGCGCGAAGAGCGGCGGGAGCAACCAGACACGGAGGCTGGGCGCTCGTGCCTCCGTCCTCAACAGGGCAACCAACACTGCAAAGAGCACGATCGAGAAGAGCTGCGAGCGGACGACGAGGATCACCGGCAACGCTCCGACGACGGCGACGAGGATGACGACTGCGCCGCCGAGCTCGTCCGCGCCCGCACGACGGAGGTCCCAGGCAAGAATCGCCAAAGCTGTCGCAACCGCGACTACCTGGGCTGCAAGCAAGCCGCGATCGCCGGCGGCGCTCGTCAGCCCATGCATGATCAGCTCGGCCAGCACGGGCACGTTGTGCCAGCCGTGCGACGGCGCGCTTGCCCAGGGGATTCCGTCGGGTATCTCTCCCCGCCCGACGACGATCTTTCCGAGGGCCGGCAACCAGCGCGCGTCTGCCCCGATCGTCCCGGCTACCGCGGCGAGGGTAGCGCCGAGAGCTACGGCCAGCTCGAGCGGTCCCAGCCGCAAGGAAAGAGCCGTGACGCGGGCGCGGAGTGCTGGGGTCCGCGAGTTCAACCCGGCGACGATAGCCATGTGCTCGGCCGCCGCCGGTCGGCGCGGCCGGGTAAATCGGTCAGCTGTTGTGCTTCCTAGGCGCGCCGACCGCGGACGTACCAGAGTCCGCCAATCAGGAGCGCGGCAATGACGATGAGAATGACGTAAGTCACGCTGAAGCCTTTCTCTCGACTAGTAAAAACCCTGTTGTCATTTCGTCCCACTCGCCTGTGAGCCTGCCACCCCCCTGGGGCTAGTCTCCTTCTCCCCTTCGGCTAGTGAGTGACACGCGTACCGGCGCGGCCGGCCAGGGCCTCGGCGAGCGAGCCTGCGGAGGTGATCAGCCCGTCACGGCCGGTCGCCTGCGCGAACGCGAGGGCGGCCTCGAGCTTCGGGCCGATCGAGCCGGTTGCGAGCTCGGGGAGCAGCGCCTCGGCCGAGGCGGCGTCAAGCACGCGCACCTCTTCCTGAGCAGGCGTGCCCCAGCCGCGGTTGACTGCGTCGACGTCGGTGAGGATCACGAGGCGCTCGGCGCCAAGGGCGACCGCCAGCAGGGACGAGGCCCGGTCCTTGTCGATCACGGCGTCGAGCCCTGAGAGCCGGCCGTTCCTCGAAGAAACGGGAATCCCGCCGCCGCCGCAGGCAACGGGGATCGAGCCGGCGGCGACCAGCATGCGGACCGCCTCGAGCTCGACGATCTCGAGCGGCTCCGGCGAAGGGACGACCCGTCGCCAGCCGCGACCCGGATCGTGCGCCACGGCCCACCCGCGCTCGGACTCCAGTCGCCGCGCCTGCTCCTCCGAATAGAACGGCCCGACCGGCTTCGTCGGCTGCGCGAACGCCGGATCGTCCTGGTCGACCCGGACATGCGTGAGCACGCAGATAACCGGCCGCTCGGCAACCGCTGCCAGCTCGGACTCGATGAGCGCCCCGATCTCTGCCTGCGTCTGGGCGACGGCGAGATAGAGCGGCAGCGGCGGTACCTCGTCGGCGGCTCGCTCCTGGCGTACGAGCTCGTTGCCCACCTGCGGCCCGTTCCCGTGCGTGACGACGAGCTCTCCGTCACCGAGCAGCGGGCGCAGCGCCTCGCAGGTCTCACGCAGGTTCGCGCGCTGCTCGGCCGCGGTTCCGCGCTCGCCCGGCCGCATCAGCGCGTTGCCGCCGAGCGCTATGACCGTGGTCACACCAGTGCGGTTTCGATGATCCCGCGTTCCTCGAGAATCTGAGCGAGGCCGGGCTCGTCGAGCTCCTGCAACCGGTAGCTGACGCGCAGGGCCGGCTTGTCGAGCTCGATCAGGCGGCGGAGGTCGATCGGTGTTCCGATCAGGACGAGCTCGGCGTCCGAGCGCGCGATCGTCTCGCGCAGGTCCTCCATCTGTTTTCGCCCGTAGCCCATCGCCGGCAGCAGCGTGCCGACGTTCGGGTAATCCTCGAAGGTCTGCGCGATCGAGCCGACCGCGAACGGCCGCGGGTCGACGAGCGAAGCTGCGCCGTGCTCTTTGGCTGCGAGAACAGCCGCGCCGTAGGTCATCTCGCCGTGAGTCAGCGTCGGCCCGTCCTCGACCGCGAGCACCCGCTTGCCGGAGATCTTGATCCCGTTCTCCTCGACGGTGTACGGCGAGGCCGCCCGAACGACGTGCGCGAGCGGATTCGCCTCCCGGATCGAGGCGAGCACCGCCTCGACTCCAGCCGGCGGGGCCGAGTCGACCTTGTTGACGATGCAGACGTCAGCCATCCGCAGGTTCGTCTCGCCCGGGTGGTAGCGGAGCTCGTGACCCGGGCGATGCGGATCGAGGACGACGATGTGCAGGTCCGGCTTGATGAACGGTGTGTCGTTGTTGCCACCGTCCCAGAGGATGACGTCCGCTTCCTTCTCAGCCGCGTCCAGGATCGCGGCGTAGTCGATGCCGGCGAAGACAAGGTTGCCCTCGTTCAGGTGCGGCTCGTACTCCTCGCGCTCCTCGATCGTGCAGTCGGCGGCGTCGAGGTCGGCGTAGCTCGCGAAGCGCTGGACGGCCTGCTGCTCGAGGTCGCCGTACGGCATCGGGTGCCGAAGCACTGCCACGCGTCTGCCCGCCCCACGGAGGAGCCCGGCGACGTAGCGCGTCGTCTGGCTCTTACCCGCCCCGGTGCGGACGGCGCAGACGGCGACGACGGGCTTCGACGAGCTCAGCATCGTCTCGCGCGGCGACAGCAGCCGGTACGAGGCGCCGGCGGCCAGCGCCCGAGAGCCAAGGTGCATCACGTGCTCATGCGTTACGTCCGAGTAGGAGAACACGACTTCGTCGGCCCGGTTCTGCACGATCACCGCTTCGAGCTCGTCTTCGGCGACGATCGGGATCCCGTTCCTGTAGAGCTCGCCGGCGAGCGCGGCCGGATAGACGCGGCCGTCGATGTTCGGGATCTGCGTCGCGGTGAAGGCGACGACCTCGTAGTCCTTCCGGTCCCGGTAGACGAGATTGAAGTTGTGGAAGTCGCGTCCCGCAGCGCCTGCGATCACCACGCGAGTTCTCGACATGCGTAAAGCATATGCAGGTATGCAGGACGGCAACCGCCGCCCGGGCGGTGGAGAGCTAGTTCAGGTCTTCCGAGACGCGGTCGGCGACCGCGGCCATCTCGAGCTCGGCGCCGGTCACTTCCTTCAGCAGCTCATCCGCGTTGATGCGCTGCCCCTCGGACCAGAGCTCGCGCAGCAGCGAGCCCGCCTCGCGCTTGGCGAACCAGGTGTTACCGAAACGCTCGCGCAGATGGGCGCGCAGCTGCGCCTCGAAGGCCCAAGAGCGAAGGTACTCGGTGACGTAGAAACCGGAGTCGATGTCGCCGAGGTAGTCAGCCTCGCTCGGCTCGATCTTCAGCGCTCCTCCGAGCAGCTCGACGTAGCGTGGTGCCATGACGGTCACGTCGTCGACTGCGTGAAACTCGAGCTCGTAGAGGAGCTTTGCGCAGTAGCGGCGCACGAAGTAGAGGAGCCCTGTCGCGCCCTCCCGCGCGAGCTCCTCGGGACGGCCGACGTCGAGACGTCTTGTCAGCCAAGCGGGCTCGTCGGTCAGGTGCTGCATCAGCATCGCCCAGCCTTCGGTGACTGCATTGTCGCCGAGGCGTCGCTCCTCCATCGCCAGATTCGGCGACGTGTGGGCGAAATGCTCGGTATGGCCCGCCTCGTGGAAGAGCGCGCGCCAGTCGTCCGCGCCGCCGATCGGCTGGATCACGAGCATCACCTTGTCGGGAACCTCGATCGGCGCGCAGAAGGCGCGCGGGGACTTCGACGGCCGCTGCTCGATGTCGAGGTGGACGTTTTCCTGGGAGTGGAGGTCGATCCCGAAGTCGGCGAGAGTGGCCTCGAGCGCCGGCAGCATCTTGTCCGCGGGAAAGAGCTCGTCCCAGACCTGGGCGCGGAAGACACGCGGCACGTCCCAGCGTCTCGCTTCGTCGAGACCGACGCCGATCCGGTCACGGAAGAGCTTGTCGGTCGCGTCCTCGTACATCTGCTCGGTCGAGTCGAGCACCGCCCGGCACTGGGCGGCGAGGTCGTCGAGCCGGTAGCCGAAGCGACGGTAGAGCTCGACGTAGTTCGGCGAACCGAGCTTCGGGACCGCTTGCTGGGCGATCGAGACCGCGTCGAGGTAGATCGGGTTGAGGTGCTCCTCGGTCAGCTCCTTGCGGGCCTCGTCGAGCCGCTCCCGCTTGCCGCGATCGTCGGTGTTGGCGATCGTCGGGCGAAGCATCCGGAAGCCGACCTTCTCGCCGTCGACCTCGGCCTCGAGCTCGGTCTCGAGGGCGGCCGCCTTCTCGCTGTGCTCCTTCGTCAGGTTGCCGAGGTGGCCCTCGCAGGCGAAGCGCCAGAGCTCTCGGATCCTGCGGTCGCCGTTGACCGCCTGGCCAAGGGCCTGAGTCCATTCGAGCGTCGTCAGATCCTGGTGGCGCTCGTAGATCGGCTCGAGCTCGAGCTTGTCCTTCAGGCCGGCGAAGTGGAGGTAGTACTCCTCGTCGAGTTCGGCGATGAAGCGGTCGGCGTCCTCGCGGTATGCGTCGAGGTCTTGCGGAGTGGGCGAGGCGCTCGGCACAGGCCGTAGGATAACGGCGTGCGCGAGATCAGCCTCAAGACCGAGCGCAAGACACAGCTCCTCGACATCACCGAGGAGGTGCAATCCGCCCTCGCTTCGACAAACGGCGCCTCGGCCGCGCTCGTCTACGTTCCGCACACCACGGCCGGCGTGACGATCAACGAAGACGCCGATCCTGCGCTCGCCGAGGACATCGAGTCCGCGATGGAGCGGATCGTCGACGACAACGGGGGCTGGCGCCATTCGGACGCCGACGGTCCGAACGCGCCGTCGCACATCCGCGCCTCGCTGATCAGCCCGCAGGTGCTCGTCCCGCTCGACGACGGCCAGCTGGCGCTCGGCCGCTGGCAGGGAATCTTCTTCTGCGAGTTCGACGGGCCGCGCGAGCGCAAGGTGTACGTCACCCCGCTGGCGTAATCTCGTAACGCGCCCTCAACGGACTCTTCATTCCAGCTCAACAGCGACCGATTTACGTTTCCCCCGTGCGCCGACGCCCCCTCCTGATCGCGGCCCTGCTCTGTGCAGGCGCCGTAGTCGCCGGCGCGCCGTTCGTTCGCGGAGCGTCCTCGCACGACGCACCTCGCCCCCGATCGGTACCACTCGAGGGCATCCACAAGATCAAGCACGTGATCGTGATCATGCAGGAGAACCGCTCGTTCGACTCGTACTTCGGAACCTACCCGGGCGCTGACGGAATCCCGATGGACCGCGGCGAGCCGCTCGTGTGCGCGTTCGATCCGAAGACCCGGCGCTGCATCGAGCCGTTCCACGATCCGAATAACCGCAACGTCGGCGGCCCGCACGACCACCTGAACGCCGTTCACGACATCAACCACCGCCTGATGAACGGGTTCGTCTGGCAGGAGCGAGCCGTCCTTCATAAGGCGTGTCGTTTCCGGAACGATCCCTCGTGCTCCGTCAGCGCCGACCGGATCGACGTCATGGGCTACCACAACTGGCGCGAGATCCCGAACTACTGGGCCTACGCGCGCAACTTCGTGCTCCAGGACCACATGTTCCAGCCGAGCACGTCGTGGAGCCTGCCGGAGCACCTCTTCGCAGTTTCGGAGTGGTCGGCGAAGTGCTCGCGCCGAGGCGACCCGATGAGCTGCGTCAACGCGATCCAATCTCCGCACCTGCCACCTAGCATGGTCGGCTCCGACGGCAAGGACCCGAACTATGCGTGGACCGACCTCACCTATCTCCTCCACAAGCATCACGTCTCCTGGCGCTACTACGTCTTCAAGGGCGGTGAGCCCGATTGCGACGACGACGGGGCGATGTTCTGTAAGGCGAAGCCGCAGAGTGCGAAAACCCCCGGGATCTGGAATCCGCTTCCGTACTTCACAGACGTTCGCAACGACCATCAGGTGCGGAACATCAAGTCCGTCGATCACTTCTTCTCGGCCGCGAAGCACGGAACGCTGCCCGCCGTCTCGTGGGTCATCCCGAACGACAAGGTCAGCGAGCATCCGCCGGGGCTCGTCAGCGCGGGGCAGGCCTGGGTGACGGGGCTCGTGAACGCGGTCATGCGCAGCCCGAACTGGAAGTCGACTGCGATCTTCCTCACCTGGGACGACTGGGGCGGCTTCTACGACCACGTCGCGCCTCCCGTCGTCGATCGGAACGGCTATGGGCTCCGAGTTCCAGGGCTCGTGATCTCTCCCTACGCTCGGCGTGGCTTCATCGATCACCAGATCCTGAGCTTCGACGCCTATGCGAAGTTCATCGAGGACGACTTTCTTCACGGCGAACGCCTCGACCCGGCGACCGACGGCCGGCCCGACCCGCGCCCGAGCGTCCGCGAGAACTCGCCGCTGCTCGGCAACCTCGTCTCCGACTTCGACTTCCGGCAGGCTCCGCAGGCGCCGATGCTGCTGGCGCGGAAGCCGGGCTTCTTCGAGAACCGCCCCAAGCCTGCGTTTTTGAAGGAGCGCCCCCGGTAGCCTGGCGGGCGTGGCCGCGCCTGTCGCCAAAGACCAGGAACTCGAGCTCCACGTCGACTCGCTCGCCTACGGCGGCAACGGCGTCGCGCGGCTGAACGGCTTCGTCGTCTTCGTACGGCGGGGGCTACCCGGCGACACCGTCCGCGCGCGGGTGACGAAGGTCAAGCGCAGCCACGCCGAGGCGGTCGCGGTCGAACTGGTCGAGCCGAGTGCCGAGCGCGTCGACGCACCCTGCGCCCATTTCCCGGCCTGCGGCGGCTGCCGATTCCAGGACCTCGCCTACGACGCCCAGCTCGAAGCGAAGCAGGAGCAGGTGCGCGAGGCCCTGCGCCGGATCGGCGGCATCGCGGAGCCGCCGGTCGAGCGGATCGTCCCTGCCGAGTCGCAGTTCTTCTATCGCAACAAGCTCGAGTACTCCTTCACGGCCACCCCGGACGGGCCGGCGCTCGGCTTCCACCGGGCCGGCCGCTGGGACGAGGTGCTCGAGATCGAGAAGTGCTGGCTGACGACCGATCTCGGCAACGCGATCCGAGGCGCCGTCCGCGACTGGGCCCGCGAGGAGCGGCTCGAGGCCTACGACCAGGCGGAGCACACCGGCTACCTCCGCCATCTCGTCGTCCGTGAGGGCAGGAACACCGCCCAGGTGCTCGTCCAGCTCGTCACCGCCGCCGGCGAGCGCTTCGATCGCGACGAGTTCGTCGAGGTACTGCGGCGCTTCCCCGAGGTGCGCTCGATCCACTGGGCCGTCAACGAGACGCCGGCCGAGGTGACGAACCTGCCGACGACGCTGCTCTGGGGAGACGACGCGAT
>Ga0070712_100000743_pt1 | contig 19208 bp, 21 predicted proteins | sample LARL81metaG_FD_71396 | JGI IMG/M metagenome (GOLD analysis project Ga0070712, IMG submission 71396) | Corn, switchgrass and miscanthus rhizosphere microbial communities from Kellogg Biological Station, Michigan, USA - LAR L8-1 metaG | ecosystem: Host-associated > Plants > Roots > Rhizosphere ...
AAACCCCCTTCTTCCACCACGAGCCGGCGCGTGTTCGGGCTCTGGCGGCCCGTGTACCACCCAAGGGGACGGGTGCCCGTGAGCCGGGTGAGGATCTCCACCGCGCGCTTGAGATGTTCGCGCTCTTCCTCCTCACCCATGTACTGGTAGTCGATCCATCGCCATCCGTGACTCATCACCTCGTGGCCCGCCTCGACGAGGGCGGCGGCCGCCGCGGGATGGCGCTCGAGGGCCATGGCCACCGCGTAGACGGTGATGGGGATGTTGCGCTCGGCGAACATGCGGAGCAAACGCCAGAACCCCGCGCGGCTCCCGTACTCGTAGGTGGACTCGACGTTCATGTTCCGGACGCCGGGAAGCGGCTCCGTGGCCACCACTTCGTGCAGGAAGGACTCGGACTCGCTGTCCCCGTGCAGGATGGAGCGCTCGCCACCCTCCTCGTAGTTCATGACGATCTGGAGCGCGAGCCGGGCGCCGCCCGGCCACTTCGGGTCGGGGGTGCGCCGGCCATAGCCGATGAGATCGCGGGGGTACGTCATTCGTATTCCTTGAGATCACGAGGCGGAGGCGCAAACTTTCCCGCCGTGCTCTGAGCGAGGCCCAGGCGAACGAGCGCCTCCGCCATCTGGACGCCGCACGCCACCGGCTCGATGATGGGCACCGGGCTGCGTCGCCGGAGGGCGGCGGCATAGGGGGAGAGACGGGCCCCGCCGAGTATGACAAGGTCGGCGCGCGTGTCGGCGACGAGCGCGGCCACGGTCCCCGCGAGAGCTTCGGCCACGCCTTGGCTGTCCGCGGGAACAGCACCCACGGGGGGAGGAGAACCGATGGGCGGCAGCTCCACCGCGCGCACCGCGGCGCAGCGCGGAGCGAAGCCCGCCAGTTGCACGACATCTTCCGTGTACGGAATCATGCGCGCGGCCGTGGTCACGATGGCGAAGCGATGGCAGAGCGGCACCGCCATGGCCATGGCCGCCTCCGCCATCGATACCACCGGAGCCGGGACCACTTCCTTGACCGCTCCCGTACCGTAGTTGCCGAAGCCCGCCAGAACCAGGGCGTCGGGGGGCGGAGAGAAGAGCGCGAGGGCCCGCGCCAGAGGCCGCCCCGCCATGTAGTCACCGTACATGCTGTCCACCGCCGGCGGACCCTCGTGGTTGGTCCAGCTTTCGATCAGGGTGCCGGCTGAAGCCGCCTGACGCGCGAGGGCGGCGCAGGCCTCGGTCAGCGCCTCGGTGGAGTTGGGGTTAGCGAGAAGAATTCGCACATGGCTAGCCTTCGCAAGGACCATGCCTTGAACGCAGGCCGTGACAAGCCAATGTGAAGGCAGGATTCCAATCACTTACCCGACGGGACTCAGGGCGAGGTCGCGTGCGCATGCTCAGTTAAGAAGCACGCGACCGGGGGGCTGCTTCAGAATGGCGCAGGCCGAAACCACACCCGCCACCGTGCACGAGGAATAGCTTATGCTCCACGCGAATTCCCATCGCTGGTCCATGGCTTGCAGCCATGGCGGCGCGCCGGTGGACGCCGGTCACCGAGAAGGCCGATCACAGAGAAAGGGAGATCCCCATGGCAGAGTTCGATACGGTCATCCGGAACGCCGTGGTCGTCACCGCGGCCGATGTCTTCCCCGCCGATATCGGCATCGTAGGCGGCGTCATCACCACCCTCGGGCGGAACCTCGGCCCGGCCCGCCGGGACATCGACGCCGCCGGCCGCTACGTGCTTCCCGGCGGCATCGACACGCACTGTCATTTTGACCAGCCGATGCGAGACTCCGTGACCCTCGCCGACGACTTCCTCTCCGGTCCCATATCGGCGGCGCACGGCGGCACCACCACCGTGGTGCCCTTCGCCTGCCAGCTCCAGGGCCAGACCGCGCGGGCAGCCGTCGAGGACTACCATCGCCGCGCCGCGGGCAAGCCCGTCATCGACTACGCCTTCCACCTCATCATCTCGGATCCCACCGAGGCGGTGCTGCGCGACGACCTGCCGAGCCTGATTCGCGAGGGCTACACCTCGTTCAAGATCTACATGACCTACGAGACGCTCAAGCTCAATGACCGGCAGGTCATCTCCGTCCTCGCCCTCGCCCGGCGCGAGCGCGCCATGGTCATGGTGCACGCGGAGAACTCCGACTGTATCGCCTGGCTCACCGCCGAGCTCGAGAGGAACGGCCAGACCGCTCCGTATTTCCACGCGCTGTCCCGCCCCCAGGCCGTGGAGCGCGAGGGCACCCACCGCGCCATCACCATGTCGGAGATCGTGGACGTGCCCATTCTGCTCGTCCACGTCTCCAGCGCGGAGACGGTGGAGCAGATCCGCTGGGCCCAGGGGCGGGGCTTGTGGATCTACGCCGAGACCTGCCCCCAGTACCTGGTCCTCACCGCCGACCACCTGAACGCTCCGGGCTTCGAAGGCGCCAAGTTCATCTGCAGCCCGCCTCCGCGTGACGCGGAGAGCCAGCAGGCGGTGTGGCGCGGGCTGGCAGGCGGCGTCTTCCAGGTCGTCTCCTCGGATCACGCCGCGTTCCGCTTCGACGATCCGGTGGGCAAGAAGCGTCACGGCACGAGCGCATCGTTCACCAAGGTTCCCAACGGCGTGCCCGGCGTCGAGACCCGTCTTCCCCTCCTGTTCTCGGAAGGCGTCAGCAAGGGCCGCATCGACATCACCACGTTCGTGGCCCTCGCCGCCACCAACGCGGCCAAGCTCTACGGGCTCTACCCGCGCAAGGGCACCATCGCCGTGGGATCCGACGCGGACCTGGTGATCTGGGACAAGGATCGGGAAGTGGTGATCACCAACGACCTCCTCCATCACAACTGCGACTACACGCCTTACGAGGGCATGCAAGTGCGGGGCTGGCCGGTGATGGTCATGTCACGGGGCGACGTGGTGGTCGAGGAGGGCAAGCTCCAGGTCGAGCCGGGCCGGGGCGAGTTCCTTCGCTGCGGACCGCCAGGCCGCCTCTAGACGCCGCCGAAGCAGACATCCCGTCACGGGCGATCCGGTCGAGACGGGAGTCGCGGCTAGGGGGAGGCGGTGAGACGGACCAGATTGAAGACCTTCACGGGGCGACTGAGTCCCTTGAGCGACACGTCGCCCACGGGCTCGGCTTCGATCAGCGCTTCCACCGTTGTCATCACGCGCTGGGTGAGCAGGATCTGGCCCGGCTTGGCCTCCGAGCAGAGACGAGCGGCCAGATTCGTCACGGTGCCGATGGCGCCGTAGTCGAGTCGACCCTCGAATCCGATGGCTCCGAGGGTCGCGTAACCGTGGGCGATGCCGATGCCGAAGTCGAGCTCGAAGCCGGCCTTCTTCCAGCCCACCGCCAGCTCGGCGACGCGATCACGCATGGCCGCGGCCATGCGCACCGCCCGCTCCGCCGGATCGGGCACGGGCACCGGATCGTTGAAGAAGATCATCATGCCGTCTCCGGTGAAGCGCTCGAGCGTTCCCTCCCACTCCAGGATGAGCTTGCCCATCTCGGCGTGGTATTGGCGCAGCACGGCCATGACCTCTTCGGGCTCCGACGTCTCCGCGAAGGCGGTGAAGCCGCGCAGGTCGAGGAAAACCACGGTGATGTCGCGGCGGTGGCTCTTGAGGGGATCCTCGGCGCCGCCGGTGACGATCGCCTCGGCGAGCTGGGGGGAGAAAAAGCGCTTGAGCCGGCCCAGGCGCTCGAGCTGGGCGACCTGGGACTGCACGCGCTCTTCGAGGGTGCGGTTGAGCTCGGCCAGCTCGTCCCAGAGCTGCTTGACCCTGAGGAGCGAGCGGACGCGGGCGAGGAGCTCCGGCTGGTTGATGGGCTTGGTCAGGAAATCGTCGGCCCCCGCGTCGATCCCCTTGACCCGCTCCTGCGACGGATCGAGGGCGGTGACCATGACCACGGGAAGCAGCGCGGTGGCAGGGTCGGCGCGGAGGGCCTTGCACACCTCGTAGCCCGACATCTCCGGCATCACCACGTCGAGGAGAACGAGATCCGGCCCATCGGTGGCCACCTTGTCGAGCGCTTCCTTGCCCGAGGAGGCCGTGCTCACGGCATAGCCGCGCGCGCCGAGCACGTCGGCGAGAAGCTTCACGTTGTGCGCCGTATCGTCCACCACCAGGATGCGCGCGGGATCTTTCATGGGCGAGCGAGCATCTCCTGGACGGCCTCGAGGAAGCCCTTCACGTTGATGGGCTTGCTCTGATAGCCGTCGAACCCGGCGTCGAGGATGTTCTGCCGGTCCTGGGTCATGGCGGAGGCGGTCACCGCCATGACCCGGATGGCGCGAGTGGTCGGGTCCTCCCGCAATCTCTTGAGGGCGGTGATGCCGTCGATGCCGGGCAGCTGTATGTCCATGAGGACGAGGGCGGGGTGGCGCGAGCGCGCGAGTTCGACTCCCTCCTCGCCCGTCTCGGTCTCGATGGTCTGGTAGCCCTTGAACTGCAGCACGTCGCGCACGAGCCGCCGGTTCTTCTCGTTGTCCTCCACGATGAGGATCAGCTCACCGGCCATGAGCGCGCACCGGGATGGTGAAGGTGAAGGTCGATCCCTTGCCGATCTCGCTCTGGAGGGTCAGGGTCCCCCCGTGAAGCTCCACGAGCCTCCGCGCGAGGGCGAGGCCGAGCCCCGTGCCCTCGCGCTTGCGCGCGTAGTCCGTGCCCACCTGGCGAAACTCCTCGAACACCGCGGCCTGATCCTCGGGCGCGATGCCGATACCCGTATCGGCCACCGAGATCTCGACCATGCCCCCGTTCAAGACCGCGCTCATCGTAATGGTGCCTCCCTCCGGCGTGAACTTGACCGCGTTGGACAGTAGGTTCAGGAGCACCTGCTTCACCTTGCGCTCGTCCGCCACCACCTCGCCGATGCGGGGGTCGACGTGCACACCGAGCCCGATGCTGTTGCGCGAGGCGCGCTCCCGGATGAGGGTGAGGGCATTGTCGAAGGCCGCGGGGAGATCGAAGGGCTGGGCCTCCAGCTCCATGCGGCCCGCCTCGATCTTCGACAGGTCGAGGATGTCGTTGATGAGGGAGAGGAGATGCTTGCCTGAGGAGAGAATATCTTGCAGATACTCCTCCTGCTTCTCGTTGACCTCCCCGAACATCCGCTCCAGCAGCACCTCGGAGAAGCCGATCACGGCGTTGAGCGGGGTGCGCAGCTCGTGGGACATGTTGGCGAGGAACTCCGACTTGTGCCGGTTGGCGATTTCCAGCTGCTGGGTCTTCTCCTGGATCTCCGTGAACAGTCTCACGTTCTCCACCGCGATCACCGCCTGATCGGCGAAGGTCTTGAGGAGAGCGACCTGCTTGTCGGGAAAGGGCGCCGTCCGATCCGCCGCCACCGTGATGGTGCCGATGGGCAGGCCGTCCCGCAGCATGGGCACGGACAGGATGCTCCGGAAGGCCGCCACCTGGGCCAAGCCTTGCAGCGCATAGTCCGGATCCTCTCGCACGTCCGCGATGTGGACGATGCTTCGGGTCATGATGGCGCGGGCGGAGGCTCCGGCGCGGCTCAAGGGCATGGGGAAGGCCTCGCGAATGGCTGCCGCCCCCTCCGAGGAGATATTGCGGAGCGCTTCCAGATGGACGAGCTGGCCGTCGAAGCGGAAGACGGTGCTGAAGGTGGCCTCGCAGAGCCGGAGCGAGTTCTCTGCGATGGTCTCGAACACGGGCTGGACATCGGTCTGCGAGCTCGAGATGACGCGCAGGATCTCCGCGGTGGCCGTCTGCTGCTCGAGGGTCTCCGTGAGGTCCCGGTTGCGGACGTCCAGCTCCCGGAACAGGCGCACGTTCTCGATGGCGATGACGGCCTGGCTGGCGAAGGTCCTCATCAGGTCGACCTGCTGGTCGTCGAACGCTTCCGGCTCCCCCCATCCGACGGTCATCGCGCCGATCGGCTCCCCTGCGCGCAGCATGGGGATGGTGACCTGGCTCCGCGTGTCGAGCGCCTCGATCATCTGCCGGGACAGGGGCGGTACGTTCTCGTCCCTCGCGATGTCCCGGATGTAGACGGGCTCCCGGGTGAGGATGGCGCGCCCCGCGATGGTGTCATCGGCCGCGGGCCGCGGAAACACCCGCTGAACCTGACCGAGTCCTCCCTGGCTCAGGCCGTGGGATGCCACGAGGTGAATGGTCTCGCCGTCGTAGCGGTACAGGCGGCCGTAGCGCGCCCCGCACAGACGGATCGCGCTCTCCACGATCACGTCGAAGACGGGCTGGGCGTCCGTGGGCGAGCTCGAGATGACGCGAAGGATCTCGCTCGTGGCCGTCTGCTGCTCCAGCGACTTTGACAGCTCGCGCGTCCGCTCCTCGACCTTCTGCTCGAGGTTGGCGTAGGACTCGCGGAGCTGGCTGGTCATGCGGTTGAACTGCTCGGCCAGCGTCTCGATCTCGTCGCCCGTGTGGACCTCGAGGCGGTGGCCGAGGTCGCCCGCCCCGATACGCCCCGCCCCTTCCGTGAGGGCGCGGATGGGACGCACCATGCGCCGGGCGAGGAGGAGGCTGGCGAGGACGGAGAGGAGGACGCCGAAAAGGGCGAGGCCGATGGTGCGGATGATCGACCAGCGTATCGGCTCGAAGGCTTCGACAAGCGGCTGCTCGATGAGCACGGCCCACCCGAGAGGCGAGATGCGCGCGGAGGCCGAGAGGACCTGGCGTCCGTCGAGGTCGCGCGCGATGCTCGGCATGCCCGCGCCCTGCGCGGCCACCCCCAGGGCCGCCTTGACCTGGTCGAGCGCAGAGAGATCCGTCTTCTTGAGGACGAGGCTGATGTCCGGGTGGGCGATAAGGTGGCCGTGGGAGTCGACGACATAGGCGTGGCCCGCCTTGCCGATCTTGATCTGAGACACCACGTCCCAGATGAACTTCAGGTTCACCTCGGCCACCGTGACCCCGGAGGTGGAGCCACTCCCCGCGAGCGCGATGGTGATGTACGGCTCCGACTCCTTGCGGAAGTAGACGAGGCTGAAGTACGTCTTGCCCGCCTTGGGATCGCGGAAGCGCGGATCGGTGGCGTAGGACGTCCCGCTCCCCACCACGTCCATGGCCAGCCGCGACACCCGGAGCTGCTCGCGCCCCTGGGCGTCGAGATAGCTCACCTCGGTGATGGCGGGCACCTGCCGGAGGAGGCGGAAATAGTCGGCGCGGCGCTGCTCCATCGCCGCGGCTGGGGCCACGATGGAGGGCTGGGTGGTCCAGCTGATCTGGCGCTCGACTTCCTTGACGAACTGTTCGATGCTCGCGGCCGCCCCCAGCGCCTTCTCGTGCTGTAGGGTGACGAGGGCTTCCTTGTTCTCCTGGTAGGAAAAGTAGATCTCGAGGAACCCGCTGGTGAAGAGGGCCCCGCTGACGAGGACGACGAAGAGGACGGCGTACTTGCGAAAGAGCGACCCGCGCCAGATCACAGCCGATTATCCCACAGGCGACGGGTCGCCGACTCAGGCCTTGGAGGTGCCTCCGAAAGCCCGTCCCTCGGCCTCCGCCTGCTCCATCCAGAAGCGCATGTCCATCTCGCCGAACAGGGTGGTCGCCCGCTCGAGGTGCTGCCGCGCCCCCCGTCCCCCGCCCGCCGTCCCACCGGGGCCAGGGCAAGGTGGCATCGGCCGAGGAGCGGGCGGAGGCCCATCTCACCGGCTATGCTCACCGCCCGCTCACCGTCGGCCAGCGCCCCGGCCAGGTCGGTGGCATCGGCCTGGGACCGCACCTCGCTCTTGATCTGGTAGCCCTCCGCCTCGAGCCAGCGCTGCTTGTTGGCCCGGGCCATGCCGAGCCCCCGCTCGACCTCTCTCGCGGCATCGTCCCCGCGACCCGCGAGGAGGTACGACTCGGCGAGCATGGTCACGTTCCAGGCGTGGGTGGGCATGAGGCGGAGGGCAGCGGACTGGGCGGTGGCCTCTTCGAGGAGGGCGACCGCCTCGGGAACGCCGCCTCGCGCCGGACGGACGTGACCATGCTGACCATCTCCCGCGAGCAGTTCGCCTACCTCTCCGAGTGGTGCGCCATCCACACCCTGCCCGCCCGGCTGAGCGTGGCCTACGAGAGCATCTTCGCCTATGCGCCGGGCGAGCGGTACGACGCCATCGTGCTCTGTGGGGTCATGGAGCACCTCCCCGACTATCCCGCCCTCTTCCAGAAGTTCGACGCGCTTCTCGAGCCGGGCGGACGCGTGTACATGGACTTCGCGGCGGGGAGGAAGAAGTTCGACGTGAGCGCCTTCACCTATCGCTACGTCTTCCCCGGCGATCACACTCCGGTGGTGCTCCCCGAGCTCTTCGCCGCCGCCAACCAGACCGCGCTGGAGCCCGTCGCCCTCCACAACGACCGGCACAGCTACTACCTCACCCTGCAGGCATGGGCGCGCAACCTCGAGGCGGCGAAGCGGGAGCTCGTGGGCCGGTACGGCGAGCGTGTGTTCCGGCTCTTCCAGATCTATCTCTGGGCGGGGGCCCATCTCCATCGCGACGGCGGGCTGGAGGCGTACCGCGCGGTATTCGAGAAGGGGAAAAATCTTCCCTCGGCCGAGATCGGCCTGGAGAGGGAAAGCTCCGGGTCCCGCTAGGCGCGGGTATACTGTCGACATGCGAGTTCTCCTCGTCCATCCCAGCGCGCTGATGTATTCCGAGCTCTACCTGCGTCTCGAGCCCATCGGACTCGAGCGCGTGGCCGCGTCGATACGCGCGGCCGGCCACGAGGTTCGCCTCCTCGACCTTCAGATCTTCACCGCGGCCGACTATCGCGCCGAGCTCGCTTCCTTCCGGCCGCAGGCCGTCGGCTTCTCCATGAACTACCTCGCCAACGCGCCGGAGATCATCGATTTCGCCAAGGAGACGAAGCGACTCCTCCCCGACTGCTTCTTCATGATCGGCGGGCACAGCGGATCCTTCATCGCCGACGAGTTGCTCGAGCACGGCCACGGGGCCATCGACTGCGTGGTCCGCGGCGAGGGCGAAGTCATTGCCCCCCGCGTGCTGGAGGCGATCGGCGATCCCAAGCTCTCGACACTCCCCGGGGTGGTGACCCTCCAGGGGCGCGGGCCCTCCCCGACTCTTCTCGAGGACCTCGACACCTTTCTCCCCGCCCGTGATCTCACGCGGAATAGAAAAAAATACTTCATCGGCGTGCTCGACCCCTGCGCGTCCGCCGAGCTGACGCGCGGCTGCCCGTGGGACTGCTCGTTCTGCAGCGCGTGGACGTTCTACGGCCGGAGCTACCGGAAGTCGTCCCCCGTGAAGGCGGCCGAGGATCTCGCCTCCATCCGCGAGCCCAACGTCTTCCTCGTGGACGACGTGGCCTTCATCCATGCCGAGCACGGCTTCGCCATCGGGGAGGAGCTGGAGCGGCGGAAGGTGAAGAAGCAGTACTACCTCGAGACCCGCTGCGACGTGCTGATCAAGAACCGCGATCTGTTCAAGTACTGGAAGAAGCTCGGGCTCTTCTACATGTTTCTTGGCCTCGAAGCCCTCGACGAGGAAGCGCTCAAGCTCCACCGCAAGCGCGTGACACCGGGGGAGAATTTCGAGGCGCTGGAGATCGCGCGGGAGCTAGGGCTGGTGGTCGCCGTCAACATCATCGCCGACTGCGACTGGGACGAGCGTCGCTTCGAGGTCGTCCGCGAATGGGCCATGACCGTGCCGGAGGTCGTCCACCTGACCGTGGCCACGCCCTATCCCGGCACGGAGATCTGGTTCACGGAGGCGCGCCGGCTCACCTCGCGCGACTATCGCCTTTTCGACGTCGCCCACGCCGTGTTGCCCACCCGCATGCCCCTCGACAAGTTCTACGCCGAGCTGGTGAAGACGCAGGAGATCCTGAACCGCAAGCACCTCGGCTGGGGCGCCATCCCCAAGTACGGGTTCCCGGCCGTGCGCGCCCTCATGCGGGGGCAGACCAACTACGTCAACATGCTCTGGAAGTTCGCCAAGGTGGTCAACGAGAACCGGCAATACGCCGACCACCAGCGGCCCGTGAAGTACGAGATGAGGCCGCCCAAGGCCGCCGTGCTCAAGCCGAACCCGGCCGACCTGTTCGTGCACATGCCCGCCAAGCTCCAGAAGGCCGCGGCCACCGGCATCGTCGCCGGATAGACGGCGCGCGGAGCGCCCGCCTCTACCCGTCGCTCGAGAGGGCCCGCAGGAGAAACGTTCGCAGCCGGTCCTTCATCTCTTCCGGCATGGCTACCCGCTCGGCCTTGCCCGTGAGGTCTTTCGTCCGCCGGTAGGTATTCAGGTAGGCCTGACAGGGCCTGCATCCCGCGAGGTGTTCCTCGAGCTCCCTGATCTCTTCCTCGCTGAGGGCAGACTCGAGGTAGTCGGCGAGGAGGCCAATCGCCTCGCGGCAGGTCAGACCACCTGAATCGGCGTCCCGGGCACCCATGGTCTCCCCTCTTAGACACGCACACCCGGCTCAGAGGTTCACATCCTCGTTACAAATGCGGGGCCTCGCACCGGTAAAATGGCTGGCCATGGCACCCGGATCTTTCCGCGAGGGCCGGCCGGGAGCCTTCCCGGCGGAGGAGCGCTCGCGTGGATGACGTCTCGGAGACAGTGCTCGTCGAGCGCCTGAAAAATGGCGACGGCGCCGCCCTCGAGCTGCTCATGGAGCGCTACGCCTCGCGGGTCTTCCGGATCGCACGCGGTATCACCCGCACCGACGCCGACGCGGAGGAGGTGGTGCAGGACGTGTTCCTGACTCTCGCCCGCAAGATCGACAGCTTCGAGGGACGCGCCGCGGTCGGCACCTGGATCTACCGGGTGGCCACCAACGCCGCCCTCATCAAGCGCCGCGGCAAGCGCGCCCAGCTCGAGGTGAGCCTGGAGGAGAATCTCCCCAGCTTCATGCAGGACGGCCACCGGGAGGGCCCGCGAAGCTACCTCCTGGCCGACTGGTCAGGCACTCCGGAGGCGGAGCTCCTCGACGGAGAAGCCCGCGCTGTCCTCGCCCGAGCCATCGACGAGCTGCCCGAGACCTATCGGGCTGTGCTCGTCCTGCGTGACGTCGAAGAGCTCTCCAACGAGGAGACGGCCGGGATCCTCGGCGAGTCCGTCTCCTCGGTCAAGTCGCGGCTCCATCGGGCGCGCATGGCGCTCAGGGAGCAGCTGACGCGGCACCTGGCCGCCTCCCCTCTTCACTGAGCCACCCTCGCTTTCGTGCCGCAGGTTGCTCTGGTGACGAGAGCGATCTGGCCCTTCCGGGTGTTCAGCCGGAGCTCCACGCCGCGCTTCATGAGGAGGCGCTGGGCAAACTCGGCGAGATTCTTCGGCAGCTCGGGCAGGATGAGCCCGCCCGCATGGAGGAGCACCACCCGGATCTCCTCGGCGCGGACGTTCCGGAAGCTCTTGGCCGCGGAGCGAACGAAATCGTTGAGCTCGGCCACCGCCTCCACCCCGGAGAAGCCCCCGCCCGCCACCACGAAGGTGAGGAGTCCCCTCCGGGCCGGGGGATGGCGCTCGATGTCGGCCTCTTCGAGGGCGTGAATGGCGTGGTTGCGGAGGGTCAGGGCATCGCCGAGGTACTTGAAGGGCAACGCGTGCTCGCTCAGCCCCGACTGACCGGCAAAGGTGGTGACGTTGCCGAGGGCAATCACGAGATGATCGTATTCGAGCTGGAGTTGGCGCGAGCCCACGCCGGCGGCGAGGGTGACGTGGCGACGCTCGAGGTCGACCCCTCGATGGCGCGGGTGTAGAGGTTCGTGCGCGGGCAGAGGCGACGGATGGGGGTGATGGTGTCGAGAATGCCGATGCTCCCAGACACTACCTCGGGCAGCATGGGCTGGAAGGTCAGGTAGTTGTCCCGGCTCACCAGCGCGATCTCCACCTCGCCGCGCGTGAGCTCGCGCTTCAGGATCTTCTCGAGGTTCAGCGCCGTGTGCACGCCGCCGAAGCCGCCGCCGAGGATGAGAATGCGTGCGGGCCTGGTCGTGGTCATCGCAGAAGGTCCTCGAGACGCCGGGCGTCGGTGTCACTGGTGGAGGTCAAGTGGATGCGGATCAGCCGTTCCGCGCCCGCGCCGTCGGCCCGCACGACCTTGCCGTACATGTCCTCTGACTCGGCAGGCGGTGCGGCATAGCGGAGGCGCATCCGGATATTGGTGAGCGGGTCGAGCGGCGTGGCGAGCCGGGCCACGAGCTCGTGGCGGGCCACCCGGACCACTTCCCCCTCGATGGCATCGGGACGGACCACCTTGCCGTCGATGACCTTGCACGTCATGGGGAGGGACACCACGACTTCGCGGTCCGACGCCGGCGGAGCCTCCGCCTGGGCAAAGCGCCCGCGGAGGCTCCGGAGATCGTAGAGGGCGAGAGGCTCGGACAGCCCCTTGGCGTCGAGCGGGATGGGACCGGTGACCTCGGCGATCTCGCGGATACGCGCGTAGGTCGTCTCCGTGACGAACACTTGGCCGCCCACCGTGGCGCCCTCGACCCGCGCCGCGACATTGACCGCGCTGCCCACGATGGCGTACTTTGCCCGCTGCTCGGAGCCGATATTGCCCACCACCGCCTCGCCGGTGTTGACGCCGATGCCCATCTCGAATTGCGGGCGGCCCGCCGCCGCGTGGTCCCGGTTGATCCGGGCCATGGCCCGCTGCATGGCCAGCGCGCAGCCCGCCGCCCGCTCCGCGTGGTCCGCATGCTCGAGAGGCGCCCCGAACACCGCGAAGATGGCATCGCCGATGAACTCGTTGATGGTGCCGCCGTGCTCGATGATGATGTCGGTCATCTGGCCGAGGAAGCCGTTGAGCACCTCCATGACCATGGCGGGATCGCCGCGCTCGGCGAATCGCGTGTAGCCGCGCAGGTCCGACATGAGCACGGTCACCACCCGCTTCTCCCCTCCGAAGCGCAGGCCGCCCGGAGACTCGAGGAGGGCCTTGGCCACCTCGGGTGAGACGTAGCGGCCGAAAGCGGACCGGATGAAGTCCCGCTGGCGCAGGCCCTCGAGCATGCCGTTGAAGGCGCGCGTGAGCTGGCCCACTTCGTCGCGGGAGAGGACGGGAAGCGATTGCGAGAGGTCGCCCGCAGCCACACGCGTCACCCCCACGGTGAGGGCGCGGATGGGGCGGGTCAGCCGACGCGCGAAGAGGAAGACCAGCATCAGGGTGCCCAGCCCACCCAGGCCGGAGGCCCAGAGGATGGTGCGGCGAAGCTCCTGCAGCCGGTCGAGGTAGATCTCCACTGGATAGTTGACGAGGACCACCGCGGCGGTGCGGCCGGCGCGGTCGAGAATGGGCGCGAAGGCGCTGATCCACGTTCCCTGGGCGTTGGTATAGACGTCCGTGTAGCGGGCGACGCCATCGTCGAAGGTCCAGCGCAGCGGATCGAGCATCGCCGGCGCCACCGGGAACGACTCCCCGGGCCGCGCCGGCCCGTCGCTCGCCACGAGAACGCGCGCCGTCCGATGGGCCGTGTCCAGATCCGATAGCGTGTAGATGGGCGTGGTGAGGAGGACCTCGTTCTGTATGGTCACGAGATCCCTCTTGATGCGGAGATAGGCCTGGGAGCGCGGATCGAGCCCTCGCTGGACCTGGCCGTGCAATGCGGGATCCACGCTGAGGGCGGTGACCCGCGCGATGTTGAGGAGCTGCGTCCCCACGGTGTCCACGAGCTCGCGCTGGTGACGCTTGTAGGTGAAGCCGCCCACCGCGGCCACAGCGAGCAGGGTCACCGCGGCAAGAAGGCAGGCCAGGCGAACGCTGAGCCGCTGCCAGGGCCTCAGCTTGAGCTCTACCGGGGAAGCGGCGTCACCGAGTGGCTTGACCATCGGGCGGTTAGACTCACCCACCCGCCTTCAAGGTTCGCTTCGAATCAGAAAGGGTCCGCCTCGAACCGGGCGAACCTCGAAGACGCCTCGCCGTGTCTAATCCCCCGACGGCGCCCACCGCCGGGCCGCGAGTCGTCAAACCTCAACCGCCAGAAGGAGAGTGAAATGAAGAAGAACCTGTTCATAGCGTCCGCCATGATCGCCGCTCTCGCCGTCCCCCTCGTCTCCCACGGCCAGGCCGGCCCGGCCCCCAAGCCCAAGTTCGAGTCAGAGAAGTGCTACGGCATCTCGAAGGCGGGCAAGAATGACTGCCAGACGGCCAACTCCTCCTGCGCGGGCACCTCGCGCCGCGATGGCCAGAAGGACGCGTGGATCTACGTGCCGGCCGGGACCTGCGAGAAGCTGGTCGGCGGCAGCACCCAGCCGCGGGCCTGAGCCCACCGGGACGGCGTGGACACCATGAACGGGAAGCGCGCTCTTCCGTCGGGCGCCGGCATCGGTCTGAGGGCCCCGCACGTCGGCGAGCTCCTGGCAACGCGTCCCGCCGTCCCCTGGCTCGAGGTCCATCCCGAGAACTACATGAGTGGCGGCCCGGCCCTCGTCTTGCTCGAGGCCGTGCGGCGGGAGTATCCGGTGTCGCTGCACGGCGTCGGTCTCTCGGTCGGCACGGCGGAAGACATCGACGCCCGGCACATGAGCCGCCTCCGGAGCCTCGTCGACCGCCTAGAGCCGTGTCTGGTGTCCGAGCACCTCTCATGGAGCACGGCGGGCGGCGCCTATCTCAACCACCTTCTGCCCCTGCCCTACACCGACGAGACGCTCGGCGTGGTGGCCGACCATATCGATGAAGTCCAGAACGCCCTCGGGCGCCGTATCCTGATCGAGAACCCTTCGAGCTATCTCCGCTTCCGTCACTCGAGCATGGCGGAGCCGCACTTCCTCGCGGAGCTGGCGCGCCGCACCGGCTGCGGCCTCCTGTGTGACGTCAACAATATCTACGTCAGCGCGTGGAACGTGGGCCTCGACGCCGGGTCGTATCTGGACGCTCTGCCCGTGCAGGCGATCGGCGAAATCCATCTGGCCGGACACGCCGCGAACGACGCCGACGGCCGGACCATCCTGATAGACGATCACGGCTCGCCGGTGACCGCTCCCGTCTGGAAGCTGTATCAGCGAGCGCTCGAGCGCTTCGGCTCCGTGCCCACCCTGATCGAGTGGGACACCGACATTCCCGAGCTGTCCGTCCTGCTCGGCGAGGCGAGTGTCGCGGACCGCCTGCTCGAAGCATTCACCAGCGAGGATGACCATGCTTGCGCTGCGTGAACTCCAGGCGCGCTTCACGGACAGCCTGTTCGCCACCGAAGACCCCACGCTCCTCGACCTCGTCGACGGCGACGGACTTGACGCGCGGGCACGCCTCGCCGTCTACCGCCACCATGTCCTCACCACCCTGACCGCCACTCTCGAGGCCGCCTATCCCGTGGTCTGCCGGCTCGTGGACCGGCGCTTCTTCGGCTACGCGGCCGACGCCTTCGTCAGACGGCATCTGCCGACCGAGCCTTGCCTCGCCGAGTACGGAGCGGGCTTCCCGGACTTCCTCGCGAGCTTCCCCGCCTGCGGCGCGATTCCCTATCTCCCCGACGTGGCGCGTCTCGAGTGGGCGGTTCACGCCGCCGCACAGCACTCGGACGCCGCTTCGCTCGATCTCGCGCGACTCCGGTGCGTCGACCCACGGGACATGGCGCAGCTGCGCTTCGTCCCCGATCCGAGCGTGGTCTTGCTCGCCTCACCGTGGCCGGTGGACAGGATCTGGAAAGCTCACCAGGAGGGAACCAGCGAGGCGCTGCCGGGCCTTCAGGGCGGGGCCGTTTGCCTTCAGATCCACGTGGTCGGAGAGACCGTGGCCATGCGCGTCCTCGAGCCCGCGACCTTTGCCTTCCGTGAGGCGCTCATCCGGGGACTGACCCTGGGCGAGGCAGCGGGCTCAGCTCTCGAACGCGATCCGTCCTTCGGTCTTCAGCAGGCAATCAGCGAACTATTGGATGACTGTATTTTCAGTAACTTCACCCTCGTGACCGAAGAAAGAGCATGACCATGCACGCCAACGCCGCCGCTCCGTCGGCAGGACCCTCGATACGCGACTCGGGCCTTCGGGGACACCTCACCTCGATTACCTCACTGCTCAGGCGCTTCCCCCTCAGCATTCATCAGCTGCTCTTCCGGCTGGCCGTCGCGGGGGTCTTCTTCCGCGCGGGGCTTCAGAAGGCCAGAGGCTGGGAGACCACCATTGCCCTCTTCAGCGATGAGTACAAGCTGCCGGGATTCCCGCCGGAGATCGCGGCCGTCATGGCCACCTGCTTCGAGCTGGGCTGCTCGACCCTGCTCATCCTCGGACTGGCCAGTCGGCTCGCCACCCTCCCCCTCCTCGGCATGATCATGATCATCCAGCTCCTCGTGTATCCTCAGGCATGGCCGGAGCACCTCATGTGGGGATCCATCCTCATCTTCCTCCTCACCCGCGGCCCGGGCGCCTTTTCCCTCGACCGTCTGATCGGTCTCGAGTCTTCCGACAGCGTATCGAGCTGACAGACCATCGACCCGGTGGCCGGGATGAGTGAGCGTGACGCGCCCGGGGCGGGCTCAGCTCCGGCGCGCCGCGCTGTGTCCCACATCTTCCTTCTCAACGGCGCCGTCATCGCGAGCTGGCTCCCGCATATCCCCGGTCTGAAGAGCCGGCTCCTGCTCGACGATGGCGGGCTCGGTCTCCTCTTACTCGCCGTGGCGGCGGGCGCCATTCTGGCTCTTCCCATCGCCGGCTGGCTCGTGGCCACGCTGGGGAGCCGCTTGGTCACCTCGGCGAGCGCCGCCGCACTCTCGGCGGCCGTCGTTCTTCCCGTACTGACTCCGAGCGTGGTCTCGAGCGCGGCCGCTCTCGCTCTTCTCGGGGCCTGCAACGGCACCCTCGACGTGGCCATGAACGCTCACGGAGTGCTGGTGGAACACGCGTACCGCCGGCCGATCATGTCGTCATTCCACGCGCTCTTCAGCCTCGGCGGAGTGGTGGGAGCGGGCGCCGCATCGCTGGCCCTGGCCGCGGGCTTGAGCGCACCGAGCCATGTCATCATCGTGGCCGTGCTCTCGCTGATCGCCGTGGGGCGGGCCACGAAGCACCTCTTGCCCACGCCGCCGGCGCGGACCTCTGCGGCGGCGGTCTTCGCGGTGCCTCCCGCCGCCCTCCTCGGTCTGGGCCTTCTCACCTTCTGCGCCCTTCTCGCGGAAGGTGCGGTGGGAGACTGGAGCGCCGTCTACCTGCGCGACTCGCTGGGAACCACGGCGTCCACCGCGGCCATGGGCTTCGCGGTCTTCTCCCTCTCCATGGCGCTGGGTCGCTTCGCGGGCGATCGCCTGGCTCGACGGATGGGCCCGGTACGCCTGCTTCGTCTTTCCGCCTCGCTGGCCACGGGTGGCCTCGCCGCATCCTTGCTTTCAAGACACCCGGCCATCGCGCTCCTGGGATTCGCCGTCGCCGGGCTGGGTGTGGCCAATCTCATTCCGATTCTCTTCAGCGCCGCCGGACGGACACGCGGCGTACCCGCGGGCACGGCCATCGCGGCGGTGGCCATCACGGGATACTTCGGCTGCCTCGCCGGCCCGCCCTTGATCGGCCTCGCCGCCGATGCGGTGGGGCTGCCCGCAGCCCTCGCCATCGTCTGCGGCGCCTGCGCGGTCGTCGCGGTGGGCGCCTCTGTCCTTTCCCCGCGCCGTCCCATTCCGCTGGAGCTGGAGCATGCCGAGGGCGGGAACTTCACCACCAACACGGAGGGCTCTCATGGCTGATCCATTCGAGTACGTCTCGAAGTCGAAGCTCGAGTATCGCTACGGCTACCGTCACGCCTACCTGGGCGACGTGCCCGCGCCGGTGGTCTACGGCGTCCAGGGCGCGCTGCGTGAGTACTACGGGGTGGCCGAGGGCCCGCCCGTCGCGTCCACCCTCGACCACATCGTGGCCGCCGTCGCCGGCTGAATGTACGGCACACTGCGCGGCGCCCTGGCAGGGCGCAAGATCGAGTACGACCGCGAGTCCTACCGCGCCACCGTCGAGGGGCGCATCGCGGGCATCGGCAAGACCATCCACATCAAGTCCATTCACGTGCACTACGAGCTGGCTGTGCCCGCGGCGGCGCGCGAGGCGACCGAGCGCGCCCTCGTGGCCCATCCGCAGGGCTGCCCCGCCCACCAGAGCGTGAAGAACGCGATCAAGATCACCTGGGCGGCCACGGTGAAGGCGGGCGACGAGGTCCTCTCGCTCAAGGAAGAAGAATCAGATGGCGCTTCCGCCTAGAGACTTCTCGACCATCGGCCCTCGCGAGGGCACGCGCTTCCCGGAGGTCGTCCTGCCGGATCAGCATGGCGTCACGATGGACCTGCACGCCGCGCGAGGCAGCCGGCGGGCCCTCGTCGTCTTCTACCGCAGCGCGGACTGGTGACCGTTCTGCAAGACACAGCTGGTCCAGCTGCAGCAGGTTCTCCCCCGGCTCGAAACTGCCCGGGTCGCGCTCTTCGCCGTGAGCTACGACCCGGTGGCGGAGCTCCGGGCCTTTGCGAACAAGCAGGCCATCGCCTTTCCCCTGCTCTCCGACGAAGGCAGCCACGTGATGCGTCGCCTCGGCCTCCTCAACGAGCGGGTCCAGGAAGACCACGCGGCCTACGGCATCAAGCCCGATCCGCGGCACACAAACCTTCCCTATCCCGGTGTCTTCGTTCTCGACGAGGCGGGCGTGATCGTGGCGAAGCGCTTCCACGAGAGCTATCGAGAGCGCGACTCGGGCGCGGCCTTGCTGGCCCAAACCCTGAGGGTTCTTGAGCCTAGGCCGCCCCGGGCCGCCGACTTCCCCGGCCCGTCGATCGTGGTGGGCGCATGGCTCGACTCACCGACCTATAGCTTCTTCCAGCGCATGCATCTCAACCTGGAGCTCCGATTGGGGCCGGGCTTCCGCATCGGAGCGCCGGGGGCGCCACACGGCATCGCCCCGCTCACCGTGCAGGTCGCGGAGACTCCCGGAGTCGTGGCCGGCGCGGCCGAGTGGCCGGACGCCGAGGAGAGTCGAGGAGCTGGGCAGGACGGTGTCGCGTTGATGCAGGGCGGAACGATCCGTGGCCTCGTGCCTCTCACCTTCGCCGCCGCTCCCGGAGCCGGCCATCTCGTGGTGACGGCGACCCTGAGCTACCAGCTCCGCGACAATGCCGGGCGACTTCTCCCGCTCTCATCGGTCGAGGTGCGGGTCGGCGTCACGGAGCTGGCAATGGTGGACCGGGCGCTGCCTGTGCGGCAGGGCGCTTAGCAACGGCTCGCCTCACGCACACCCTCCTGTAACGCGAGACCTCTAATTAGTCTAGGGCAGATACAGCCGGGCGATCTGGTTGTCGACGACCTCGTCCTGGGCGCTCGCCACGAAGTTGGAC